>Ga0187847_10000865_pt1 | contig 29966 bp, 23 predicted proteins | sample June2016WEW_4_10_FD_132458 | JGI IMG/M metagenome (GOLD analysis project Ga0187847, IMG submission 132458) | Peatland microbial communities from SPRUCE experiment site at the Marcell Experimental Forest, Minnesota, USA - June2016WEW_4_10 | ecosystem: Environmental > Terrestrial > Soil >...
CTCTTCGATGTTGCGGGCCGCGCCGAAGAACTTCTTGGGCGGGTAGAGGGCCCCCGAGTCGACACCGCCGGACATGATGCGACCGGTCGCCGGGGCGGCCAGGTTGTAGGCGCGCGCGAGGCGGGTGATGCCGTCGAGGATGATCACGACGTCGCGGCCCTGCTCGACCAGGCGCTTGGCCCGCTCGATGCACAGTTCCGAGATGTGGGTGTGCTCCTCGGCCGGACGGTCGAAGGTCGAGGCGATCACTTCGCCCTTGACGCTGCGACGCATGTCGGTCACCTCTTCGGGACGCTCGTCCACGAGCAGCACCATCAGGTGCACCTCGGGGTTGTTCGCCTCGATCGACTGGGCGATCTGCTTCATCACCGTGGTCTTGCCGGCCTTGGGCGGCGAGACGATGAGACCGCGCTGGCCCTTGCCGATGGGACAGAGCAGGTCCACGATGCGCGGCGTGGGGTCGGGCTTGCCCTCGTTGGTCTCGAGCTTGAGCTTCTCGTCGGGAAAGAGCGGGGTCAGGTCCTCGAAGCGCGGGCGAAGGCGCGCCACCTCGGGGTCGACGCCGGCGACGGTGTCCACGCGCAGCAGCGCCGGGTACTTCTCGTTCGACGCCGCGGGACGGAAGCCGCCCACGATGGTGTCGCCCTTACGCAGGTGGTAGCGGCGCACCTGGTTGATCGAGACGTAGACGTCGTTGGGCGAGGGGTGGAAACCCTTGGTGCGCAGGAAGCCGTAGCCGTCGTCGCGCAGGTCCAGGAGACCTTCGACCTCGATCAGCTCGCCGCTGTAGGGCTGGTCGGCGTTGGGCTGGGCCTCGCCGCCGAAGCGCTCGCGGCCGCCGCTCGATCCGCTCGAGCCGGCGCCGTTGCGGTTGCGCCGGTTGCGGCGGTTGCGCCCGCCCTGCTCGTTGCCGAACTCGCGGGGCTGGGTGGTGCGGGTCTGGGTGTTCTGGCGCTCGCGGGCCTGGGGGCGCTCGCCATTCTCGACGGGCGACTCCTCAGCGGTGGCGGGCGAGTCTGCCACCACGCTCTCGGGCAGGGAGGTGGGAGACGCCGCGGCCTCGGTGACGGTCTCGGGAGAGAACTCGCTCACGAGGTCGTCGAAGTCGTCACTGGGCATGGTCACGGTGCGACGTGATCGCACGACCCGGGTGCCCGATTCGGCCGCGACGGCGGTCGTGACGGGGGTCGGTGCGGGTTCTTCGCCCATGATGGCCTCGATGAGGGAGGACTTGCTCGCCCGGGCGCTCACGTCGACGCCCTTTACCTTGGCGATGGTTTGCAGGTCCTCGCGAGTCTTGGACTCGAGATCGGACCTGTCTGGGGAGGGCTTTTCAGCCATGTTGTGTTCCTTTCTCGCCGCCCGCAAAGGTTCAGCAGAACGGAGAAGAAAATCAAGAAGTGCCGTCTAGGAATGATTTCCGCACGTCGGCAGAAGGCCGGTCGCGGACGACATCACTCAGTGTAGCCGACGAACGACACAAAGTAAACAATCAAGCCAGGGTGGCCAACAGGGCCTTGATCGTCGCGTCGATGACGGTGGGGCTTTCGCTGGTGGCGACGGCGGTATCGGGGTCCTTCAAGCCGTTGCCGGTCAAGACACACACCACCGTCGAGCCGGCCGGGACGCCGTATTTCAAGATGCCCGCGACCGAGGCCGCCGACGCCGGCTCGCAGAAGATCGACTCGTGCAGGGCGATGAAGCGATAGGCGTCGATGATCTCGTCGTCGGTCACGGCGCGGATGTCGCCGAGCGACTCGTGGATCACCTCGAGGGCCGGCACCCAGCTGGCCGGATTGCCGATGCGGATGGCCGTCGCGATCGTCTCGGGGTTGGTGACCGGGTGTCCGAGCACGATCGGCGCGGCGCCGGCCGCCTGGAAGCCCCACATCTTGGGCAGCGTCAGGGCCCGCTTGGCGAAGTGGTACTGGGTGAAGCCGCGCCAGTAGGCGGTGATGTTGCCGGCGTTGCCCACGGGGATCGAGAGGATGTCGGGCGCCTTGTTGAGCACGTCGACGATCTCGAAGGCGCCGGTCTTCTGTCCCTCGATGCGGTCGGGGTTGATCGAGTTCACGATGGTGATCGCCAGGTGCTGGGTCAACTCGCGCGCCAGGTTGAGCGCCTGGTCGAAGTTTCCGCGGATCTGCAGGACGCGCGCGCCGTAGACCATGGCCTGGGCCAGCTTGCCGAGTGAGATCTTGCCTTCGGGGACCAGCACCACGCAGTCCATGCCGGCCTTGGCCGCGTACGCGGCGGCGGCGGCCGAAGTGTTGCCCGTCGAGCCGCAGATCACGGTCTTGGCCCCGTTGGCCTTGGCCTTGGTGATGGCCATGGTCATACCGCGGTCCTTGAAGGACCCCGACGGGTTGAGCCCCTCGCACTTGAGCCAGACGTCGGCGTGCAGTCGCTCGGAGAGCCGTTCGGCGTAGATGAGGGGGGTGTGGCCCTCTTGGAGGGTGACGATCTCGTCGACGCCGTCGAGGTCGAACCACTCGGCGTACTCGACCAGCAGCCCGCCCCAGCCCTTCATCGCGGACCGGCGTCGATCACTCGGATGCAGGCGCCCACCGAGTCGACCGAGTCCAGCTTCTCGAGGTCGTGGATCGTGGCGTGCACGTTCTTGGTGAGGGCCTCGTGCGTGAGGAACGAGAGTCGGGCCTCCTCGCCGACGCCCGACTGCTCCATGGACTTGATCGAGACCTCGTTCGTGCCGAACACCCCCGCCACGGCCGCCAGGACGCCGGGCCGGTCGAGCACGTCGAGGCTGATGTAGAAGACGCTCGTGAGGTCACCGGCGTCGACGCTGTGCAGCGTCGCGTCGACGCTGAAGGGCACGTCGTGGCGTTCGCTCACGCGATTGCGGGCCGCGTCGAGGACGTCGCCCAGGACGGCCGTGGCCGTCGGCTCGCCGCCGGCCCCCTGGCCGAGCCACATCAGCGGTCCGCTCTTGGTCCCCTCGACGAAGACGGCGTTCATGGCGCCGTGCACCGAGGCCAGCGGGTGCTCGGCCGGCACCATCGTGGGATGGGCCCGGCGCGAGATGCCGTCCTCGCCGACGCGCTCGGCGACGCCCAGCAGCTTGATGACGTAGCCGGCGCGATGGGCGAACTCGACGTCGATCGAACGGACCGCGCTGATGCCCTCGCGCGAGATCTCCTCGCCCTCGAGCGCCGTGCCGAAGGCCAGGGAGGCGAGGATCTGGACCTTGGCGGCCGCGTCGTAGGCCTCGACGTCGGCCGTCGGATCGCTCTCGGCGTAGCCCAGGGCCTGGGCCTCGGCCAGCACCGTCGCGTAGTCACTGCCTTCGCTCGTCATCTTGGAGAGGATGAAGTTGGTCGTGCCGTTCACGATGCCCATCACCCGCTCGATGCGCTCGCCGGCGAGCGACGTGCGCAGCGCGCGAAGGATCGGGATGCCGCCGCCGACGGCCGCTTCGTAGAAGAGGTCGGCGCCGTTCTCGTGAGCGAGGCGCGCAAGCGCCGTGCCGCACTGGGCCATGAGGGCCTTGTTAGCGGTCACCACCGACACCCCGTTCTTGAGGGCCGACTCGATGTAGCTGCGGGCCGGTTCGATACCGCCGATCAGCTCGACGAGGATGTCGAGGTCCTCGCGTGCGGCCAGCGCGGCCGCGTCGGTCGTCAGGATGTCGGGTGAAATCCCAGGTCGGGAGCGCGATGGGTCTTTGACCGCGACCGCGACGACCTCAATGGTGGTGGTCGCGGCGTCGACCAGGGCGACGGTCCGAGAGGCGTCGCTCAGCAGCTGGAGCAGGGCGCCACCGACGAAGCCCGCTCCGATGACGCCGACGCGAACGACCGGTGCACTCATGAACCAAGGCTAACCGCTGACCGTCGCCGGCCCCCCTACATCTCCAGTCGGGCCAGGTCCTCGAAGGTCTCGCGCCGCAGCACCAGGCGCGCGGTGTCGTGGGCCACGAAGACCACGGCCGGGCGAGGGACGCGGTTGTAGTTCGACGCCATCGAGTAGCCGTAGGCCCCGGTGACCGGCGTCGCGATGACGCTGCCGACACCCGTCTCGGCGGGCAGCCACGCCTCGTCGACGAGCACGTCGCCGCTCTCGCAGTGCTTGCCGACCAGGCGCACACGCTGGGGACGGCGCGCCAGGGGATGCTCGACGTCGAAGACCTCGTAACCCGAGCCGTAGAGCACTGGGCGGGGATTGTCGCTCATCCCGCCGTCGACGACCATGTAGGTGCGCTGGGCCACCGGCTTGATCGCCCCCACCCGGTAGAGCGTGACGCCGGCCTGAGCGACGATGGCCCGACCCGGCTCGGCGATGAGGCGCACGCCCGGCGCGAGCCCGGCCTCCTGGGCGCTCGCGCGCACCGCCTCACCCCACTGCGTGATCGACAACGCGGTCTCGCCCTCGACGTACGCAACGCCCAGCCCCCCGCCGACGCAAAGCTCGTCGAAGTCGTCGGCGCTCGTGAAGTCGCAGAGGATGCCCATCGTCTCGCGGTAGCCGTCCACTTCGAAGATCTGCGATCCGATGTGCGCGTGCACGCCGTGCAGGGACAGGCCGGGCACCTCTCGCAACATCGTGATGGCCCGTCGCGCTTCACCCGTCGCGACCGAGAAGCCGAACTTGGTGTCCTCCTGACCGGTGCGCACGAATTCGTGGGTGTGGGCCTCGACCCCGGGGGTCACCCGGATGAGGCAGCCGAGCGGGCGATCGGCGCGCACCATCGTACGTAGCCGTTCGATCTCGTCGAAGTTGTCGATGATGACCCGGTGCACTCCCACATCCAGGGCGCGCTCGATCTCCTGATCAGACTTATTGTTGCCGTGCATGATGACGCGGCTCGCCGGCACTCCCGATCGCAGCACGATGTCGAGCTCGCCTCCGGTCGCCACGTCGATGTAGAGGCCCTCCTCGTAGGCCAGGCGGGCCATGGCGCCGCAGAGGAAGGACTTCGATGCGAAGGCCACGCCCTCGTCGAAGGCCGCGACGGCCTCGCGACAGCGGGCGCGCAGGGTCGCTTCGTCGTACACGAACAGCGGAGTGCCGTAGGTCGCGGCGAGGTCGCGAAGCGAGACGCCTCCGACGCTGACGTCGGCGGAGTTCAAGAGCGCGGTATCGCTCAGCAGCGATGGCTCAAGTGGCTCGGCGCTCATACGTGCACTTTAGAAGTTGACGGTCAGTCGTCCGAGAAGGTGCTCTTGAAGCAGTCCGGTAGGCTGGCTGCGCCGCCCTCGTAGCTCAGCGGATAGAGCATTGGCCTCCGAAGCCATGTGCGCAGGTTCGATTCCTGCCGGGGGCACCACTGCCGACATTGCCACCCAACCCTCGCGAGGCGATCGCAGATGAAGGCTCAATCACCGCAACTACGTGGTCATCTCGTCCACCCGGTGGCGCATCGTGGTCAGGGAACGATGATCATGCGCACGGTGTCGGTGATCGCCGCACCGCCCGAGGCCGATCCGGCCATCACGACGACGGTGTCGCCCGACTTGGCCAGGCCCGAGAGCTTGATCTGGGTCACCGCGAAGTCGCAGAGGTCGCCGATATCGGTCGCGGGCGAGAGGTAGATCTCCTGCACGCCCCACGAATTGCGCATCTGACGGGCCGTCGCCTCGCTCGGGGTGATCGCGACGATGGGCATCGGGGGTCGGAAGCGAGAGATCGCCCGAGCCGTCATCCCCGAGCGAGTGCAGGCGACGATCGCGACGGCGTCCTCCTCCATCGCGGCCCGCCACGCGGCGCCGGTGATGGCACCCGTGATGCGGATGGCGTGCGACGCGGTGTCGGTGATGTGCTGGATGCCGAGGTTGGCACCCCAGGTCTGGTAGTCGAAGGACTTCTCGGCGCGGCGGATGATCCGGTCCATGGTCACCACGACGCCCACGGGGTCGTCCCCGATCGCCGTCTCACCGCTCAGCATCACGGCGCTCGCGCCGTCCAGCACGGCGTTGGCCACGTCGGTGACCTCGGCCCTCGTGGGGACCTGCGCGTGCGTCATCGACTCGAGCATCTGGGTCGCCACCACCACGGGGCGGGCGTAGCGGATCCCCTGCAGGACGATCTCCTTCTGTAGGTGCGGCACCTCCTCGATGGGCAGGCGAACGCCGAGGTCGCCGCGGGCCACCATGATCGCGTCGGAGACCTCGATGATCTCGCCGAGGTTCTCGATGCCTTCGCTCGTCTCGATCTTGGCCATCATCATCACGTCGCTGCGCGAAAGCACCGTGCGCACCGAGACGATGTCGAAGGCCGAGCGCACGAAGGAGATGGCCAGGATGTCGAACGACTCCGAGCGCAGCGCCTCGAGGCGGATCCGATCCTCGTCGGTCGGCAGCCGCCCGTCGAGGATCGAGGAGGGCAGCGAGAGACCGGGCTTGCCCTGGACGACGCCGCCCGAGCTCACGACGGCCCTCACGGCCTTGCCGGTGGCGATGACGTCGAGCGAGACGCCGCCGTCGCCGATGTGGATCTTGTCACCGATCTTGAGCATCGTCAGCACGCCCTCGCGCTCGACGTAGATCTGCTCGTCGTTCGACTCATCCTCGAAGCCTTCGAAGAGCTCGATCTCGGAACCGAGCTTCAGCTCCACTGGCGAGGAGCCGAAGGTGCCCGCGCGGATCTTGGGCCCGGGGATGTCGACCATGAGGGCGAGGTCCGGGGCGAGGGAGCGGATGCGGCGCAGGCGCTCGATACCCGACGCGATGTCCCCGTGGGCGAAGGAGAGTCGAAAGACGTCGACCCCGGCCCCGATGAGGTCCTTGATGACCTGATCGCTGTCGGACGCCGGTCCGATGGTGGCAACAATTCGCGTGCGTCGCACAGATATTCCCCCGTTTCTCCGCAAGTCTAGGAGATGAAGATGACCCGGTTGTTACGCCAACGTGAAGAGCACCGCCACCACTCGAGCGATCGTCGCGCCGAAAGGCGACGTCAGGAGCGCACCGGGACGACCACGTCGGAACCGTCGACGTCCACGACGCGCAGCTTCATCCCGTAGCACTGCGCCAGCTCGGGGCTGCGCACGACGTCGCCGGCCATGCCGTCCAGCACGATCGCGCCCCGGTCGAGCAGGACCAGGCGGTCGGCGAACTGGCCGGCGAGCGTGAGGTCGTGCAACGTCGCCACGACGGTGAGCCCGCCCTCGTGGACCTGGGTCTTGAGCAGCTCCAGCAGCGACATCTGGTGGCGCAGGTCCAGTCCGGTGATGGGCTCGTCGAGCACGATCACCGCCGTCGACTGCGCGAGCGAACGGGCCAGGACCATTCGTTGACGCTCCCCGCCCGAGAGGGTGACCACGTCGCGCTCCTCGAACTCCTCGAGCGCCAGGCGCGCCAGCACCGAGTGCACGACGTCGCGGTCGACCTGGCTCGGCGCGCGGATCAGGCCGTGGTAGGCCGTGCGCCCGAGGGCCACGTACTCCTTGACCGACATGCCCAGGGGAACTTCGGGGTGCTGGGGCACCAGCGAGACCAGGCGGGCCCGTTGACGCTCGTTCATCTGCGCGATCGAGCGGCCCGAGATCGACACGGAGCCGCTCGAGATCCGCCGCAGGCCCGCGATGGTCTCGACGAGCGTGGTCTTGCCCGCGCCGTTGGGTCCCACGACGGTGCACCAGGTGCCCGGCTCGATGTCGAGCGAGACGTTCGACACGAGCGCCTTCGCGCCGACGCGCACGCTGAGCTCTCGCACCTCGACGATGCTCATCGGGCCACCTGTCGGCGAAGCCCGAGGATCACCACGAAGACCGGGGCGCCGACGAGGGCCGTCACCACGCCGAGCGGGAGCTCCGAGGGCGCGATCACGGTGCGCGCGATGGTGTCGGCGAAGACGAGGAAGGCCGCTCCGAAAGCGACCGAGATGGGCAGGATCCGCCGGTAGGACGTGCCCACCAGTAGGCGCACGATGTGCGGCACGATGATGCCCACGAAGCCAATGAGCCCGACGGCCGAGACGATGGCCGCGGTGCCGAGCGAGGACGCCCCGACCGCGATGATGCGCACCCGGCGAACCGGCACCCCCAGCGAGCGCGACTCGTCCTCGCCCACGCTCATCACGTCCAGAGCCCGCCCGCACGCGACGCAGATCGCGATGCACACGAGCACGTAGGGCGCCACCAGCCCCACCGAGCTCCAACTGGCGCTGGCGAGCGAACCGAGCAGCCAGATGTAGACGCGCGCGATCGACGTCGCCGACGCCTGCTGTTGGAGGAAGGTCTGCATGCTCGTCAGCAGCGCCGACACCGCGACGCCGGCCAGGATCAGCGTCGCGGCGCTCGAGCGCAGCCCGCGCCCGCCGATGGCCCACGTGACGCCCACGGCCGCCAGCGCCCCGGCGAAGGCGAGCAGCGGCGTCCACGACGGCGTGTAGTTGCCCCCTCCGACGTCCATGATCGCGAACGTCGCACCGAGCCCGGCGCCGGCCGCGACGCCCAAGAGGTAGGGATCGGCCAGGGGGTTGCGGAAGATGCCCTGATAGGTGCCACCCGCGACCGAGAGCATGGCGCCGGCCAACAGGCCCAGCACCAGGCGAGGGGCCCGCAACTGCCAGATGATCGTCGACTGCAGCGTCGAGAGCGTGCTGTGACCGATCCCCACGCGGCTCAGCAGGAAACCGAGAATCCTCGAGGTGGCGATCGGCGTCGGCCCGATCGCCAGCCCGCAGATGACGGCGCCCCCGAGCGCGACGAGTGTCACGACGCTCACGACGGACACCCGCCGCCGCGACGGCGGGTCGGTGTTGAGCACTACTTCTTCCAGAGCTTCGCTTCGCTCAGCATGACCTTGACGTCGAGGGTCAACTCGTTCATCAAGTCGCCCAATCGCGGTCCCCACCGCGACGCGACGTCGGCGTTCAGCTCGACGATGTTGTGGTTGGCGACGGCGTTGACCTTGGCGAAGCCCGGCCTCTTCTCGACGCTGGCCGGCGTCACGCCGTCGGCCAGCAGGATCAGCTTGGGGTTCGAGCTGATGATGTACTCCGAGCTCAACTCGGGGTAGCCGGCGTCGGCGCTCGTGGCGTCGCCGTCGGCGATGTTGACGAGACCGAGCGACTTGAGCAGCGATCCCACGAAGGTCTCGCTGGTGAGTGAGTAGTAGGGGTTGTAGCCGATCTCGTAGTAGACGGTGATCACCTTGGTGGGGTGCGGCGGGATCGACTTGATGTCGTTGTCGATGGTCGTCTGCAGGGACGTGGCCAACTTGTCCGCGTTCTTCACGTGGCCGGTCGACTGGCCCAGCTGGCGGATCTGGCTCAGCGCGTCGTTGACTGAGGTCGCCGCGTCCTGGAACAGGACGTCGATGCCCAGGGCCTTCAACTTCTGCTCGATGGAGTTGGCGTCGTAGGAGATGACCACCAGGTCGGGCTTGGCCGACGGGTGCGTCGAGGTGACCTTGCAGATGCCGAGCAGGGCCTCCACGCTCGGGTCGAGGGCGTTGATCCGCTTCTTGGGCAGTCCCTTGGTGGGATAGTCGGAATCGGTGTCGACGGCCTGGACCTGGTGGCCCGCGCCGATGGCGTACAGGGTCTCGGTCGCCGTGGGCGAGAGCGACACGATGCACTGGGGCTTGGTGGCGGCGCCGGCCTCGCTCAGTGGCGCGGCGACCAGGGGCAGCGCCAGCGCACCCAGGGCGAGGGCGAGCACCAATCGCAGGGACTTGAACATGGATATCTCCTTTCCGTCGAAGGGGGGTGGGCGACGGATGGATATCCGAGCGACCGCTCCTTACCTCGAGAGCTGTCTTTCACATCTCCTCGCGGAAGGCGACCTGGCTCTGTGGGCTTCTCTCGAAGGCCACTTACAGTTGCGGGACAGCGTTGGAGTCACACCAACTTCGCTGCCGCGAGGCATCTACGACCCTACCGCAACGCCGCCGAAAGGGGAAGTCGCGCCGCCTACTCGCCCAGGCCGCGGGCGTGCGGCTTGGGACCGGCGTTGACGTTGCCGTAGCGGTGGCGCGTCATCGCGACGCTCTGCTCGCTCAGCCAGCGCGGACCCTCGACGGCGCCAGCTTGGGTCAGCGCTCGAGGGTCGGTGCTGACCCCTCGATCGAGCAGCTCTCGCACCGGCGCCCGCTCGGCGCTGAGCCAGCGCACCCTGGCCAGACCGTCGCTGCGTTCGACCAACTGGTCGACGCCCTCGACGGTCGCCACGACACCGGCGACGTCGCGACTCGCACTGAAGGAGAAGACGGACCCCGTGAGCTCGCCCAGGCCCTTCAAGAAGTCGACCTCTGCGCCAGCGAGCGACTCGTCGACGCGCACCACGATCGCACCGGTCGTATGGCGGTAGCGCTGGACGTTCACCTCGACCGCGAGTCCCGACTCGTCACGGGCCTTCGACCCGAAGTCGCGCCACCAACCCGCCAACTCCTCGAGCGCGGAGTCGGCGTCCGTGAGCGCGGGCCAACGTCGCAGGCAGTCGACGTAGTTTCTCCCGCCGGCCTTGGCCGTCGGACCGACGCTCGAGCGCTTCCAGCCGCCGAAGGGTTGGCGATTCACGATCGCCCCGGTGACCCCGCGATTGAGGTAGAGGTTGCCGGCCTGGACCTGGTCGATCCAGTACTGGCACTCGTCCTCGTCGAGCGAGTGCAGTCCCGCGGTGAGGCCGTAGGCCACCCCGTTCTGCCAGCGCAGCGCCGTGGTGAAGTCTGGCGCCACCATGAGCGCGAGCACCGGCCCGAACCACTCGTTCAGGTGGCTCCACGAACCCGCGACGACGCCGGCCTTCACCCCGGGACGCCAGAGCAACTCGGCGCGGTCGAGCGGTTCGGGCTTGACGAGCCACGTCTCCTCGTCGTCCAGCTGGTGCAGCGCCCGCGCCAATGGCGCCTCGGCCGCGCGGATGATCGGACCGACGGCCGTGGCGAGCTCGTAGCCCGGACCGACGCGCAGGCTCTCGACCGCGTCGACCAGCTGGTGGATGAAGGTCGGGTTCTCGTAGATCGAGCGCTCGACGATGGCGAGGCTCGCCGCGCTGCACTTCTGTCCGGCGTGGCCGAAGGCCGACTGCACCAGGTCCTTCACGGCCAGGTCGATGTCGCAGTAGGACGAGACCAGGATCGCGTTCTTGCCGCTCGTCTCGGCCAGCAGGTTGACCGAGGGCTTCCACGACGTGAAGAGCCGGGCCGTCTCGAAGGAGCCGGTGAGGATGACGCCGTCGACGCCGTCGTGGGTCACGAGATGTCGCCCCGTCTCGTCGTCGCGGGTGGGCACGAACTGCAAGACGTCGCGGGGCACTCCCCCGTCCCAGAGCTGGTTCACCAGTTCGAAGGCCGTCGCCACCGTCTCGGGCGCCGGCTTGAGGATGACCGTGTTGCCGCTGGCCAGCGCCGCGCAGACGCCGCCGCAGGGTATGGCGTAGGGGAAGTTCCACGGCGGCACGACGAGCACCACACCGAGCGGCGCGGCCCCCTCGTGCTCGCGCACGCTCGAGGGGTAGAAGCGCGCGAAGTCGATGGCCTCGCTGACCTCGGGGTCGGCCTCGGCGACGGTCTTGCCGGCGTCGCGCGCCATTACCGCGACGGTCCTCGCGCGCCTCTCGGCCATGACGGCGGCCGCGCGTTCGAGGATCTCGCGGCGGGCCGGCACGCCGAGCGCGGCCCAGCCCGGGGCGCTGCGGCGCGCGGCCGCGACGGCGTCGTCGACCTGTTCGACGCTCGCGACGCTGTAGCGGTACCACACGTCGGCGCCGGCGCTCGGGTCGTGGCCATCCTCGAACTGGCCGCCCGTGATCTGCGCGCCGTCGATGACGAGCGGGAGCTGGCCGGCGTCGCCGGCGCGGACGTGCGCGATGGCGGCCGTCACGGACGACACGTAGGCCGGGTCCGTGGGGTCACCGTCGACGCAGTTCTCGAAGCGCGCGCCGTCGTGCCACGGAGTCGGTGCGTGACGGCGAGCGGCGAGGGACAGCTCGTGGCGCTGCGCCACCGAGTCGAGGAACCGGCGCTGCTGGTCGGCGAAGACGTCGGGGTCGCGCGCGATGTAGAAGGCCGCCTTGAGGTAGTTCTCGTCTGAGGTGTTCTCGTCGAGGCGACGCACGAGGTAGGCCACGGCGGCGGCGAAGTCGTCGCGGCGCGTCACCGGCGCGTAGAGCAGCACGGGGCGCCCGCTGCGCACGATGGCCAGCGCCTCGGCGCTGGCCATGCCTTCGAGCATCTCGACGTCGAGTTGGTCGAGGACCCCTCGGGCGCCCGCCACCTCGAGGGCCCACGAGAGGTCGAAGAGGTTGTGGCTCGCGACGCCGACGCGAAGGGCCGGACCGTGCTCGGCGCGCAGGCTGACGTCGAGCAGTCGCAGGTAGCTGGCGTCGACGTCGGCCTTGGTGTTGTAGGGCGCCGCGATCCAGCCGTGCAGCTGTGACTCGGCCTGCTCCATGGCGAGGTTGGCGCCCTTGACAAGGCGGACCTTGACGTGGCCGCCGCTTCGCCCGTGACGCTCCCGGGCCCAGTCGACCAGTTCCTCGAGGGCCTGGTGCGAATCGGGCAGGTAGGCCTGGAGCACGATGCCGGCGTCCAGGGACTGGAACTCGGGCTCGGAGAGCACCGTGCGGAATCCGTCGACCGTGAGGCGCAGGTCCCGGTACTCCTCCATGTCGAGGTTCACGAAGACGCCCTCGCGCGCCGAGGCCCGATACAGGGTTCGCAGTCGCTCGCTCACGCGCTCCAGCGATCCCTCGTGGTCGACGGCGGTGATCTGACTCACGAGCGACGAGAGCTTGACCGACACGTAGTCCACGTGCTGGCGACCCATCATCTCGAGCACCCGGTCGAGGCGCTCGCCGGCCTCGCGTTCGCCCAGCACGGCCTCACCCAGTACGTTGATGTTGAGTCCCTGGCCCTCGCTCGCGCGACTGGCCAGATGGCGCGCCAGCGGCGCGGGCTCGCTCGCGAGGATCAGGTCCTTGGACAACGCGCGCACCCTCGCGTGCACGACCCTGACGGCCGTCGCCGGCGCGACCTTCGACACTAGGGCGATGAGGCGCAGGCCCATCGCGTTGAAGACACCGAATCCGGCCACCGACGCCTGGCGCGCCGCGTGGCGCAGGATGCCGGCGGCGCTGCGTAGGTCCGAGACCCGCATCACCTCGTCGGTCAAGGTCAACGTCACGTCGATCGCCCCGCGGTCGCGCAGCAGACGGGCGAAACGCCGCCGACCGGAGCGTTCGTGGCGGGTACGGAGCCGCTCGGCGTCGAGAATGAGTTGTCGGGCCCTCGAGCACGAGGTCAAAGCCAGCGGGTCCAGGGCGCGGTCGGTCGTCAAATTCATCGTCACAACTCTTCTGGATTCGAGTCTAGGGACAGGACCGGGCCTGCCCGGGGGCGCCGGTTACGCCTAGACGGTCATGCCGCCGTCGACGGCGACGTCAGCGCCGGTGATCGCCGAGGCGGCGGCCGAGCAGAGCCAGGCGATCGTCGAGGCGACCTCGTGGGGTTCGATGAGGCGCCCGATGGGCTGCTGGTGGGCGAAGGCTTCGCCGCTGGCCAGTCCGTAGACGTCGGCGCTGGCCTCGAGCATGGCGGTGCGGGTCGAACCGGGGCTGACGCAGTTGGCGGTGACCCCGTACTGCGCCAGGTCCATCGCGACCGCGCGCACCAGTCCCACGACCGCGTGCTTGGCCGCGCTGTAGGCGGCTAGGTGGCGCAGTCCCATGCTGCCGGCCGCGGAGGCGACGGCCACGATCCGCCCGTTCGCCGCCGGTCCGTTGGCGATCAACGTCGGCGCGGCCGCCTCGATGAGTCGCCGGGTGCCGAGCACATTCACCGACCAGACGGCGTCCCACGCGGCGTCGGAGATCTCCCAGAGCGGTCCGCCGCCGGCCACCACCCCAGCGCAGGCGACGACGACGTCGAGGCGGCCGAAGTGGCGTGTCGCGGTCTCGACGGCCAGCTGCATGTCGGTGGCGCTGCGCACGTCGCCCACCAGGCCAAGCACGGCGTCGCCGTGGTGCGCGACCACGGCGTCCAACTCCCCCGGCGTCGCCAACGGGTAGGGCACGTCGGGGATGTCACGGCAACGGTCCACGGCGACGACCCGGTAGCCCTCGTTGACCAGGGCGTCGACCACGTCCGCGCCGATGCCGCGGGCCGCGCCGGTGATGATGGCGACGCGGTTCACGTGCCGAGCGTCCGGTAGAAATCGGGCGGCGCGACGACGTCCTCGCGCGACAGTTCGCCGATGCTCGCACGGCCCAGTCCGAGCAGCGCCGCGTCGATGCCGCCGCGCAGGATGTCGAGCACGTTCTCCACGCCGGCCTGGCCGTTGGCGGCGAGACCCCACAGCGGGGCCCGGCCAATCATGACGGCCCGCGCGCCGAGGGCCAGGGCCTTGACGACGTCGCCGCCTCGGCGAACACCGCCGTCGAGCAGCACCTCGATCTGATCGCCCACGGCGTCGACCACGGCCGGCAGGGCCCGGATCGGGGCCGGGGTGCCGTCGAGGTTGTTGCCGCCGTGATTGGAGACCGAGAGGGCGCTCGCCCCCAGGTCCACGACGCGCCGCGCGTCGTCGACACGGCTGACGCCCTTGACCATGAAGGGGCCCTGCCAGGAGGAGCGCAGCCAGGCCACGTCCTCCCAGGTGGGCAGGGTGCTCTGCATCCACTCGTAGTAGGCGCCGAAGAACGTCGGGGGGTCCTGGCCCGCCAGCGCCATGTTGGGCGTCGTCAGGGTCGGCAGGTGGCCCGTCGACGCGAAGGACCAGAGCCAGCGCGGCCGCGTCAGCACCTGGGGGGCCAGCTTCAACGCGGCCTTCACGTCGATCCTGTCGGGTATCCAGGGGCTGCCCCAGTCGCGCCCGTTCGAAAATGACCAGTCGAGGGTCAGGATGATGGCCCGTGCGCCGGCGGCGCGGGCCCGTTCGAGCCGCTGGAGCATCGCGTCACGCCCCCCGGACCAGTACATCTGAAAGAAGACCTGTGCACAGGCCGCGCAGACCTCCTCGATCGAGCAGCTGGCGAAGGAGCTGAGCCCCATCGCCACCCCGCGGCTCGCGGCCGCCCGGGCCATGGCGACCTCGCCCTGGGGATAGACGGCCTGCACGCCGGTCGGCGACAGCACCACCGGCATCGAGAGCGCCTGGCCCATGACCGTGGTCGCCGTCGCGCGCTCGTTGGCGAGCCCGGCCACGTGGGGGGCGAAACCGAGCTGGTCGAAGGAGTCGAGGTTGTCGCGCGAGGAGAGGCCCTTCTCCGAACCGCCGATCAGCGCCCCGTAGACCGACTTGGGGAGGCGCCGTTGGGCGCGACGCTGGGCCACCGCGACCGTCTCGAACCACTGTGACGCCATGTGTCTCCCAAACGAACCCACTGCGACACTACCCGAGCCCCCCGCGACGCCAGTGGGTCAGCGCGAGGCGATCGAGACCGCCACGCGGCGCGAGTGATCGGGAAAGGAGCGGGGCCGCAACAGCACCTGCTTCGCCGCCAGGGCCGCCTCGCCGTGGCCGAAGACGCATTCGGGGTCGGGGTCGCTGCGCTCGAGACCGGTGAAGAACTTCGCCGCCATGCACCCTCCCCGACAGGCGTCGTAGGACCCGCACGAGGCGCAAGCCCCGGGGTTGCCCGGCTCGCGCAGCGACGTGAAGAGCTCGCTCGTGGTCCACACGTCGGCGAAGCCGGCCTCACGCACGTTGCCCGCCCGGAACTCGTCGTGGATCACGAAGGGACAGGCGTAGACGTCGCCCACCGGGTCGATCAGGCAGACAACGCGGCCGGCCCCGCAGAGGTTCAGACCCTCGAGCGACTCGCCCAGCGCGGAGAGGTGGAAGAAGGAGTCGCCCGTCAGGACCTCGGGCCGGTCCTTCAGCCACCGATAGAGCTGACGGCTCTGTTCCGGCGTGGGGTGCAGTGCCTCCCAGGTCTCGACGGCCCGGCCCGAGGGACGCAGCCTCGTCAGGCGCAACTGCGCCCCGTAGTGCTGTGCCAGCCGCTCGAACTCGTCGAGCTGGCCCACGTTGTCGCGCGTCATCACCACCGAGATCTTGAAGGGCCCGAACCGGGCCGCCTGGAGGTGGTCCATCGCCCGCCGGGCCGCGTCGTAACTGCCGGCGCCCCGGATGGCGTCGCTGGTCGCGGCGTCGGCGCCGTCGATCGAGATCTGGATGTCGAGGTAGTCGGTCGCGGCCAGGCGGGTCGCCGCCGCTCGATCGATGCGAGTGCCGTTGGTCGAGAACTTGACGCCGACGCGACGCGCGACCGCGTGCTCGACCAGTTCGAAGAAGTCGCGCCGGATCATCGGTTCGCCGCCGCCGATGTTGACGTAGAAGATCTGCATGGCGGCGATCTCGTCGATGAGCGCCTTCGCCTCGTCGGTGCTCAGCTCGTTAGGATCGCGCCGCCCCGAGGAGGAGAGGCAGTGGGTGCAAGCGAGGTTGCAGGCGTAGGTCAGTTCCCAGGTCAGGCAGATAGGCGCCGCGAGTCCTCGCTCGAACCGGTCGCGCAACGAGACGTCAACGGCCACGGATGACCTCCGAGGCGGCGAGAGACGCCAGGGCCGTTCGGTACCGGCCACGCTCCTCCGTTGCGACCAGGGCATCGAGGGCGAGGTCGGCATTGTCGTACTGGTCGAGGTGGCGCACCAGTTCAACGAGTCCTCGCGACTTGAGGAACACGAGGCGCCGAGTGCCGTGATGGTACGCCAGCGCACCGAACTCCTCGTCGCGCAGCGAGACCTGGCCGTTCAGTCCCCAGCGAACCTGCGGGTCAAAGGCCACCGCGTCGCCCTCCACGGATCAGTAGACCCCGCAGAGGCCGTCGATGGAGACCTCTTCGACCAGCAGTTCCTGCGTCTCGCCGATCTCCACTACTTCCTCTTCTTCAATGACCGTCTCGATCGACACCGTTCCTCCTCGTTCTCACCCATTCTGGCCGGTCCGCGGTACCGGCCCGCGCCACGCGTGTCAAACTTCCTACGTGCGCAGCCTCATCCCCGCTGCACCGCTGAGCGTCGACGCCCCGGTCGAGACGGGCACGTTCGTGCGACTCGACGGCGAGGCGAGACTCCTCGACCGCGACCTCATCGCGGGCGGTTCTCCGTGGCGACTCCTGCGACTGCCCGGTGGGTCGCGACGGGTCGCGCAGCGCTGGGCGAACGGCGGCGTGGTTCGGGCCGGCGAGGGCCGTTTCGCCCGCACCCTGATCCAGCAGGGACTGCTGCACCCCCTCTACCGGGACGAACTCGACATCGACGACGTCGACGTCGTCATCCCCGTGCGCGACGACGTGGCCTCGCTGCACTCGCTGCTCACCCAACTCGAGGGACTGCACGTCACGGTGGTCGACGACGGCTCGGTCCACCCCGGGACCCTGGCCGAGTGCACGCAACGTTTCAACGTCACGCTGGTGCGCCTGGAGCAGAGCCGAGGTCCCGGCGCCGCGCGCAACCGCGGCGTCGAGAGCACCGAGCGGCCGCTGCTGTGGTTCCTGGACGTGGACGTGGCCCTCGACAACGCCCGCGACGTCCTCGACCGACTGGCCGCGCAGTTCGCCGATCCGCTGCTCGGCGCCATCGCCCCGCGCGTGCGCGGCGGGGCCGGCTCGTCGATCCGCGACCACTTCGAGAACCGGTTCGGACCGCTGGACATGGGTCCCGTCAGCGGCCTCGTCGTCGCGGGCACGCGGGTCAGCTACCTGCCGAGCGCGTGCCTGGTGGTGCGTCGGCGCGCCTTCGCCGACGGCTTCGACGAGACCCTGCTCGTCGGCGAGGACGTCGACCTCGTCTGGCGACTCGGAGACCAGGGCTGGCTGGTGCGCTACGTCGCCGACGTCGTCGTCACCCACCGGGCCCGGGGCACGTGGCGCAACTGGTGGGACCAGCGCGTGCGCTACGGCGCCTCGACCAGCGAGCTGGCCCGGCGACACGGGGCTCGCCTGGCGCCGCTGCGCGTCGACGTGTGGACCCTGCTCGCGTGGGTGAGCGTGCTGATGCGACGGCCGATGATCGCGGCACGCATCGTTCGTGTCGCGCGCCACTCCCTGCGCGACCGTCTCAAGGACTCGACCGACGACGCCGATCACGTCTCGAGCGAGGTGGTCACCAAGGGCATGGTCGGCGCCGGCGGACCCCTGGCGCGCGGCATCGTGCGCACCTACGGTCCACTCGTGCTGTTGGCGGCCCTGCACCCGAGGCTTCGACGGCGGGCCCTGGTGGTGTACGCGCTGGGCACGGCCTGGCGTTGGCGCCACGCTCGGGTGCACGCCAGCGACGTGCCCTTGGGCGTCGCCGACGACCTGGCCTACGCCACGGGCGTCGTTCGCGGCGCGTGGCACGCCCGGAGCCTCCAGGCCCTCACGCCGAACATCACCAGGTCATCGCTCAGCGTGCGTGCGCTGTTGGGGATCGGCGAAGGGGACTAGAAGCGAACGACGCCGCGCACGTTCTCACCGGAGGCGAGGTCGTCGTAACCCTGGTGCACGTCATCGATGGAGTACTCCTGCGTGACCAACTCGTCCACTAAGAGCTTGCCCTCGTGGTGCAGTCGAAGCAGACGAGGGATCTGCACGCGCGGGGCCACCGAGCCGAATATCGTGCCCCGGATCTCCTGATTGAGCAACGTCAGCATGGAGAGGTTGAGGTCGACCTGGGTCTGTTGGAAGGGGGCGATCGCCGTGGCGACGATCGTGCCGCCCTTGGCGGTGATGGACCTCGCCTCCTCGACCAGTTCACTCGTGAGGCGCCCCGGCGTGAGGATGACGACGTCGCAGTTGCGCCCCGCGGACAGTTCGCCCAGGAAGCTGAAGGCGGCCTCCAGCGTCGTGCTGGCGCCGTGGGTGGCCCCGATCTTCATCGCCCGCTCGACCTTGGACGCGTCGGTGTCGATGGCGATGACGGCCCGGGCCCCCGCGTGCAGGGCCCCCTGGATCGCTCCCGAGCCCACGCCCCCGCAGCCGACCACGGCCACGACGTCGCCGGCCTTCACGCCACCGCGGTTGGCCGCCGAGCCGAAGCCCGTCGCCAATCCGCACGAGATCAGCGCCGCCGCTCGAAGGTCGTACCAGGGGTCGATCCTGATGAGCGAGGCCTCGTGCACGACGATGTATTCGCTGAAGGTGCCTAGCTGCGCGTACCGGTTGAGGTTCTGCTCGCCCAGGTGGTGGCGCCACGTGCCGTCCGAGATCATCGGGCCGGCGAGGGTGTAGGCCCCGAGGTCGCAGATGAAGGGGCGACCGGAGGCGCAGTACTCGCAGCGACCGCACGAGGGGATGAACGAGGTCGCGACGTGATCGCCGGGCGCCAGTCCAGCGACGTTCTCGCCCACGGACTCCACGACGCCCGAACCTTCGTGTCCCCCGATGAGCGGGAACATCGAGTCGACCCCGAACATGGCGAGGACCTGCGCCGGCGGCGACATGTCGCCGACGCGGCTGTGCTCGTCGGAGTGGCACAATCCGGCGTAGGCCATCTTGACCTTGACCTCGTGGGCGTGCGGCTCGTCGATCTCGATCGACTCGGTGTGCCAGGGTCCGTTGAGCTCACTGACGAGTGCGGCCTTGACCTGCATGGTTCCCCCAATCGTCAGACGCGCCGTCGGCGCTTTCGCTGCGTACCTTACATCTGCTCGGGCGCGTTGATCCCGAGCAGCGACAGCCCGAGCGCGAGGGCGCGCGAACTGAGCTCGCACAGGGCCAGACGTTCCGAGCGCAGCGCCCCCTCGGACGACAGCACCGGACAGGCCTCGTAGAACGTGGTGAACCGTTGGGCCAGGTCGAAGAGGTAGGTGCAGAGCCGATGGGGCTGCAACGACACCAGGGCCAGGTCGAAGGCCTCGGGGAAGGCCAGCAGGCCGAGGGCCAGGTGGCGCTCCGCCTCGGAGCCCAACGCGAAGGTCGCGCCGTCGCCGGTCCACGGGCTACCGAGACGGCGAAAGATCGAGCGGATCCGCGCGTGCGCGTACTGCAGGTACGGTCCGGTGTCGCCCTCGAAGGCGAGCATGCGCTCGAGGTCGAAGACGTAGTCGCGCTGGCGCTCGGTCGAGAGGTCGGCGTACTTGATCGCCGCCAAGGCGACGTCGACGGCGAGGGCGACGCGCGACAACTCGTCGGCGTCGAAGCCCCGAGCGGCGAGCGCGCCGTCGGCGCGGGCGACGGCCTCCTCGACGAGTTCCATGAGCAGCACCGACTCGCCGGCGCGGGTCTTGAACATCTTGCGGTCGGGCCCGAGCACGTTGCCGAAGGAGACGTGCTCGCACCGCACCCCCTCGGGCAGCCATCCGGCCATGCGCGCCACCGCGTAGACCATGTCGAAGTGCTGGGCCTGGGGAGTGCCCACCACGTAGAGCAGCTCGTCGGCGTGCAGGTTGGCCACGCGGTCGCGCAGGGCCGCGAGATCGGTCGCGGCGTAGCCGAAGCCCTCGTCGCGCTTCTTCACGATCAGCGGCAACGGCTCGTTGTCGCGGTTCGTGAAACCGGGCGGGAAGACGCAGAGGGCCCCGCCGCTCTCGACCAGCAGGCCCAACCGGTCGAGGTCGTTGACCACGTCGTCGAGCACGTCGTTGTAGAACGATTCGCCCACGACGTCCTCGGGCTTTAACGTCACGTCGAGGCGGTCGTAGGTGTTGGTCAGATACGCGACGGACTGGTCGACGATGACCTTCCACAGCCGCAGGGTCTCGGGGTCGCCCGACTGCAGGGTCACGACACGGTTGCGGCTGCGCTCCTTGAAGTCGTCGTCGGCGTCGAACGCGACGCGCGCGTCCTGGTAGAAGGACTTGAGGTCGCCCATCGAGAGGGTGGCGATCGCCTCCTCCTCCCCGAGGTCGATCAGGTGCTCGATCAACATGCCAAAGGGCGTGCCCCAGTCGCCCACGTGGTTGCGCGCGATCACCACGTTGCCGGCGAAGCGGTTCATGCGGGCCAACGCGTCGCCGATGACCGTGGAGCGCAGGTTCCCCACGTGCAACTCGCGAGCGATATTGGGCGAGGAGTAGTCGATCACGACCCGCTTCGCGGTGCCCGGGGCGCGACCCAGGCGGTCGTCCTCGAGCAGTTCGCGCAGCTGGCGATCGAGCAGGTCCGGGCTCAGGGTCAGGTTGAGGAAGCCCGGCCCGGCGACCTCCACGCTCGCGACGCCCCCTAGGTCGCAGCGCCGCACGATCTCCTCGGCGACCTCGCGCGGGGGCCGGCCCACGAGCTTGGCGAGCGCCATGACCCCGTTGGCCTGGTAGTCGCCGCGCTCCGAGGGGCGCAGCACGGGATCGGCGCCCGGCGCCAACTCGTCAAAGGCCGCCTGCAGGCGCGCGCCCAGCAGTTCGTACGTCGAGGTCATGAGCAACAGTCTTTCACTTCGCCTTCGAGACGGCCGCCACGGACCGGAACGGCGTCGCGCCCCACGCGGCAGAATGGGAGCATGACAACTCCCTCACTCAACAGCTTCGGTGCGAAGAGCACGCTCGACGTCGCGGGCCGCTCGCTCACCTACTACTCGCTCCAGGCCCCCAGCATGCGCGACTTCGGCATCGAGCGACTGCCCTACTCCATCAAGATCCTGCTCGAGAACCTGCTGCGCCACGAGGACGGCGTCAAGGTGCGCGCCGGCGACATCGAGGCGCTGGCGCGCTGGGCCGACGCGCCGGACCGCCACGGCGAGGCGGCCGGTGACGACGCCCGCGAGATCGCCTTCACGCCCGAGCGCGTGTTGATGCAGGACCTCACCGGCGTGCCCTCGATCGTGGACCTGGCGGCAATGCGCGACGCGATGATCGCCCTCGGCGGCGACCCCAACAAGATCAATCCCCTGGTGCCCGTGGAACTGGTGATCGACCACTCGGTGATCATCGAACGTTCCGGCACGCCGGCCAGCTTCGAGCAGAACGTCGCGATCGAGTACGACCGCAACATCGAGCGCTACACCTTCCTCAAGTGGGCCCAGAGCTCCTTCGGGCAGTTCCGCGTCTTGCCGCCGGGCATGGGCATCTGCCACCAGGTCAACCTCGAGTACCTGGCCCGCGTGATCTTCGAGCACGACGGCGTCGCCTACCCCGACACGCTGGTGGGCATCGACTCGCACACCCCGATGGTCAACGGCCTGGGGGTGCTGGGCTGGGGCGTCGGCGGCATCGAGGCCGAGGCCGGCATGCTCGGCCAGCCGACCTCGATGCTGATCCCGCCGGTGGTGGGGCTGCGCCTCGTGGGTGCCACCCGCGAGGGGGTCACGGCGACCGACGTCGTGCTCACCATCTCAGAACTGCTCCGTGCGAACGACGTCGTCGACAAGTTCGTCGAGGCCCACGGCCCCGGCGTGGCCTCCCTCTCGCTCGAGACGAGGGCGACCATCGGCAACATGTCGCCCGAGTACGGCGCGACCTGCACCATCTTCCCGATCGACCAGGTCACGATCGACTACCTGGCCTTCACCGGGCGGCCCCAGGAGCAGCTCGAACTGGTGGAGACCTACGCCCGGGCCCAGGGGATCTGGCACGACCGCACCGTCGCCGAGCCGGTCTACTCCCAGTACGTGGAGCTCGACCTCGCCACGGTCGAGCCGAGCCTGGCCGGACCGAAGCGGCCCCAGGACCGTGTCTCGCTCTCGGGCGTGCGCGGCGCCTTTCGCACCGCCCTCGAGCGGGAGCCGATGGAGGTGCGCGGCGAGGAGGCCGCGGAGCACCTCTTCGACGGGGCCGTCGTGGTCGCGGCGATCACGTCGTGCACCAACACCTCGAACCCCTCGGTGATGATCGCCGCGGGCCTGGTGGCCAAGAACGCCATCGAACGGGGCCTCTCGGTCCCGCCGTGGGTGAAGACCTCGCTGGCCCCGGGCAGCCGCGTCGTCATGGACTACCTCGAACGGGCCAACCTCGTCGTGCCGCTGGACAAGCTCGGCTTCTACCTGGCCGGATTCGGCTGCACGACCTGCATCGGCAACACCGGCCCGCTGCTCGGCGGCGTCTCCGAAGCCGTCACCGAGCACGACCTGTCGGTCGTGTCGGTCCTGTCGGGCAACCGCAACTTCGAGGGCCGCATCCACCCCGACGTCAAGCAGAACTTCCTCGCGAGCCCGCCCCTGGTCGTGGCCTACGCGCTGGCCGGCACCATCGACATCGACCTCACCCGTGATCCCCTCGGCGCCGGCCACGACGGCCAGCCCGTGTACCTGAAGGACCTCTGGCCGAGCGACGCCGACGTGGCCGAGGCGGTGCGGGCCTCGCTCAGCCCCGACATGTTCAAGGAGCGCTACGCCAGCTCCTTCGCCGGCGACGACCGCTGGCAGGCGGTGCCGACCACCAACACCGTCACCTACCACTGGGACCCGACCTCGACCTACGTGAAGCTGCCGCCCTACTTCGATGGGCTGAGCATGGAGCCCGGCGTCGTCACCGACATCGAGGGGGCCCGCGTGCTGGCCAAGCTCGGCGACTCGATCACCACCGACCACATCTCCCCGGCCGGTAGCATCCGGGCCAACTCGCCGGCCGGCCTCTACCTGATCGACGGCGGCGTGCAGAGCCAGGACTTCAACAGCTACGGGACCCGGCGGGGCAACCACGAGGTGATGATGCGCGGGACCTTCGCCAACGTGCGCCTGCGCAACCAGATGGTGCCACGCACCGAGGGCGGCGTCACGGTCAAGCTGCCCGAGGGGACCGAGATGTCGATCTTCGACGCCGCGATGGCCTACGCCCGCGAGGGCACGCCCCTGGTGGTGCTCGGGGGCAAGGCCTACGGCACCGGCTCCAGCCGCGACTGGGCGGCCAAGGGGACCAAGCTGCTCGGCGTGCGGGCCGTGCTGGTGGAGAGCATCGAGCGCATCCACCGCTCGAACCTCGTGGGCATGGGGGTACTGCCCCTGCAGTACCTGCCCGGCGAATCGGCCGCCACCTACGAGCTCGACGGGACCGAGGTCTTCGACGTGACCGGCCTCGACCCGCTCAATCGCGGCGAGACCGTAACGCACGTGAGCGTTCGCGCGACCCGGGCCAACGGCGAGGTCGTCACCTTCGAGGTGCGACTGCGCATCGACACGCCGACCGAGGCCGAGTACTACCGCCACGGCGGCGTGCTCAACTTCGTCCTACGCCAGCTGGCCGCGCACTAGTACCTAGAGCGCGGCGGCGGTAGCGGCGGCGTCGACGCTGTCGAAGGTCGCGAGCTTCTTCAACGCCGCGTCGCTCGACGTCGAGAGCTGGCGGCGCACGTCCTCGTTGGCCCTCGCGATCGAGACGGTGATCGAGTCCTTCGCCAGGTCGCCCACCACCTGGCTCAGCATCGTGAGTCCGGTGTAGTCGATGTTCGAGATTGCCGCCGCGTCGATCACGACGTGGCGGGTGTCGGGCTCGGCCACCATCATCTGGTGCAGTTCGCGGCGAAAGACGCCGGCGTTGGCGAAGTAGATGTCGGCGGTGAAGATGATCGCCAGGACGTGGTCGACCCGGTCGACGTCGGACTCGCTCGCCGGTTCCCAGCTCGTGGTGCCGCGCCGACGTCCCAGTTCGAACATCTGGGGATGGGCCGAACGCCACGTCTGTTCCAGGATCGCCAGTCCCACGGCCAACGCGAGGCCGATCTCCACGCCGAGCAGGAGCACGCCCAGGATCGTGACGATGGCCAGCGAGCACTCGACCCGGCTGGTGTGCCAGATGGCGCGCAGCTGGCCGATCTTGATGAGGCGCCCGGCCACGAAGAGCAGCACGCCGGCCAGCGCGGCGAGCGGGATGCTGTGCGCGACCCCGGCGAAGGGTGCGACGATCAGGGCGCCGAGGCCGGCCACCACGCCGACGACCTTGGTCCGCCCGCCGGCCAGGCGTACCACCGTCGTGCGTGCGGGGCTGGCGTTGACCGGGAAGGCGCCCACCAGGCCCGCGGCGACGTTGGCGATGCCCACGCCCACGAAGTCGCGACTGAGGTCGTCGGCCACCCCGAGTTCGTCGGCCGACGTTCGCGCCGTCGCCGCGGTCTGACTCATGATGACGATGACGAGCGTGAGCGCCGTCGTGCAGACGACACCCCACTCGTGCAGGTCCAGCCAACGCAGACGCCAGGCCGGCAGGCCGACGACGACCGTGCCCAATTCCTGCACGCCGTGGCTGGCGAGCGAGAGCGACACGCACAGGATCGTGCCCACCAGGACCGCACCGAGGGCCCAGGGCAGGCGGGGGTTGATCTTCTCCCCGATGGTCATCGCCACCAACGTGCCGAGCGAGAGCACGATGGACCAGATACTGACGTGGTGGAAGTTGTCGACGACGGCCTCGAGCCGCTGGACGACGGAGTTGCCGCCGCCGGTGATGCCAAAGACGTGGGGCAGCTGGTGCACGGCGATGATCACGCCGATCCCGCACATGAAGCCGATGACGATGGGCAGGGAGAGGAAGTCCGCGATCCAACCGAGCTTCAAGAACCCGATGGCCAACAGCGCGAGGCCCGTCACCAGGGCCGTCGCCGCCACCAGCTCGAGGTACTGGGTCGACGCGGGCAGCGCCAGTCGCAGCAGCGCCACGGCGAAGAGCGGGGCGATCGTCGAGTCGGCGCCGACCGACACGATCGGATTCGAGCCGAACAGGACGAAGACGAGGGTCGCCGTGATGAAGGCGATCATCGCCGTGAAGGCCGGCACCCCGGCCAGCTGGGAGGTGGCGAGCTGCTCGGGGATCGCGATCGCCAGGAGGGTCACGCCGGCCAGCATCTGGCCCGGCAGGTTCTGGCGGGTGACGCCGATGAAGATCTCACCGAGGCCGCGGCTCAAGCGGCGCTGGCCCATCGGCGTGCGCGTGTCGGGAGGCTTCACCTCGTCGTTGCCCATCGCGTTACCATACGACGCGACGATCGGCCGTGGCTAGCGGGTGTCGACGACCTTGAAGGACTCGGCGAGGTGGCCCTTGCGCAGTCCGGCGTTCTTGGCGTTGAGACGGGCCCAGCCCTTGAGCATCTTCTTCAGGCCGTCGCGGCCGCCGACCTGGCTCTGATGGCGCTTGAGCGCGGCGTACTTGAGGTCGAAGACCTTGGTGATGTCGACGGCCATCGTCGGCTTGGCGCCCGATATCCACACCGTCGAGACGACGTGGGGCTCGAAGCCCTCGCGCACGAGCTCGGGAAAGGCGTGGGGGTTGCGCGCGTCGGGGTAGACCGCGCGCAGGGTCGCCTCGCCGGTGGCGAGGTGGTCGGGGTGACTCACGCGCACCCGCTCCCAGTTGCGCTCGGTGCTCTGGGTGATCACCAGGTCGGGCCGGTGGGTGCGGATGACGCGCGCGATCTCGCGGCGCAGCAGCAACGTCGGCTCGACCTGGCCGTCGGGCCAGTGCAGGAAGGTGAGCGTGCTCACGCCCACCTCGGCCGCGGCGGCGCGCTGTTCGCCCTCGCGGATCGCCGTGCGCTCCTCCTTGGTGTGTGTCGAGCCGTCACCGCCGGCGTCGCCCGACGTGACGAGGCAGTAGGCCACGTCGACACCGTGGCTGGTCAGCGTGGCGACCGTGCCCCCAGCCCCGAAGTCGATGTCGTCGGGGTGGGCCACCACCACCAGGGCGCGCTTGACCTTCTTGTCGTAACGAAAGACTGCGAGTGCCTTCTTCTTGCTCACCGTACGGCTTCCTCCATCGTCGGGTCCCACACCGCCAGTTCTTTCAGGTGAGGGTCATTTGAGAAGATCTCGACGATCGGTCGCTTGAGGGCCAGGCGACGCATGATCACCTCGGCCTCGATCGTCTGGTTCCACAGCAACAAAGAGACGACGACGCCGGTCGAACCGGCGCGGGCCGTGCGTCCGGAGCGGTGCAGGTAGGCCTTGTGGTCCTCGGGCGGGTCGAAGTGCATGACGCAGTCGACGTGATCGATGTGCAGTCCGCGCGCCGCGACGTCGGTCGCGACCAGGACGCGCAGCTTGTCGGCCGAGAAGTCCGCGAGCGCCTTCTCGCGCTGGCTCTGGCGAAGGTCGCCGTGGATGGCGGCGGCGTCGACGCCCTCCTTCTGCAACTGCTCCACCAGGCGGTCGGCGCCGCGCTTGGTGCGACAGAAGATCAGCGTCTTGCCCATGGCGTTGCAGATCGCGGCCGCCACCTTGATACGGTCCATCTGGTGCACGTTGAAGAAGTGGTGCACCATCAACGAGACCGTCTGGGTGTCGCTCGCGACCTCGTGGAAGACGGGGTCGCTGAGGTAGCGCTTGACCAGCCGGTCGATCGCGCCGTCGAGCGTCGCCGAGAAGAGCAGCGTCTGGTGGGGGTGGCGCTCGATGCGCCGCAGCACCCACTCGACCTGGGGCATGAAGCCCATGTCGGCCATGCGGTCGGCCTCGTCGAGCACGAGCACGTCGAGGTGCTCGACGTTCAGCTCGCCCCGGTCGCCCAGGTCGATGAGGCGCCCCGGCGTGGCGATGATGATGTCGCAACCTCGGCGCAGTGACTTGATCTGGCGCTCCATGTCGGCACCGCCGTAGACGGCGTTCACGTGCAGGCCGAGCGCGGCACCGAGGGGCTTGAGGACCTCGTGCACCTGGACGGCCAGTTCCCGTGTCGGCAGCAGCACCAACCCGCGGGGGCGGGCCGGACCGCCCTCGGGAACGGCCTCCTTCTCGCTGGCGGCGACCCGCTGGAGCATCGGCAGGCCGAAACCCAGGGTCTTGCCCGAGCCGGTCTTGGCCTTGCCGCAGACGTCGCGCCCGGCGAGGGCGTCGGCGATGGTCATGGCCTGGATCGGAAAGGCGGTGGAGATGCCTTGGCGGGTCAGTTCGGCACAGAGGTCCGGATGGACGCCCAGTTCGGCGAAGGTCATCTTGGTGGCGTATAAGTCCTGTGACGACGTCACGGACTCTTTGATTTCACTACTCACGGGGTTACGGTCGTTTCTCGGTCGGACCCGGAACCGTCGTTCGTAAGTGTGGGCCCAAGCTCACTTCATAGAGCTTCTGCTCTAGCCTACCCGAGAGAAGGGGCTCACATCACAACAAACCTGGGGGGATTGCCATGGCACCACTGAAGGCGGGATCGAAGGCGCCGGCCTTCACGTTGTTGAACCAGGACGGAGCCAAGGTGGCGCTGAAGGACTTCGCCGGCACGAGGGTCGTGCTCTACTTCTACCCCGCCGACGACACGCCGGGATGCACCAAGGAGGCCTGCCAGTTCAACGACCAGCTGGGCCAGTTCCGGGGCCTCCAGGTCAGCGTGCTCGGCGTCTCACCCGACGACGGCCCGGCCCACGTGGCCTTTCGCGCGAAGTACGGCCTGGCCTTTGACCTCTTGAGCGATCCCGACAAGAAGGTGATGACGAAGTACGGCGCCTTCGGCGAGAAGATGCTCTACGGCAAGCTCGTGGTGGGCGTCATCCGCTCGACCTTCGTCATCGGACCGACCGGCACGATCGAGCACGCGTGGTACGCGGTGCACGCCGACGGCCACGCGGCCCGCGTGCTCGCCTCGCTCACCTAGCTCGCGTTGTGGCGGCGCACCGTGCGCCACCGGTGCCAGAACGCCGCGACCGCCAGCAGCAGCACGAGGATGATGATCGGCAGTTCGGCGTCGTGGAAGTAGTGACTGACGTGCTTCCAGTTCGAACCGGCGGCGTAGCCCAGCCCGGCGTTGAGCGCCACCCACGCCGTCGAGCCGATGAGGGTGAGCACGTCGAAGCGCAGCCGCTTCATCTCGGCGATGCCGGCCGGCACGGAGATGAAGCTGCGCACGAAGGGCAGCACCCGCGAGACCAGCACCGAGAGGTCGCCGTACTTCTCGAACCACCGCTCGGTGTTGTCGAGGTCGCGGTGCGAAAGCAGGATCCATTTCCCCCAGCGGTCCACGATCGTGCGTCCGGCGCTGCGACCGACCTCGTAGGCAATGATCGAGCCGACCAGTGAGCCGAGCGAGGCCACGACGATCACGGCCCACAGCGTGAACTGGACGTGGCCCGTGACGGCCGACGTGCACAAGGCCCCGGCGAAGCCGAAGGCGACCTCCGAGGGGATCGGGATGCAGGCCGACGAGAGGACCGCGAGCACGAAGAGGCCGAAGTAGCCGTAGCTCTGGATGAACGAGTTCATGGACCCAGTCTCTCCTATCGCGTGCCACTCCCGGGACCGTGGCCCGGGACTACGTCTGGTGCCGCGAACACCAGTAGGTCGTGCGGCCCCCGATCGTCGCCGACCGCATCGCCGCGCCGTCGCGCGGGCAGAGCCCGCCAGGGAATCGGGCCACCATGTGATCGCCCAGGTGCGAACCACCGCGGCGCGCGAGGGTGCGCATCGTCTGACCGAGCGACCGGTAGAGCCGGTTGCGCTGGTCGCCACTCAAGAGACCCGTCGGCGTCCTCGGGTCGATCGAGGCGCGAAAGAGGATCTCGTCGGCCAGCAGGTTGCCGACCCCGGCGATCACCGACTGGTCCAGCAGGCGCGCCTTGATCGCGGGGCCGTCCCCGCGCACCACGCGCACGACCTCGTCGAACTGAGCGCGCGAGAGCGAGAGGGTGTCCGGACCGAGTTCACCCAGGTCGGGGTCGATCTCGAATCGGCCGAGCCGTCGCGGGTCGTGCAGGATCAGTTTGCGCCCGTCGTCGAACTCCAGTCCGCCGCGGACCCAGCCGGCCTGGAAACGGTGCGGGCCGTAGAAGAGCCCGTCGATGCCGGACTCACCGTCGAGCAGCAATACGCCGGTCATGCCGAAGCGGATGCCGAGGGTGACGCCGCTCGTCTCGAGCAGCAGCAATTTGCCGCGCCGCGAGGTCGCGGTGACGGTGAGCCCGCGCACGGCGCGCGCCCAGGCCGACGGCGAGGTCAGTTTCTTCGCGGCGTAGCCGTCGGCCCAACCGCGCGTGATGGTCGCTCCGACGCAGCGCTGCGCGAGACGACGATAGGACTCGACTTCGAGGACTTCGGGCACGGGCCGCAGCGTATCCGTTTCGAATACGGGACGACCATTACTAAGGTTGACCTATGCCACTTGACAAGCCCCACTGGCGCCAGCTCTTCAGCGAGGTCGTCACGTCGGGGCTCTGTACGGGCTGCGCGGCCTGCGTGATCGCCTGCCCCCACGACGTGCTCGACTACGAGACGTCCGACGGCGCCTACAAGCCCTGGCAC
>Ga0187847_10000866_pt1 | contig 29932 bp, 31 predicted proteins | sample June2016WEW_4_10_FD_132458 | JGI IMG/M metagenome (GOLD analysis project Ga0187847, IMG submission 132458) | Peatland microbial communities from SPRUCE experiment site at the Marcell Experimental Forest, Minnesota, USA - June2016WEW_4_10 | ecosystem: Environmental > Terrestrial > Soil >...
GGGTGCGGGACGCTCTAGCCTGTCATTAAGCGCAACTGAAGCGCTCAGGTAGTCTCTGCACCTTCCGGCGGTGTACCGCCGGCTTGGCTCAGGGTTGCCATCAGCCGCGCTGTTAAGGTTTCCCTGAATTCATCCCGTCCACTTCGCACCTTGCGATGCGAAGGCACCATTTTTGATGAGTCCCCTGCTCTAACCAACTGAGCTACAGGCCCGACGCCGCGCATCTTAGCAAGTTCCACGCCGAAAGAGCGCATGAGCCCGGGAGCTAGTAAGGTACGCGAGCCGTGATTGCGCCCCTACCCTTACTGCCGATTTGCGAAGCGCTGCCGGCGCTCGAGGAAGCGCTCGGACAACGCCGCGCCGTGCTGCTACAGGCGCCTCCGGGAGCCGGCAAGAGTACGATCGTGCCGCTGGCGCTACGCGAAAGCCCTTGGCTCGGAGGGAAAAAATTACTGATGCTCGAGCCGCGCCGTCTCGCCGCACGCGCGGTCGCGACGCGCATGGCGAGCTTGCTCGGCGAGCCGGTCGGCAAGCGCGTGGGCTACCGAACGCGACTCGACAGTCGAGTCAGCCGTGAGACGCAAATCGAGGTGGTCACGGAAGGGATCCTGACGCGCATGTTGCAGGACGACCCCGCGCTCGGCTCGATCGGCTGCGTCATCTTCGACGAGTTCCACGAGCGCAGCATCCACGCGGATCTTGGGCTTGCTCTGTGCCTCGAGAGCCAGGAGACACTTCGCGAGGATCTGCGCATTCTCGTGATGTCGGCGACTCTCGACTTGCAGCCGCTCTCGCGAATGCTGGGTGACGCTCCGATCATCAGCTCGGCGGGCCGCAGTTTCGAGGTCGTCACGGAGTACGTACCGCGCCGCGTCGAACTGCGCCTCGAGCAGCAGGTCGCCCAGCTGCTGCAGTCGGCGCTGCGCGCGCATCCCGGCGACCTCTTGTGTTTCCTGCCCGGGGCCGCCGAGATTCGTCAAGTGCAGCGGCTGCTCGAGGAGGCGGGTCTCGATCCGCAAAACCGCGTCTTGCCGCTATACGGCGATCTGACCGGCGACGCGCAGGACGAGGCGCTCGCACCCGCGCGGCCGGGTCAGCGCAAAATCGTGTTGGCGACTTCAATCGCCGAAACCAGCTTGACGATCGAAGGCGTCAACGTCGTCGTCGATTCGGGCCTGCGACGCCACTCGGAATTCGATCCGACCACCGGCATGAGCCGGCTCGTCACGGGCAAGGTCTCGCAGGCATCGGCCGATCAGCGCCGCGGTCGGGCGGGGCGGCTCGCCACGGGCACTTGCTATCGACTGTGGTCCGAGGGCACGCAGGCGAGTCTCGCGCCGCAGACGCCCCCCGAAATCCTTCAGGCCGATCTCGCACCGCTCGCGTTGGAGCTCGCGTGCTGGGGCACGATCGACGTGCAGAGCTTGCATTGGTTGGATCCGCCTGCGCCGGCGCCGCTCGCCCAGGCGCGCGATTTGCTGCAGCGTCTCGAAGCGATCGACGATGCGCAGCGTGTGACGACCCATGGGCGCCGCCTCGCGCGAGTCGGCACGCATCCGCGGCTCGCACATATGCTGATCAAAGCGCGTGAATTCGGGGCCGCGCGCCTTGCGTGCGAACTTGCGGCAATCCTCGCGGAGCGCGATGTGTTGCGCGCCGAGCGCGGCGCGCGCGACGTGGACTTGCGGCTGCGGGTGGCGGCGCTGCGCGGTGCGGGCGCCTCACTGCCGGGCGGAATTTCCGTCGATGCACGCGCCATGCAGCAGGCGCGCCGCAGCGCGAGCGACTGGCAGCGCGAGTTTGCGCGCGACACGCGCGAAACCGTGGATCCGCATGAGGCGACCGGCTGGCTGCTCGCGCTTGCCTATCCGGACCGCATCGCGAGGCGGCGCGCGGATACCGCGCGCTATCTGCTCGCGAATGGCCGCGGCGCGCATTTCGGCGAGCCTCAAGCGCTCGCCAAATCGGAGCTCATCGTCGCCGCGGAACTCGACGGCGCGGAACGCGAGGCGCGCATTTACCTCGCGGCGCCGGTCTCGCTCGCCGACCTGGAGGCGCATTTCGCGGCTCAGATCCAATCGATCTCGGACATTGAATGGGATCCCCGCGCGCAGGCGATCCGGGCGCGGCGCGAGCGGCGCCTCGGCGCGCTGGTGCTCGAAACTGCGGAGATCGGTGATCCGGATGCGCAAGCCATGCAATCGGCAATGCTCGCCGGATTGCGGCAGATGGGACTCGCGGCGCTGCCGTGGACTGCGGACCTGCGCCAATGGCAGGCGCGCGTCTCGATGATGCGCCGGTTCGCGGTGCCGGCGCCCGATCCCTGGCCGGACCTCAGCGACGCGGCATTGTTGAGCTCACTCGAAGAATGGGCGCCACCGTGGCTCGTCGGCCTGGCCCGCCGCGAACATCTCTCACGCATGGATCTGAAGGAGGCGCTGCGCGGCCGCCTGACCTATGCACAACGCGAGATCCTCGAACGCGAGGCGCCGACGCATTGGGTCGTTCCCAGCGGTTCGAGAATTTCGCTCGACTATCTCGACGGCGAGGTGCCGACGCTCTCGGTGCGGCTGCAGGAGATGTTCGGGCTCACGGCAACGCCGAGCATCGCAGCTGGACGTGTCGCGCTGCTGTTGAAATTGCTGTCGCCCGCGGGCCGGCCGGTGCAGGTGACGCGCGATCTTCTGAGCTTCTGGAGCCGCGGCTATCATGAGGTCAAAAAGGATCTCAAGGGCCGCTACCCGAAGCATTATTGGCCCGAGGACCCGTTCGCGGCACAACCGACCCGCCGCGCCCGACCGCGTTAAAATGGTGTGATCGGCACCGCCGTGCATCCGCGCGAGCGCCGCGGCCGAATAAGCCTGGTAACAACACGATGTCCACGAAAACCCTGCTCAAGGCCTTGTTCGGATGCATGTTCCTGACCATGCTGGTCTATACGGCGTGGGCCGGCACGCGGCAATCGCTGCTGCAGTGGGGCGGGCTCGCGGCGCTTCCCGACCGGTATTGGACCATCGCGACGCTCATGGACGCTTATTTCGGCTTTACGACATTCTATGTTTGGCTGTTTTTCAAGGAACGCGGATGGCCCGCGCGGGTTGCATGGTTCATCGCGATCGTGCTGCTTGGGACGATCGCGATGTCGGCCTATTTATTGCTGCGGTTGGCCCTGCTGCGCCCCGAGGAGCCCGCTTCCAACATCTGGTCGCTGAGGGACTGCGGCGCGGACCGCTCATGATCGGCTGGCTGCGCCGGCGTGTGATTGCGCCCCTGCTCTCGTTGCTGACGCACGGCGTTTCGCCGCAGCGACTCGCGCTTTGCGTCTCGATCGGCGTCGTGGTCGGCAACATTCCGATACTCGGAGTGTCTACCGCAATCTGCGCGCTGATTGCGCTGACCTGTCGTCTGAACCTTCCGGCCATTCAGCTCGTGCAGGCGCTCATGGCGCCGACCCAATTACTGCTGATCATCCCGTTCGTGCGTTTTGGCGAGTGGATCTTTCACGCGCCGCGCCAGCCGCTGTCGATCGAGGCGGCGCTCGCCGTCGTCGCGAAGGGTGTCGGCGAGGCGGTGGTCGTGCTCTGGGACTCGATCGTGCATGCCGGCGTTGCTTGGCTGTTGGTGGCGCCGTTCGCGATTTTCATACTCTATAGAATCCTGGTTCCGGTGTTTCGGCATGCCGCCGAACGCATCGATAGACGTGCCGCGCCGCTCGCTTGACGGCGCAGGAGGATCCGACGATGAACACACTCGCCCTGCCCGCCCCCTACACGTGGTCCTTGCGACTGCTCGAACGCGCAATGTTGCCGGATTTCCTCGTGCGATTGGGGATACGCCGACTGCTCGCAGCGAGGCTCGCCGAAGAAGACCGCGGCAGCCGCGAGGCGACCCAGGCACAGCTCATGGGATTGATCGCGCGCCTTCGGCAAAGCCCAATTGCGGTCAACACGGCGGATGCCAATCAGCAGCACTACGAGCTGCCCAGCGAGTTCTTCGAATTGGTGCTCGGCAAGCATTTGAAATACTCGTGCGGATACTATCGGAGTCCGACCGAGAGCCTCGATCAGGCGGAAGCGAATATGCTCGCCTTGACGGCGCAGCGCGCTCGCCTCGTGGACGGCGAGCGGATCCTCGAACTCGGCTGTGGCTGGGGTTCGCTGTCCCTGTGGATGGCGCAACAATATCCGAACTCGCGGATTACGGCCGTTTCGAATTCGCGCACCCAGAAACGTTTCATCGACGATCAGGCGGCTGCGCGCGCAATACGCAACCTCGAAGTCATCACCAGCGACATTAACTGCCTGGAGTTCGCGCCGGATACACGATTCGACCGCGTCGTGTCGGTCGAGATGTTCGAGCACATGCGCAATTATGAGCAGCTGTTACGGCGCATCGGCGGCTGGCTCGAGCCGGGTGGAACACTGTTCGTTCATTTGTTCTCCCACAAGGAGTTCGCCTATCCGTTCGAGGTGCGCGACGACAGCGATTGGATGGCCAAATATTTCTTCACGGGCGGCATCATGCCGAGCGACGATCTGTTGCTGTATTTCCAACAGGATCTCGTGGCTGTGGACCATTGGCAGGTCGACGGGGTCCACTACCAGCGAACCAGCGAGCACTGGCTGCAAAACATGGACCGGCAGCGCAGCGCGATCGAGCCAATCCTCGAAAGAACCTATGGGGAGCGCGAACGGCGGCGTTGGTGGGTATATTGGCGCGTATTCTTCATGGCGTGCGCCGAGTTGTGGGGCTACAAGCAGGGCCGCGAGTGGTTCGTGTCACATTACTTATTCTCCAAGCCGGGCGGCTGAACCGGCAGCTCGCCGGGTCTTGCGGCGCTTTTGGAGCATCTGACCCTGCTCGCCCGGCGTTCCCTCGACGGCGCTGCAACTTTGGCGGCCCTGCCGTGTTATGGGTTTAAACGAACACACGCCAGTGCAAACCCAACCCACGGAGCCTAGCCGCTCAACCGAGTTCACGACGTTCATGCGTGCTTATCAGGACATGGTCTTCTCGACGGCAGTGCGCTTGACCGGCGACGACGCTCAAGCCGAGGATATCGCCCAGGAGGCGTTCCTCAAGGCCTATGAGCATTTTGCGCAGCTGCGCTCGAGTCCGACGGCCGGCGGTTGGCTCAAGACCGTGACGACCAATCTGACGCTCAATCATCTGACGCGCTACCGCAAGCGCTGGCGCATGTTCTCGGAGATGAGCTCCGAGTCAGCCGAAGAGGCGCCGCCGGAAATCGAAATTCCGGTGCCTGACACGCTGCTGTCGGACTTGAGCGCTGATCAGCGCGGCGCGCTCATCGACATGGCGCTGCGGCGGCTTCCGCCGCATCAGCGTATCGCGCTTGTGCTGTATCACTTCGAGGATCTCTCTTACGAGGAGATCGCCGCACGCCTCAAGGTGTCGCTGCCCAAGGTCAAGACCGACATACGGCGCGCGCGCGCGGCGATGCTGCCTCTATTGGTTTCCAGCGGCATTGGCCTTGATGCAATGGATGGGTAGGCGGACCATGAACGAACAACGACCGGCGGGAGAGAAACTCGAGCGGCTGCTCGACCGCACACTGCGTGAGCTGCCGCTGCGCCAGGCGCCGCGCAGTTTGGAGGCGCGCGTTCTCGACGCGATCGAGAGCCGCGCATCGCGTCCCTGGTGGCGGCTGAGCTTTGGCCATTGGCCGGACTTCGCGCGCTCGGTATTCGTCGTGGCCTGCGCGGGCCTCGTTTGGATCTCGGCGATCGAGGGCATCTGGGCGCTCGGTGTGCTCGACTCCCCGCATGGACCGCTCGCGGTTTCGTTGTCCTGGGCGCGCGAGGCGACCGCGTTCGCCGGCGCCTTGAGCGAGATCCTGGCGGCGTTTGGACGCGTAGTGCCGTCCGCCTGGCTCTCGAACGGCCTTGCGTTAAGCGCGGGGCTCTATGCGGTCTTGTTCGGGCTCGGCATTGCGGGCTATCGCCTCCTTCATCTCGACTCTCGCACTCTAGGTAATATCGAATCATGAACCTGTTCAAGTCGCGCCACGGCGCTCTGCTGTTCGCCGCCCTGTTGATCAACGGAGCCGTGATCCTTCCCGCCGGGGCTGCGCAGCGCGCAGCAGCGGCGCCAACCGCGACCAGCGCCGCGGCGACCGCCGCGCCAAAGACGAACGGCGACGATGCGTCGACTGCAGCATCTGCGGCGCCCGCTGAAACGCCCGATATCGATGAACCCGAGCAAACGGATCGGCACCGTGGGCACGACTGGCGCGAGCGCCTCAAGAGGCGCCATGGCCGGGATAACGCCTTGGTCGCCGTCGGGCACGATGTGAATCTGCCGGCTGGCGAGACCGCCGATTCAGTCGTGGCGGTGCTGGGTTCAGCGTCGAGCGCCGGTGAAGCGGGCGACGTCGTCTCCGTCTTCGGCGACACGCGCGTCACCGGACCGATCTCCGGGGATGCGGTGGCGGTGCTCGGCAATACCTATATCGACAACAGGGTCGACGGCGAAGCGGTGGCGGTGCTGGGGAACATGGAGCTGGGTCCGCACGCGGAAATCCGTGGTGATGTCGTCGATGTCGGCGGGACCTTGTTGCGCGACCCCGCGGCAATCGTGCACGGCGGCGTGCGCAGCGTCGAGGGCGCCTTCGGCGGCTTCACGGGCTTGCGCGCCTGGATCAAGGATTGCTTGCTGTACGGGCGCCCGCTCGCGTTCGAGTCCGAGGTGGCATGGGCCTGGTACATCGCGATTGGATTTCTCGTGCTGTACGCCGGTCTCGCGTTGCTGTTTCGCGGCGGCGTCACGCGATGCGTGCGCACCTTCGATACGCAACCCGGCATATCGGCGCTCGCCGCGCTGCTCAGCGTCTTATTCACGCCGATACTGCTGGTGCTGTTGTGCATCACCGTGATCGGAATACCCGCGGTGCCGTTCGTCGTGTTCGGATTGTTCTGTGCCAGCCTCTTCGGCAAGGCCGTGATGCTCGCTTGGCTTGGGCACCGGTGCCTCGCGGGACGCACCACGGGTGCGCTCGGCGAGCCGGTCCTGTGGGTGCTGATCGGCGGCGCGATCGCCTTGTTGCTCTATGTCGTTCCGATCTTGGGCATGCTGGTCTACCAGCTGCTCAACGTGCTTGGTCTCGGGGTCGTGGTGTTGACTCTGATTCAAAGCGCCGACGCGCATCGTGCGGCGCGAGCGGTTGGCACCGGCGCAGCAGCCGGCGCGGCAACTGGTGCGGCAACTGGTGCGGCGATCGGGACGGCAGGCGCCGCAGCAACCGACACGGCAACTGGTGCAGCGGCCGATGCGGCCGCCTTCGCCGCTGCGCAGCAGAGCGCAGGTGAGGCGCCGCAGGCCGCGCAACGCGCGAGCGCCAGCGTGGCGGCCCCGATCGCGGCGACCTTGCCGCGCGCCGGCTTCTGGATTCGCATGATCGCATTGCTGCTGGATGCGATCTTGATCGGCATCCTCACACATTTGCTCGGCCACGAAAATCATTTGCAATTGGTCGGGCTGGCGATCTACGGGGCGGTCATGTGGAAGCTGCGCGGTTCGACTGTCGGCGGCATCTTATTCGATCTGCAGGTCGTGCGCGTCGATGGCCGAGAAATGGATTGGCCAACCGCGGTGATTCGCGCGCTCAGCTGCTTCCTCTCGCTGGTGGTCGCCGGCCTAGGATTTTTCTGGATCGCGTTCGACGCGGACAAGCAGGGCTGGCACGACAAAATTGCCGGGACCGTCGTCGTGCGAGTCCCGAAGGGTCGATCGCTGGTGTGAGTCCCTCAAACCTTCTTTAGGAAGCAAGCTTTGAGCATGAAGTTGCCGGCATCCATGCGGCAATCCACTTCGTGATCCCCACCGACGATCCGGATACCCTTGATGCGCGTGCCCATCTTGAGCGTGATCGAAGAACCCTTGACCTTGAGATCCTTGATCAGCGCCACGGAATCGCCATCGGCCAGCGGATTACCGTTCGCATCCCGGACCACGTCGGCCGTCTCGAGATCGCTGCCGGCCGCAGAATTCGGCTGCCATTCGTGGCCACAGTCGGCGCAAACATACGTCGGTCCATCCGCGTAGGTGTTTTCCTTCGCACAAGCGGGGCAGGCGGGAACGGTCGGCATAGGCATGTTCGGCACGAGAACGGGAGCGCATTCTAGGCTGGCAACGCGGTTCGCGCGAGTTAGACTCGGACTGCTTAGCGGAAGCGAGCGGCCAGACCTAACTGCGGGAGAACTCCGTGCCAGCGCCATTTCGAGCATCACGCGACGTCATCATTCGCACCGAGGCATTCGACGAGGCAATCCGATTCTATGAGACGGTGCTCGGCCTTCGCGTCGTGCACCGCGACGCGGCGCTCGTCGGATTCGATGCGGGTTCGTTCCGTTTGTACCTCGAAAAAGGGCCGCCGCATGGTCCCGTGTTCGACTTCCTGGTTCCTGCCAAGCCGGCCGCGAAGCAGGCGTTATTGGCCGCGGGCTGCGTGCTCGTAGAAGAGGACGCGAACCTGCCTCGCTGCTACCTGCGCGACCCCTACGGCCTCGTCTTCAATGTCGACGATCGCAAACCGACGAATTAGCGGACCTCGATTTCTCAAAGACCGTCGAAGGACAACTGTCCGTTGCCGGAGGCGGCGGTCGCAACGGCGGCCGCTGTGCGCGCGGGTACGCGGAACGCCTGCGTGTTAAGCACGTATTGGCCGCGGCGATTCAAGCCGTGGCGCCGGCACGCAAGCTCGCAGCGCTGCTTGAGCAGCGCCGCTTCGGCGCCCTGACCTTCGAACCGCGAGCCGAAGCGTGCATCATTGAGTCGGCCGCCGCGCATCGCGCGAACGCGCGACAAGACGTGCTCGGCGCGCAACGGCGCATGCGCTCGCAGCCAGTCCTCGAACAGATCCTTGACCTCGAACGGCAACCGCAGCGGGATGAACCCGGCGGTCTGGGCTCCGGCATTCGCCGCGGCTTCGATGATCTTCTCGAGTTCATGATCGTTCAACGCGGGGATCATCGGAGCGGCGAGCACGCCCACCGGCACTCCGGCGGACGCGAGACCTGCGATCGCCCTGAGGCGCGCCGCGGGCGATGGCGCGCGCGGTTCGAGGCTGCGCTTCAAATCTTCGTCAAGCGTCGTCACGCTGACCATGACGTAGCAGAGCCGCTGCTTGGCGAGCTCTTGGAGCAAATCCAGGTCCCGCAACACGAGATGGCTCTTCGTGACGATGGTGACCGGATGTTGAAACCGCACGAGCACCTCGAGGATCGTACGCGTGATGCGATGTTCACGTTCAATCGGCTGGTAGGGATCGGTGCTCGAGCCGAGGTTGATGACTTCAGGACGATAGCTGCGCCGCGACAATTCGCGTTCAAGGAGTTCGGCCGCATTCGACTTGCAGAACAATTTTGTCTCGAAGTCGAGGCCCGCCGAGAGGTTGACGTAGGCGTGCGTCGGACGCGCAAAGCAATAGATACAACCGTGCTCGCAGCCCCGGTAGGGATTGATCGATTGGTTGAATGGAATGTCCGGCGACTGGTTGCGCGTGAGGATGCTGCGCGCGACTTCGATCCTGACCTCGGTTGCCGGCGCGCGGACCTCCGGTTCTCGCCACCATCCGTCCTCCTGCGCCTCGACACGCATCGATTCGAAGCGGCCTTCACGGGTATCGCTGGTACCGCGGCCTTTGAGCGGGATAGGCATTTGTCGACTGTACGGATATACAGTTCAAATATCAACCCAAAAAATCGATCTATAATCAATGAGTTGCGGTGATTTGGATCGATAGGCACGGATCTCGGTACGGACTCTGGCAGCGCGCTGGAGCACAAAGTTCTGCGTGCGCGTGGCTAGAAGCAGAAGGTGCGACAGCGAACGGACCCCGTACCGCGGAGCGCCTAGGCTATGCTCATACCATGAACGCATTCAAAGTCACCGCGCTACTGCTGATCGCCGCCGGCATTTTCGGTTTGATCTACGGCAGCTTCACCTACACCAAAGAAACCCATGAGGCCAAGATCGGGCCTCTGGAGATGTCCGTGAAGCAGAAGGAAACCGTGAATATCCCGGTTTGGGCAGGCGTCGGCGCCATCGTGATCGGCGCCGGCTTGTTGCTCGCGGGCGGCCGCAAGGGTTAGCGCCGCGGCGACCTCAGACCGTCGTGACCGGCCCTGTGCCGGAGACCGCTAGGCCCGTGCCGATGAAATGGACCATCGCCGCGTAGCCCAATAGTGCGACGAGCGCGAGACCAATCGCGCCGAGAAATGACGTTCCGAGCACGAGCTTGAATGCGAGCAGGAATGACAGCGGGGCGAGCAGCAGCGCGAAGCCGCCGCCGACGACGATACTGATCGCGGATCCGAATGCGCCCAACATCAACGACAAGATCGAGCGCAACAACGTCGGATGCGCGGCCCCAACGAGCCGCGCCGCGAGCCACACGGGAGCTGAAAAAACCACGATAAATCCGACCTGGACGATCAAGGCCGGTAAGCCGGTTACACTCATATTCATGACTGGACTCCGAGTTGCCCGGGTATTGTACGATGCTCTGCAGCGCGGGCATTGAAGTGGAGAATCGTACACAATGAGTACCGGGCTATCGACGACGACCGCACGCCTCGACAACGACGCCGACATGGCGCGGTTTCTCGCACCGATTCCAAATGCCGATCGGCTTGCCGCGGTACTGGCTGATCGCAAACCCGTGTCGACTCGGGCGTACGAGGACGAGACGCAGACCGCGCGGTTCGTCGAAAGCGACGGCAAGACCGTCATGTGCTTCACGATCAGCGATATCACGATCGACCAGGCTGAGATCATCGAAGCGGCCTGGGAAGGCGTATGCGCCTTGGACGAGAGCGCGTTTCGCAACACCGCCGAGCAGGCGCTCGGCGAGCCACTGCGGGCCGCAACATAGTGGCTGCGATCGCGCGGCCCAGCGCATAGTACCGCCCGATGCCCGGCTACCAACTCGCACAACTGAACGTCGGCATCATCAAAGGACCGATGGACTCGCCGCTGATGGCCGATTTTGCGGCGAGCTTGGCGCGCATCAACGCAGTGGCCGACCGCTCTCCCGGATTCATCTGGCGCCTTCAGACCGACGACGGCGATGCCACCGCGATCCGCCCGTTCGAGGATGAGAAGCTGCTGGTCAATATGTCGGTCTGGCGCGATGTCGAATCACTGCAGCAGTACGTCTACAGCACCGCACACGTGGAACTGCTGCGGCGGCGGCGGGAGTGGTTCGAATCGATGAACACTGCGTTTTTGGTGCTCTGGTGGGTACCGGCGGGCCATCGGCCGAGCATTGCCGAGGCCATCGAAAAACTCGAGGTCTTGCGCGCCAACGGTCCGAATGCAGCTGCATTCACGTTCCGCCGACCCTTCGCCCCGCCCACCTGAGGCCTCGACCCACGGCTACGACGACGTGGGCGGCCGGATCGTCAGCTCGCGGGCGGACTGCCGTACTCGTTGTCGCCCGGTTGGCCTTCCGTCACGAGAAAGATGAGCATGATGATCCAGCCGATCACCGGAATGAACCACAACAATTGCCACCAACCGCTGCGGTCAGTGTCGTGCAGCCGGCGCGCGGCAACCGCCAACGAAGGCAGCAGGGTAACGAGCGAGAACAGCCCGGATGCCGGGCGACTGACCGCGCTGATCGCGATGCTCACCAGAAACACGAACAGCGCATACCACCAATACTCCGGCCGCTTCGCGCGCCCACTGAAGTCGACGTACTTGTTGAAACAAGTTTTGATCGCGTCGGTGAATCCCATGATCGCTCCCTTGTAATTATGATGAAGGACCGGTTCCGTGGACGCGAAAATCATATCACGCGAACTTCAGCCCGCAAGCGCCGGCGCGGGACCCGGCGGCGGTTGCCGCAATATCCATCCATTGCCATCCGGATCCGAGAACATGGAATACCGCCCCCAGGGTTCTTGCTTGATATCGGTGAGCCGCAGGCCGCGCGCCGACAATGCGGTGTGATCGCGATCGATGTCGGTGACGTTGAGCATCACTCCCTGCAGGCCGCCCGGGCGCATCGCGTCGAACCAAGCGACCAGCGCGATCGTCGTGGCGCAGCCTTTTGGAGCCAGTTGTATCCACTTCTGATTCGGGCCCATCGGCTCTTCGCGAATCAGGTCGAAGCCGAGGATCTCCTGATAGAAGCGCTTTGCGCGATCTTGGTCGGCCACGGGCACGGAGATGATTTCAAACGACACGATGGGCATGAGATGCTCCTTGCGCCGGATACCGCTCGATCTGCAACGATACTCTTCATTCGATTTCGGCGCGATGCTCCTTGAGTTGCTCGAACGAGCGCATGCGCCACAACTGGGGAAACAAAAACCGCGCCCACGTCGCACCGACGATCAGCGTCAGAACGCCGCCGGCTACGATGGCCGGCACGAGGCCGATCCAGGCTGCCGTGATCCCCGACTCGAACTCGCCGAGCTCGTTCGAAGCTCCGATGAAGACGGCGTTCACCGCGCTGACGCGCCCGCGAATGCGGTCCGGTGTCTCGAGTTGCACGAGCATCGTGCGAATGAACACACTGACCATATCGCCCGCTCCCAGCACGGCGAGCGCGATCAGCGCGACCCAATACCGATCGGTGGTGCCGAATACCACGGTCGCGACACCGAATGCCGCAACCCCCAAGAACATCGTGACGCCGATTCTTCGTTCGATCGGCCGAAACGCGAGCAGCACCGCCGTGAGTGCGGCGCCGACGCCGGGCGCCGTGCGCAGGTAGCCGAAGACCTCGGGCCCGGCATGCAGCACGTCACGCGTAAACGCGGGCAGCAGTGCAGTCGCGCCGCCGAACAACACGGCGAACAGATCCAAGGTGATTGCGCCCAGCACGGTCTTGCGCCGCCAGACGAAGCGCAAGCCCTCGAGCAAGCTCGACCACGACGGCGCCTCCGTTCGCGGTGCGACGCGACGCGCACCGATGCCGGCGAGCATCGCGACCGCAACGACGAGCATGCCCGCGGCGACCGCGTAGACCAGTCCCGCGCCGCCCCGCAAGCCGAGCGGCGGGCCGGCGACCGCATAGAGTATGCCGCCGACGCTGGGTCCTGCGATCGTCGCGACCTGGAACATCGATGAGTTCAACGCTATCGCGTTTTGCAACGCCTCGGCCGGGATCAGATTCGGCATCATAGACTGCGTGGTCGGCATCTGGAATGCGCGCGCCATACCTAAGCAGGCGAGCACGATGAATATCGGCCAGATACGAGTGAGCCCTCCGACCGAAAAGCCCAGCAGCATGCCCGCGCAGGTAAATTGCACGAGCCCGCAAAGTATCAGGATGACGCGTCGATCGAAGCGATCGGCCGCATGGCCCGCAAATAAGACCAGGCACAAGAACGGCAGAAACTGCGAGAGTCCGATGAGTCCGAGATCTAGCAGTCGGCCGGTCATTTGATACACCTGCCAACCGACTGCGATCACGAGCATTTGCGCGGCGATCGCGGTGAAGAATCGCGCGCCGAGATAGAGCGTGAAATCGCGGTGGCGCAGAACCGCGAATCCGCTGCTGCGGTTCGTAGAGCTCAAGACTTCACGATGCCCCGGCGGTGCCGTCAATTCTCCGATTTGAATCGCAGCCATGCGCGCGAGAAGCTGCGGATTTCATCGGCACTGTAGACTCTCGCGAGCTCGAACTGCTGGCGGACCTCGGCTGGTGGATAGACCGCCTGATTGCCGCGGACCGCCGCCGGCAGCAGCGGCAGCGCGGCCGCGTTGCCCGATGCGAATCCGATGAACTGCGTGACCGCCGCCGAGATCTCCGGCCGCATCACGAAATTGATGAACGCATGTGCGCCTGCCGCATTCGGCGAATCGGCGGGTATCACGAGGCTGTCGATGTAGAGCGGCACGATTTCACGCGCGAATGCATATTCGACGTCGACCTTGGTATTGCCCTCCTTGGCCATCCGGCGGGCGATCATTGCATCCCCGGAATAGCCGATCGCAAGACACATTTCGCCGTCCGCGAGCTGCTCGTAATAGCCCGAGGATGCGATGCGTCGAATATAGGGTTTGATTTCGTGCAGTTTCGCCATGACCGCATCGAGCTTCGCGGGCTCGGCCGAGAGCAGTCCCTGCCCGAGGTAGCGCGCCACCATCGGCAAGATGTCGCCCCAGGAATCGAGGATGCTGATCCCGCAACTCGCGAACTTTGAGGCGACGCTGCGCTTGAACACCATGTCGAGGCTGTTGATCGGCGCGTTCGGCATCGTTGCCTCGATCTTCGCGGCGTTATAAATGATGCCCACCGTGCCCCACATCCAGGGCACCGCGTATTTATTGCCCGGATCGACCGCTTGCAGGCGCTTGAGGATCTCCGGATCCGCATTGCGCGCGTTCGGGATACTCGCCGGATCGAGCGCTTTCCAGAATCCCTTTGGAATTTCGCGGCCGAGTTCGGGAGCCGCATTCATCGTGACGATGTCGAAATCCGAATGCCCCACCGAGAGCTTCGTTTCCGCCGTCTCCGGCGAATCGAGCACCGAGTAGTTGATGTGAATTCCAGTCTCGCTCTGAAACTGATTGGTCAAGGACTGCGGAAAGTAATCGGACCAGGCATAGACGTTGAGTGTGTGCGCACGATCCGCGCCGCTCGCGCCGCTCGCGCCGAGCGCGAGCAGGCAACAACCGAGGCCCAATAGCCCTGCGCGCATCGACAAGTTGCGCGAAAGCCAAGTAATCTGTTTTAAGCCCAAGTCGTCTCCTCGTTCCACAGGTCATCTCACCCCATCATGCAACACTTACCCCCGACGATGAAAGCGGCGCTGCTGCTCGGCCACGGCGGGTTCGAGCAGATCAGCTTGCGGGACAACGTGCCGGTACCGGTTCCGGGCCGCGGCGAGGTGTTGCTACGCGTTGGCGCGGCGGGCGTCAACAATACCGACATCAACACGCGCACGGGGTGGTATTCGCGCATCGTCGCCGAAGGGACAACGGCGAGCGCGGCGGCGACGGGAATCGCCGATGTGCGTTCGTCCGACACCGGCTGGACCGGCGCAGCCTTGCGCTTTCCGCGCATTCAGGGCGCCGACGCCTGCGGTCGCATCGTTGCGGTCGGCAGCGGCGTGAGTGCAGATCGGCTTGGCGAGCGCGTGCTCGTCGAACCGGTATTTCAATCGCCTGCGGCCGCGGATCGCTATCGGGCGACCTATTTCGGGTCCGAATGCGACGGTGCGTTTGCACAATTCGCCTGTGTGCCGTCGGCGCATGCGCTGAAAATCACAAGCGATCTCACGGACGCCGAGTTGGCCTCGTTCCCGTGCTCCTACTCGGCCGCCGAAAACATGTTGACACGATTGGAGGTTTGCGCCGAGGACACGGTGTTGATCACCGGCGCCTCGGGCGGCGTGGGATCGGCCGCCGTGCAACTGGCGAAGCGCCGCGGCGCTACCGTGATTGCGATCGCGAGTGCATCGAAGGCCGTGGCCGTCGAATCATTGGGCGCGGCGCGCGTGCTCGCGCGCGATGCCGATATCGTCGCGAGCCTCGGCGCCGAATCGGTCGACGCGGTCGTCGATGTGGTCGGCGGCACATCGTTTCCGGCGCTGCTCGAGGTGCTCGTGCGCGGCGGGCGCTACGCCGCCGCGGGCGCGATCGCCGGCCCGATCGTGGCTCTCGACCTGCGCACGCTGTATCTGAAGGACCTCGAGCTCTCGGGCTGCACCGTGCTCGACCCGCAGGTGTTCGGCAATCTCGTCGGTTACATCGAACGGCGCGAGATACGCCCGGTCGTTGCCGCGATCTACCCGCTCAGCGAGATCGTCGCGGCACAGCGGGAATTTCTCGCGAAACAACATACCGGCAAAATCGTTCTGGTGCCGCCGCCCTAAAGGATGCCCGCCTAGAACGGTTCTTGCTGCGTGATGCAGTGGATGCCGCCGCCGCCGCGAAACAGCGTGCTGAGCGCCACCGGCACGATCGCGCGATCCGGGTAGGCGCGGCGCAAGGTCTCGACGACTTGCGCATCCTCGGAGATCCCATAAGCGGGCACGATAACCGCACCGTTGGCAATGTAGAAATTGACGTACGAACGACAATACCCCTCATCGCCGTCGGGCACGACGCTGCGCGGCGCTTCGGCGATCGGCAGCAACTCGAAGCGGCGCCCGTGCGCATCGGTCTCGGTCTCGAGTATGCGGCGGTTTTCCGCGATGATGGGGAAGCGCGGATCATCGGGATCCGCGACAGACTCGACCAGCACGCCTGCAGGCTTGTAGAAAGCGACATAGCCGTCGACGTGCCCGTCGGTGCTGATGTCGGTCGCATCGCCCGCGAGCCAGATGACCTTGTCGACGCCCAACATCGCGCGCAATTCCGCCTCGGCCCGCGACTTGGACCATCCGGGATTTCGATTGGGATTCAGTACGCAAGTCTCGGCCGTAATCAGTGTCCCCTCGCCGTCCGAGACAAAGCCGCCGCCCTCGATCACAAGATCGGATCGGTAGCCCTGCGCACCGGCGATTGCGGCGATGCGGGCGCCGACCGCTGCGTCCAAATCATAGGGCCGGAATTTCTCGCCCCAGGCGTTGAACGTGAACAGCGCGGCGGCGCGCGTCCCGGCCGCGCTGCGCAAGAAGCTCGGCCCCGAGTCGCGCAACCAGGAATCATCGATCGGAACGGCGAGCACGCGCACCGACGGCCCGCAGCGCGAGGCGGCATCGGCCGCGTGCGGCGGATCCGCAATCATCGTGACGGGCTCGAAGCGGGCGATCGCCTGCGCAACGCGCACGTAATCGTCCCGTGCCGCCTCCAAATGCTCTCGCCATAGGGACTCGCGTTTCGGCCAGCCCATCCAACAGCCGGCATGCCTCGCCCATTCGGCCGGCATCGTGAATCCGAGCGGCGGCTTTGCAGTCATAGTGGTGTCCGATAGTCGGGGTCTTGCAATCGCCGCCGCACCGCTCGGCGGCGGCGGCGAAAACGCTCGATTCGCGGCGCGAGACCCAACCATTCAGGCCGCAACAGAAACAGGGGCCCGGACTCCTCGCCGAGCGTTGCGTTGATCATCCCGCGCGCCTCGGCGAGCGAGGCGATGACGTCCGGGCTCACCGCGCGCCATGCACCGACCGCGGCCACCGCTCGATCGATTCCGGTTTGCAGTGCGATTTGGGTTTGCTCGACGGCGCTCTGCCACGCGAGATCCGCATGATCGGCGCGTTCGCTCGGGTCGTCCGGAGGCAGATTTTGCAAGTACGCGTCGACGATGATGCCGGCGACCTGATCTGGGCTCTGCGCGGTTTGCAGCGGCCGTGCGAGGCCGCAGGCGTCGGCCACTTCGAACAACAGGATCTGCAGCGCTGCCGGAACATCGAGACTGCGAATGTCCGCTTGATCGAGCATTTGCGCTGCCGTCGCCGGAGAATTCACGGCCTGCCCGGCGGTGCCCAAAGCCGACCCCGGCGCGCCGGTCGCGCCTGCGCCGATTGGCGCGCGGTCGATCACGGGTGGATTCACCGGATTCATGCCCGACGCTCAAGCACCGAGGAAAATCTTGTAGGCCGCGTTGTCCGATTCATCCGTATAGGGATATTGGAGCTCATTGATGTGTAACAGAAAGTCGGTGCGCGTCTCGGGCGGGATTTGGATCCCGGCCAGCACGCGTCCGTAATCCGAGCCGAGGTTTCGATAGTGAAACAGGCTGATGTTCCAATCGGTGCCGATTGCACGCAAAAATTTCAGCAGTGCACCAGGCCGTTCGGGAAACTCGAATCGGTAGAGCCGCTCATGCTCCAGTCCGCTGCCGTGGCCGCCGACCATGTATCGAACATGCTGCTTGGCGACCTCGTTGTCGGTCATATCGCGTACCGAAAAGCCGCCCGCCGCAATCGACTTGATCAGCGCGTCGCGCTCGGTCTTTCCCTGCGTCAGTGCAAGGCCGACAAAAATCTGCGCGGTTTTTGCGCTCGCGTAGCGGTAATTGAATTCGGTCACGCTGCGCCGCCCGACGATCTCGCAAAATCGCAGGAAAGAGCCGGGTTCCTCGGGTATTTCTATCGAAAACAGCGCTTCGCGCTGGGCGCCGATGTCGGCGCGCTCGGCGATGTAGCGCAGGCGGTCGAAATTCATATTGGCGCCGCCGTTGATCGCGATGAAGCGGCGCTGCGTACAGGCTTCGCGCGCCACGTATTTCTTGATGCCGGCGACCGCAAGCGCTCCGGAGGGCTCCGCGATTGATCGGGTGTCCTCGAAGATGTCCTGGATCGCAGCACAGATTTGGTCGCTCGTAACCAGCAGAATCTCATCCACATACTGGCGCGCGAGCCGGAACGTCTCCTCGCCGACGCGCCGCACCGCGACGCCGTCGGCGAAGGTGCCGACACGCTCGAGCGTGACGCGCTTGCCGGCCCGCAACGACTCATACATGCCCGCAGACTCCTCGGGCTCGACGCCGATGATTTTGATCCGCGGGTACAGTGCCTTGGTGTAGGCCGCAATTCCGGCGATCAAACCGCCGCCGCCGATCGGCACGAAGATCGCATCGATCTCGTCGCCATGCTGTTGACGCAGGAGTTCCATGGCGACGGTGCCTTGGCCCGCAATGACGTCGGGATCGTCGAATGGGTGCACAAATACGAGTCCGCGCGCGCGTGCAAGTTCGACTGCGTGCTCGTAGGCTTGGTCGAAGTCGTCGCCATGCAGCACGATTTCACCACCCAGCGCGGCAACCGCCTGGACCTTGATGTCCGGCGTCGTGACCGGCATCACGATGACCGCGGGAATACCGCGCGTGCGCGCGCCGAGTGCGACGCCCTGCGCATGATTGCCCGCCGAGGCGCAAATGACGCCGCGCTGCGCCGCGATCTGCGAGAGCTGCGCGATTTTGTTGTAGGCGCCACGAATCTTGAACGAAAACACGGGTTGCAGGTCTTCACGCTTGAAGAACACGCGATTATCCAATCGACGCGACAGCCGGGAGGCGGCCTCGAGCGGCGTTTCGATGGCCACGTCGTAGACTTTGGCTTTGAGAATGCGTTCAACGTAGTTTTCTTGCATGGCGGGTCGCTGGTCAAAAGGACCCCTACATTAGCCGATGCAGCAGCGCGAGTGTATTCCGGCGCCAGACTGTGAGACGCTCCACAGCCTGCGATTAGGCGCCGCTCAGGCCCGGCGCGGATTGGGTAACATACCGGTATGCGCACATTGAAGCCTTGGATTTACGGTCTTCTGCTGGCCGCGCCGGCGGCGCTCGCGCAGGCGGCGTTCGCGTTATCCGGCGGCACGATCGCAACCGACAACGTCAAGGCGCGCCTGGTCAGCGAGGTGCGCAGCGTCGCGCCGGGCCAGACCTTCTTCGTGGCGCTCGAACTGGACATTCGCGAGGGCTGGCATACCTACTGGCGCAACCCGGGGGACTCCGGGCAGGCGACCAAACTCGTCTGGACGCTGCCGCCGGGCTTTGCGGCCGGAGAAATCCAGTGGACGACGCCGCACCGCTTCGAGCTTCCCCCGCTGGTCAATTACGGTTATGCCAAGCATGCGGTGCATCTCGTGCAAATCACTGCACCATCGGATATCGCGGCGGGCGGCCATGCGGACCTGCACGCAAAAGCCAGCTGGCTGGTCTGCTCGGATGTTTGCATCCCCGAGAGCGCTGATCTGTCCTTGAGCTTGCCGACGAGCCCGCAGGCGGGCGCGATCGATACCGCATCCGCGGGCCTTTTTACTGCGGCGCGCGCCGAATTGCCGATCGCGGCGCCGGCATCGACGGCGCGCGTCGAGAACGGCTTGCTGATCATCGCGCTCGGAGCCGATTGGGGCGCGACGCTCGCGCAGATCAAGGACTTGAGCTTCTTCCCCTACGACGACGGCGCGATCGAATACGGCGCTCAGCAGACCTTGACGCGCAAACCGAACGAATTGGACCTCGCGATCAAGCTCGGCTACCAGCTGCCCGCGGGACCGATTCGCGGCCTGCTGCTCGCGACCGAACAGAGCGGCAGCGAGGCGATTGCGGTCCCGTTGCAGATCGCAGCAGCGCTGCCCGCGGGAGCGGCTGCGGCAGCGGCAGCAGCAGCCGGTCCTGAATTCACGCGCGTGCCGATTGGCGCCGCCGCGAGCAGTGCCGCCGGCACATCGGGGCCGGCCGCGGGCCCCGGATTCGGCTTGTTGCTGCTGTTCGCGGTACTCGGCGGATTGGTTCTCAATCTCATGCCCTGCGTGTTCCCGGTGTTGTCCATCAAGGCGCTAGGTCTCGTCGAGCAGGCCAAGAAGCACCCGGCCGCCGTGCGCACCAAGGGATTGGTATTCGCGGCGGGCGTCATCAGTTCGATGCTGGCACTCGCCGCAGTTCTACTGGCCTTGCGTGCGGGCGGTGAGCAAATCGGCTGGGGCTTCCAATTGCAGTCGCCGCTGTTCGTGACCTTGATGGCCTATCTGTTGTTCGGAGTCGGTTTGAATCTCTCCGGGGTTTTCGAAGTCGGCGGCGGGTTGGCCGGCATCGGCGACAGCCTGACCCAGGGCGACACCTACCACGCTTCGTTCTTCACCGGCGTGTTGACGACCTTGGTCGCAACGCCATGCACGGCGCCGTTCATGGCCGCCGCCGTGGGCGCGGCACTTACGCAATCGCCGATCGTCGCGCTCTGCATCTTCACGGCGCTAGGTTTTGGTCTGTCGTTGCCATACCTCTCGTTGTCGTTCGCGCCCTGGCTGCGCCGCGCGCTGCCGAAGCCCGGTGCCTGGATGGATACCCTCAAACAGGTGTTCGCGTTCCCGATGTATGGATCGGCGGCCTGGCTGATCTGGGTATTAGCGCAGCAGCAGACTGCGGTGCTCGGCCTCGGCGCTGCGCTCGCGGGATCGATCTTGATCGGATTGGCCGCCTGGGCCTATCAAAAATCCAAGAGCAGCGGCAGCATTGGCCGCGTCGCTGCGCTCGCGACGGCAATGATCGCACTGATCATCGCGGTTCTGCTGCCGGTGCAGCTCGCGCGCGCACCGCTGATCGGCGCAGCCGCGGCCGCCGCAACATCGCAGCCGGGCGCTGCGCTCGACTCGGAAGGGTGGCAGGCCTACGACGCGGCGCGCGTCGAGGCGCTCAAAGCCGCGGGCAAGCCCTTGCTCGTCAACTTTACCGCGAGCTGGTGCCTGACTTGTCTCGTCAACGAACGCAATGCATTCGGCGACAGCGAGGTCCAGGCGGTTTTCCACGACAAGGGTGTGACCTTGATGAAGGGCGACTGGACCAACCGCGATCCCGCGATCACCAAGGCGCTGTCCGAATTCGGACGCGCCGGCGTGCCTCTGTACTTGGTCTACAACGGCAAGCCCGGCAGTCCCGAGCCGCAGGTGCTGCCGCAATTGCTATCGGCCAGCGTGGTGCGCGCTGCATTCGCGGCCCTTCCAAATCGAGCGTTGCAGTAAGCGCATGGCGTCCGCTCCCACCGTGCCGAGCAAACCGACGACGATCGTTCCCGTGATCGATTTTCGCCGCCACAGTATGGTGCTCGAGTGGCATACGCTCGGCGGGACCTGGGCCGCCTACGACATTCCGCCCGCGCTCGTGAACGGCATTGCCTTGATCCGCCCGTCGCTGCCGAACGTCTGTTTGTTCGCGCAGGGCGGCCACTTGCAGCTGCAAATCGGCCCGAATCAATACGCGTTGTCCGAGGCATCGACACACATTCGTTGCACGCGTGGCGTTGCAAGCTTTGGATTGCGGCGACGCTTCACGGTCGAGTCGAGCAGCCGGGGTGTGCTTTATACCTACGCGTACTGGACCGCGAGGGGACAGGATTTCTTTCGCTGGCTGGCGGCGAAGGCTTCCGACCCGGCCTGGCGCGCTACGAGCGGACGACAGTGGTCGGAGGGTGTCGCGTCGGCCTCTCTTCGTGCCGGCTAGACAGCAAGCCGGCGAGTTCGCGGGGCGATAGATAACGCCATTGGCCCGGCTTCAACTCCCCCAAATGAATATTGATGATGCGCACGCGCTGCAAGCGCTGGGCTCTAAAGCCCAGTGCCGAGCACATGCGGCGAATCTGGCGATTGAGTCCCTGTGTGAGCACGATGCGAAACGATTCGCGGTCGACCCGAGCCACTCGCGCCGGCTTGGTCATCTCACCCATGATCCGCACGCCGCTTGCCATGAGCGCCAATGAAAAGTCGGTGATCGGTCGATCGACCGTCACGATGTACTCCTTCTCGTGATTGTTCTCCGAGCGCAATATCTCATTGACGATGTCGCCGTTGTTCGTCAGCAAGATCAGGCCTTCCGAATCCTTGTCCAATCGTCCGATCGCGAAGATCCGTTCCTGGTGCCCGATCAGATCGATGATATTGCCTTCGACGTGGGCTTCGCTCGTGCAGGTGATGCCGACGGGCTTGTTGAGCGCGATGTAAATCTGCTCCTTCTTGGATCCGACGAGTTCGCCGTCGACGCGCACCTCGTCGCCCTCACCGACCTTGGTGCCGAGCACTGCGGGCACGCCGTTGCAAGTCACGCGGCCCGCCTCGATCCATTGATCGGCTTGCCGGCGCGAACAGACGCCGGTCTCGCTGATGTATTTATTGAGTCTCATCGCCTGTTCAAAAAATCTGCGAACTGCTTCGCCAGCGTGTGGGGCGCCGCGTCGAAAAGGTCCTCGGCATAGTCGGTGCCGCTGACGAGTTGTACCGTCGACGGCATGCCCAGTCGCTGCGCATCGATGCCGGATGACTGCCGGCCGATCGTCATCACGAGGCAGGGTTGCGCGACCCGCGGCAAATGCTCATCGGCCGTCACGGCGACGAGGACCAAGCGGCGCACGAGTTCCGGCTTTGCGCGCGCAAGCTCGGCCGCAACCGCGCAGCCACTGCGAAAACCCAGCAGGTCGATTTGCTTGAGGCGCAAATCGCTCGCCAAATCGGCGACCGCGCCCGCCAGGTCCGACAGCGCGCCTGCCCCGATCGGGGGCGGATCGGATTCGCCGCAGCCGGGCAGATCCGGCGCATAGACCGAACGTGCGTCGGCGATCAACGGTAGGAAGCGATTGAAGGTTCGACTCGAGGAGTCGATCGGGTGCAGGCAGAACAGTGTCACGTGCTCGTCAAAGCCGCCGGTCGTCGGAAATGCCGTGCGGACATGCAGTTGCCCGAACCGGCAATCGAAATAGGCGCGGCGCGTGCGCACCGTCGAGTCGGCCGGCACCTTCGGCTTTACATTTTTGGGCATGTCATACCCTCTTGTTGTTAACATACCACACAATATTTTGCATTTCTTTGCAATTAAGCTGGCTTATGGGATTGCTCGACGCTAGAGTGTTGCACCGGCGCAATACGAGATTCTTGGGAAGTAAAGCAGACCGATCCATTGCTAAAGCGCGAAAAACAGCGCAGCAAAAAAAAGGCATGGGGAAATTAAAGCCGGGCAATGCCCGGCTTTTTCATTCCGGCTCACGGCACGCGGTCCCAAACTCGAGACATCGAAAACCCGGTCATGCGACCCGATTTGATCAGCACGAGCTGGACCAAACGCTGACCATCGCTCGATAGCTGATAATGCTCCTCGAACTTGGGACGATCGTCGTCGGGATCGACCATCACGATGAGGCTCGAGCCGGACCAACCGCAGATCTGCTTTGAACCGTGGCCGGGCCTCTTCTTGGCGGCCCCTCCTGGCTGATAGACGCGATTGTCCCCGTCGGAGGTGAAAGCCGCGACACCCGAGAGCTGCTTGATCTCCAAGTCCTTGCCGGGCCAGTTCAGCACCTCGCTGACCGCGGATACCGGCAAGGGCGCGGCATTCGGCAGACCCGCCGAATCGGGTGTTGCGCCGGATTGGCCGGACCCGCCCTGACCGCCGCCACGCCCGCGGCGGCCGCTACGCTGTCCACCATTGTCGTTTGTGCCGTTGCCGGGCCCTGCGGCCAAGGCCTGGCCGAGGCGCTGCGGATCGTCGCTATCCGCGATGTTGAGGCGCCATTTACCGCTCAAATCCACGCCGGCGGGCGGCAATTCGGCCAGTTGTTCGCCGGCGCAGCCCGCAATCAATACCGCAACCAGAATGAGGACAGCGCGCATCTAGGACCCCGCAATCGCATAAACCGGCTGCCAGTTTATATGGGTCCTTCGCTGCAGCGAGAAATTCTAGCCGGCTGACCGGCGCCTATTGGCAACGGCTCGGCCGTCGGCGGGGCCCGAAATCCACACACGGCCCTCGAATGGCTGAAAGCACACCCGCACCGGATCGAGCCGGCGCACGGTCTGGGTGCCGCACGGAATCTTGCCGTCGGCCAGATCCGCCTTGATCAAATCGACGAGCGAGGCGCTCGGCTCGCCGGACCCGTTCGGCGGCAGCGCGTGCGCAAGGATGCGGGCCTGGACCTCATCCATGCGCGCTGAATTGCCCAGTACCGCGCGTTTGAATCGGTCCAGCACGACGAGCACGCAGCTCAAGGTATTGTCGGTAACGTCGCTCGGGCGACCTGTTGCGCCGATGAATCGCAAATGCAGCAGGCCGCCGATGCCCCGACCCTCATCGTGCAAGCACAGCGCCAGCGCGCCGTGCAGCTCAGCGACCAAAAGCACAGGCTCGGGCGAGACCTGGTAGGTGTCCGCCGCGACCGATACTTCCTGTGGACCTGTAGACACTGATTTGGACCTCATGACGCCTCAGCATCGTGCACGGCATGGGTAATCCTCTCTGCCGAGCCAATCACGCTTTTGGCAATGCCGGGGCTGCCGCGTCGTTGCATTGCGACGCCGGTCCGGCCAAGGCGCCGGGGGTGGTGCTCGCGAGCCCTTGCTCATAACCGCACCGTATGAGCTCATGTCCCGTTTATATTGGAATTTTGGCGCCCGGGGCGTCAGCGTACCGGCATATGTATCGATACGACGCAATTGACCAGACGCTCGTCGACGAGCGGGTCGCCCAATTTCGTGACCAGACTCGCCGATTCCTCGCCGGCGAGCTTTCGGACGACGAATTCAAGCACTTGCGCCTGCGCAACGGCCTCTACCTGCAGCGGCACGCACCGATGCTGCGCGTCGCAATTCCCTACGGCCTGTTGTCATCAAAACAGCTGCGCATGCTCGGGAGCATCGCGCGCCGCTATGACCGCGGGTACGGGCACATGACGACCCGGCAGAACATCCAATTCAATTGGCCCAAGCTCGATCAGGTGCCCGACATCCTCGCCGATCTTGCGACCGTCGAAATGCATGCGATCCAGACGAGCGGCAACTGCATTCGCAACGTGACTTCCGATCATCTCGCGGGCGTGACGCCGAACGAGATCGAGGACCCGAGGCCGTGGTGCGAGATCATCCGCCAGTGGTCGACTTTCCACCCCGAATTTTCCTACCTGCCGCGCAAGTTCAAGATTGCAGTTACCGGCGCGCCGCAGGACCGGGCCGCCTCGATGGTGCACGACGTCGGCGTGCACATCGTGCGAGGACCTGACGGCGAACCCGGCTTCGAAATCATCGCCGGCGGCGGACTTGGCCGCACGCCGATCATCGGTCAGGTCGTGCGCAAGTTCCTGCCGCGCGAGCATTTACTCTCCTACCTCGAAGCGGTCCTGCGGATCTACAACCTCGAAGGTCGGCGCGACAATCTGACCAAGGCGCGGATCAAGATCCTCGTGCGCAGCTTGGGTATCGATGAATTCCGGCGACGCGTCGAGGCTGAATGGGCACGTATCAAGGACTCGGCGCTGCGGCTCGAGGACACCGAAATCGAGCGGGTCCGAAAATTTTTTACGCCGCCCGCCTACGAGAGCCTCCTCGACAGCGATCCGGCGCAGGATCGAAGCACGGCGTTCCGCGCCTGGTATCGCTACAACACGCAGCAGCACAAAGTATCCGGCTACCGCGTCGTCTATATATCGCTGAAAAAGCCCGGAGTCGCTCCCGGCGATCTGACGGATTCGCAGATGGAGCTGCTCGCGGATCTCGCCGATCGCTATAGCTTCGGCGAGATTCGGGTCACTCATACGCAGAATCTGCTGTTCGCCGATGTCAAACAGACAGCGGCTTTCGAACTATGGCAGGCGCTCGATCGAGCCGGGCTCGCGACGCCGAACATCGGCACCTTGACCGATATGATCTGCTGTCCTGGACTCGATTTCTGCAGTCTCGCGAATGCCGGATCGATCGATGTCGCGAATCTAATCAACGAGCGCTTCGACGACTACGATTACCTCTATGATCTCGGCGAACTCGAAATCAAGATGTCGGGATGCATGAACGCCTGCGGCCATCACCATATCGGCCACATCGGCATCCTCGGCGTCGATAAGAGCGGCGAGGAGTGGTACCAAATCACGATCGGCGGTTCGGCCGGCACGGATGCCGCGTTGGGCACCGTGATCGGTCCATCGGTTGCAAAGCACGAGGTCGCCGACACGATTGCCCGCTTGCTGGCGGTTTATGTCGAGAGGCGCCGCCCGGAAGAGCGCTTCCTCGATACCGTGCGGCGCATCGGCGTCAAGCCGTTCAAGGAGAGCGTTTATGCCGCGCCGGTTGCTGCGTGACCATGAGGTCGCCATCGACACGTGGCGCTATCTCGATGAGCCCGACGATTCCTTCGATTCGCTCGACTCTGGTAATGCCGACGAGGCGAGCCGCGGCGCTCTGATCGTGCCGTTCGAGCGTTGGCTCGCGGAGCGCGACAGCTGGCTCGCGCAGCCGCGTCGCCTCGGCGTACTGTTGGGTCCAGCGCACACGATCGACGTCCTGGCCGCCGATTTGCCGCAGCTTTCGCTGATCGCCGTGCAATTTCCGTCGCCGGCCGAAGGCCGGGGCTACAGCCAAGGGCGCGAGCTACGCGAACGCTGGAATTTTACCGGCGAACTCCGCGCAGTCGGCAGCGTGCGCCAGGATCAACTGTTCTTCCTCGCGCGCTGCGGCTTCAATGCCTTCGAATTGCCGGAGGGCGAACTCGAAGCCGCTCGCGCTGCGTTCACGACCTTTTCGTCCGGCTATCAGATTTCGAATGATGCGGGCCTCGCTGGTACACTGCGCCACCGCTAGCCACATTCGAGGCCGAAATGCGAAGGTTCATTGTCGTCGTTCTGTTGAGCGCGGCGGCCTTCGCCACCGCTCAAGCCAAAGGCTGGGTCGATCAAAGCAACGCGTTCACGCAACGGCTGCTCAGCGTCGAGTTCGAGCACTCCCCCGAGCAAGGATCCCAGGAGGGGCTCGCCAAATACGACGATCGGATCTCGAACCCCACGCTCGCCGATGAGCTCGCCGAGCGCGCCGAATTGGTCGCGGTGCTGGCCGAATTGAAGACGCAGGGAGCCGCGGAAACCGACGAAAACGTTGCCGAAGATCTCGAAATATTGCGCAAGGCATTCGATTTGCGCTTCCGCACCGAGGATTTCGAGAGACAGCGTCTCGTGCCGTTCATCAATGCGAGCGAAATCATTTTTCAGGGGCTGCGCGGATTGCTCGATGACCAGGTCGCCGCCGAACGGCGTCCCCATGCGATCACGAGGCTGCGCAAATACACCGGATCGGTGGCCGGCTACGAGCCCTTTACAACGCTGCTGAAGCAGCGGGCGTTGGAACAGATGGCAAAGCCCGAGGTGCTCTACCCGTCGAAGAGCGAGGTGGAAACCGAGCTGAGCCGCAACCCGAACTACATCCAGGGCATCAGCGACCTGTTCAAGAAGTACAAATTGACGGGGTGGGAGAAGCCCTACGCGCGGCTCAAGCGCCAATTGGCCGATTACGACCTCTGGGTGCGTGAGCACATCCTGCCCAAGGCGCGCACCGACTTCCGCCTGCCGCCGGAGCAATACGCGCTCGCTTTCGAGGGCTACGGCATCGACATGGCGCCCGCCGCGATCGCCGACTTGGCGCATGCGGCCTTCAGCCAGTACCAAGCGGAGATGGCGCCGTTGGCCGCCGAGGTCGCGCGCCAAAAAGGCTATGGCGCCGGCGATTACCGCAGCGTAATCGGCGAGTTGAAGAAACAGCAAATCACCGGCGCGGCGATACTTCCATTCTACGAAGCACGGTTGCACGAGATCGAACGGCTCATCGTGGCGAACAAGCTCGTGACCTTGCCCGACCGACCGGCAATCATCCGGCTTGCAACTGCCGCGGAAACGGCGCAGCAGCCGGCGCCGCACATGGTGCCGCCGCCGCTTCTGCACAACACCGGGCAGCGCGGCGAGTTCGTGCTGCCGCTCAATATCCCGTCGGCCAGCGGCGGCGCCGAGGACACCTACGACGACTTCACGTTCGATGCGTTCGCGTGGACGCTGACGGCACACGAGGCACGGCCCGGCCACGAACTGCAGTTCGACTCGATGGTCGAGCATGGCGTGAGCCTCGCGCGAGCGCTCTATGCGTTCAATTCGACCAATGCCGAAGGCTGGGGTCTCTACTCCGAATACATCATGCAGCCGTTCGAACCGGCCGAGGGGCAGCTGCTGACGTTGCAGTTGCGGCTGCTGCGGGCCGCGCGCGCGTTCTTGGACCCTGAATTGCAGAGCGGAAAAATCACGCCCGAACAGGCGTACACGGTGCTCGAGAAAGATGTGTTACTGAGCCATGCATTCGCCAAGGAAGAAGTCGAGCGCTTCACCTATCGCGCGCCGGGGCAGGCCAACAGCTACTTTTACGGATATACACGCTTGCTCGCGCTGCGCAAGGAAACCGAAAGCGCGCTCGGACCGAAATTCGATGCAATGCATTTCCACGACTTCATCCTGTCGCAGGGATTGCTGCCGCCCGATTTGATGCGCAAGGCCGTGCTCGAACATTTCGTGCCTTCGCAAAGACAAGCACCCTGATCGGCTCAGCGGCGCATCCGGCGGCTCGGTTGCCGAGCCGCCGGAGCCTCTCGCCGATGCCTAGAATTGCTTCTTCAAGGCCTCCGCGAGATTGGTCACATCCGGCGTGCCGATGCCCACCGCAGGGCTGTAACCATCACGCCCCAGAAAGAAGTCGTTGTTGCCGTACTCGATGACATTGAACGGCGCGCCCGTGCCCGTATAGGCACTCGGACCGCTCGCAAGCTGATACAGCGCCACATTGAGCAGACCCAGGCGGGCGTGCGCATATTGCCCGATGAGTCCGACGACGCCGTTGAATTGCGGACCGATGAAACTCGTGCCGCCATAGAAGGTCTCGATCGCGAAACCGGTCTGGTCGGACGTGTAATAGATCACGTAGCCGGTGTCTGGATCGGCATTGGCCGAAATATCCGGCACGTTGCGTCCCGCGAAATGCGACGGAATGTCGATCAGCGTCTGCGGCGGGATCACGTCCTCATAAATGAACGACTGATCGGGCTGGGTTTTTTGAATACCGGCGAGCCCCTCTTGGTAGAACGGCCGCCTCCATTCGAAGCTGATTCCGCCGCCGCTGCCGACCGGGAAGATGCCGCAATTGATCGGGTCGTACCCCAAGTCGTCGCAGAGCGGAACCAGATAGTCCCAACTCCAAACGCGCTCGCTCGGAATACTGACGGTCAGCGTTTGGTTGTTCGGCAGCCCGTAGACCTGCTCCCCCGCGAGCGTCGTCCCGCCGACCGCGGTGATATAAGGATCGCTCGCGGGATTATCGACGCTCAGCGCCAAACTGAAGTCGGGCGGTAGATTGCCGTCATTCGCATCGTAGGCGCCGGCATCGCCCGACGAGGCGAACAAGCTCTGGCCCTGCAGGGCCGCCTGCAAAAAGATCTCATCGAATGCCTTGAGTGAACTGACGGTCTCGCCCGTGTACGGGTCGGTGACCGGAGCGTTCACGAGGTTGTCGAACCATTCCCATTCGCCCCAACTCGTCGACACGGATTCGGCCTGGCTGTCCTCGACCGCCGCGACGAACGCGTCGAGAAACGCCTGATTGGTGTTCGGCGCCTGATAGACGATGATTTTTGCGCCAGGCGCGACGCCGCCGGATTGCTCGACGTCGAGCGTGGTCTCGATCGAACCGGAGGCGTCGCTCGGAGCGCCCGGGCCGCCGTCGATGTTGTCGACGGTGA
>Ga0187847_10000868_pt1 | contig 29826 bp, 22 predicted proteins | sample June2016WEW_4_10_FD_132458 | JGI IMG/M metagenome (GOLD analysis project Ga0187847, IMG submission 132458) | Peatland microbial communities from SPRUCE experiment site at the Marcell Experimental Forest, Minnesota, USA - June2016WEW_4_10 | ecosystem: Environmental > Terrestrial > Soil >...
GGCATGGGAGAGCCGTTTCTGAATTACGAGAACTTCATGGCGGCGGTGCGGTTGCTGGTGAGGGAGGTCGGCCTGAGCCCGCAGCGGATGACGGTTTCTACTTCGGGAATTGTGCCGGGGATCGAGCGATTTGCACAGGAACCGACGGAGTTTCGGCCCAAACTCGCCATCAGCCTCAATGCGCCCAACAATCTTATTCGTCAAGAGCTTATGCCCATCAACCGCAAGTGGAACATTGAGGCTGTGGTGGACGCTGTGCGGTTGGTCAAATTGCGACCGAAGGAGCGGATTACGTTTGAATATGTGCTTCTGGGCGGGGTTACGGATCGGCCGGAACATGCTGCGGAGGTTGCCCGGTTGGTGCGGCGGACGGGATTGCCGGCAAAGGTGAATCTGATCGCCTGGAACCCGGGGCCGGGAATTGCCTACACGATGCCGCGGGTGGAAGCGGTGGAGGGGTTCAAGCGGGCGCTGGCCAGCCAGGGCGTGCCGGTGTATCTGCGCAGACCGCGGGGGCGGGATATTTATGCGGCGTGCGGGCAGTTGAAGCGGACGGTGGAGGGGTAGAGTGCGCCCACAAGAATTCCTGTTTTCTACGTTCAGGCAAGTTCGAACTGAGTGTTTGCTGTTGGGGCTTTGTTCGCTGCTGCCGGCGAGTGCGATTGCGCAGGCGCCACAGGTGGGTCAAGACACTTCCGGTTCTTATACGCTTCGAGTTCCTGTGAACGAGATCAATCTCACCTTCCACGCATTTGACTCGCATGGTGCGCCGCTGTCTCATTTGAAGCAAGGTGACCTTCGTCTGTCGGATGAGGGGAAGCCTCAACATCAGATTGTCATGCTGGAGTCCTTTGCTGACCTTCCGATTCGGGCCGGATTCCTGTTTGACGCGAGCGCTTCGATGATGGATGACCTGGGGACGAACCGCTCGATCATTCGCCTCTATGCATCGCGCCTGCTTCGCAAGGGAGTCGATCGGGCCTTTGTGATGCAATTTGCCGCGGACACGCTCATCAGGCAAAGTTGGACGGACGACGATTCGCAAATTGCTGCGGGAGCGGCCAAGGTGGGAATGCGCAAAGACCGGCTTCCTATTACGTCGATATTCGATTCGCTTTACACGGCGTGCCGGGACCAGTGGTCCGCAGACAACGGCGCACCGACAGGGAACTTCATTCTGCTATTCAGTGATGGAGAGGACGATGACAGTCATGCGTACCTGAGTGAGGCCGTGGATATGTGCCAGAGAACGCGAACCGCGATTTACGCGATCGCCAATGGCCCCAAGAGCCCCTTCTCCGCAGGGCAGAGAACCCTAGAGGAGCTGACCAGTGAAACGGGCGGGCGAACGTTCTTTCAGCCGCAGGGCGACCAAATCTGGGAAGATCTGAAGCTGATCGAGGCAGAACAGAGAAACCAGTATCGACTGGAGTACAAGCCGAAGGATTTCAAGGCGAATGGCGATTTCCACCGCATCAAGCTGGGCTGCACGGTGAAGGGAGCAAAGATTGTTGCTCGTTCTGGGTACTACGCGTTCGCTCGGAGATAGATCTGCGCGAGTTTGTGGCCGGCAACCATGTTCTAGAGCAGTCCCTCCATAGGAATCCCCATCTTCCCGAAGATTTCCGGTGAAGATGGGGATCAAGATGTTGCTTCAACTATTAATATCTAAATCATTGAAAAATTGTTTACTTGTCAGAGGGTATCACTACAGGCTTGACGCTGCCGCAGTCGGGTCCCTTGTAGACGGATTCGGACTCGGAGGTCCACTCGACCGGTCGGGTATTCTGTCCCATCGCCAATGTTCCGGTGAAGTGAACCTTGCCTTTGGCGTGGTCGGGGATTGTCCAGCTCGATTCCACGGTTCCGGTTCCGCTCATTTGACCGGAGCAGACCAAGGTGGCGGACATGCCGGTGAGCTTCAGCGATACGTTCGTGATCTGGCAGCTGCCGCGGGACGAGCCGGGGACTGGTGCGCCGTATTTGTCGATCATCTCTTGTGTGAGGCAGACCTGCGTCGTGTGCGGGCCACCTCCGAAAGGCGATCCGGGGGGCGCCTGCATTCCCGGGGGCATGGGGGATTGCTGCCATGTCATGGAACTGGTGGTTTCCCATAGGCCGGGTTTTCTGGTTGACTGCGCCGCAGCGCTAAGGGCGAGAGCTAATAGGCAACAGCCTAACGTGATCAAGGTTCGAGTGGAACGCATCTTTCCTCCTGGTTGATCGCGCAGGGAGCAGCCCGCGCCGCTTTACTTTACTTCAACGCGGGAGGGCCGGGAAAGGGAAATCTGTTCAGGCCCGGTCGGCCATTGCAACCCGTCCCAGAGCGAGGAGGGCGCCCGTTACGCGGCCGGCAGCATGGCGGACGAGATTCTCTTCACTGGCGAAGTCTCCGGCGATGCAGCGGACACCCAGGGCCTCAATCCGCTCGATATCGGGAATGATTGGCGATGAGCCGGTGGCTGCGTAGCGCGCCAGCGTATCGGGGGAAAAGGGGGCGGTGTTTACCAGGGCGCAGTCAAAGATGGGAGCGCGGGTGTGCTCATAAATCCGCTCAATATGCTCTGAAGCGGTGAGGCCCAAACTCTCATTTGCCTGGGTCATCAGGTTACAGACGTAGACGCGCAGGGCGTTTGCATTGGCCAAGGCCGCAGGGATGCCTTCGACGAGAAGGTTGGTAATCAGCGAGGTGTAAAGGGAGCCGGGACCGACGGTGATCATATCCGCGCGTTGGATGGCTTCGAGGGTTTCCGGGAGCGGAACGGGATTGGGCGGATCCAGCTTAAGTTCGGCAATACGGCTGTTGCTGGCTGTGATGTTGGTTTCACCGCGGACCTCTGTGCCATCAATCATTTGGGCAACCAGGGTGGCATTTGCCATAGTGGCTGGGTAGATGCGCCCGCGCGTGGCCAGAATCTTTGACGCCAATTGGATGGCCTGTCCAAAGTCGCCTGTAATTTCAGTGAGAGCGGCTACAAAAAGATTGCCGAAGCTATGCCCTTTCAACCCATCCCCGCTGCGAAAGCGATGATTGAATAGCTGGGCCAGTAGATCTTCCTCCTCACTGAGCGCAACCATACAGTTACGGAGGTCGCCGGGCGGCAGCATGTTGAAGTCCTTGCGCAGACGACCCGACGAGCCACCATCGTCCGTGACGGTGACCACCGCAGCGAGATCAGAGATGGCGCCAGACTCGGCTCCCGTTTGTCCGGCCGCGGCAACGTGCCGACGCAATCCGCGCAATAAGGTAGAGAGCCCAGTTCCTCCGCCGATGGCCACAACGCGCATGGGTCGAAAGGCGAACTCAGGGTCGGCCGCCGATTGCGGTAGGTGGTTTCCGTTTGCAAGGTTAGAAGATGTCAAAGCATGCCTGAAGAGTGTGCCTTACGGAATCTCAGGATACAGCAGCTCGGTAAAGCGAGGATCGTCGACCATGCTTTGGAAGTCGTTGTCGGCGCGCGCCTGGAGGCGATTCCTGGGATTGAGTTCGATGGCGCGAGCGAGGTTGGCGAGACAATCCTGCGTATGCCCGGTGATGGAATCGAGCAGCGCGAGCCCATAAAATGCGTAGTCGGCGTTGGGATGGGTGGCAAGAATCCTGCCGAATTGATCGCGCGCCTCGTCGTAGAATCCGGTGTTCAACTGGGAGACGGCGTAATCGTAGTGTTCTTCTGGTGTTGCGAAGACCAGAGTTGGCCTCTCCAACTGGCGTTGGCAGGTATTGATGTACATGCGGCAACGCTCTTTGATGGCGACAGGAGCATCCGGGAGCAACTTCTCGAATGCAGCCAAGGACTTATCGAATTTGCCCTGCTGTAGCAACTGCACGGCAGTTTGATAAAGCTGGTAGGCAGGTCCTGTGCCTGTGCCAGAGTGGCTTCCCTGATGGGCATCAGGTGCGGGTGTTTTCTTGCGGCTATGAGCCGTGGATCGGGCCTCTTGCATCATGGTTTCGCTGGTATTACACCCTCTGTCGGGTCCGATTTAGCCGCCGATGCGACAAGCCGGAACGTTCTTTGGGAATTGCGCTGCTTAGGCACTCTTTATACGCAGAACCCCGACTCACGTCAATGGGCAGTTGGATGGTGCGAGTTATTCGCTCGGCACTTCAGATGAATTGCGGTAGATGGCCGGGTTGAGAAGTGGGTCGTTGTACATCTTAAGCTGCCGGTAAAGCTTGAAGCGCCGCGTTCCGTTGAGCGTGTCCCGCCAGAGCGCATCGAGGCATGCAGAAAGGTCGGCGCGCTGCTCCTCAAGGATGCTGAGCCGGTCACGATTGCGTTCAGAATGGCCGGTCGGCGCGTCTGCGCGCTCTATCTCTTCACGGGTGTGATAAATCTTGAGCGCCAGAATCGAAAGGCGGTCGATGATGAGGCCAGGCGACTCAGAATGCAGGGGGGATGCGGGATTGGGCAGGCCACGCGCTTCAACCCACGAAAGGAGAGTTCGATCCAGTTCCTCGGCCAAGTCGTTGCGCTCCTGGTTGACACTGTCGACGCGCCGTTTGACGTTTGCCAATTCGGAGTCGGTTGCGGCAGGAATCCGGGCCTCATCCTCAATATGCCAAAGGCGGAAGTTCGCATGATGCTGTTGGGCGACGAGGTCCAGCCATTCTCCGCTTGTCTCCGCGGATGGAGCGGTGCCGGCATCGCCCTGCGCATGGTGCCAGGCGCGGGTTTTCCGATCGTGCAGCTCCACGATTAACTCTGCGGATAGCATCTTATTGCTCCCTCGTTCGCACCCAACGATTCAGATTGACGAATCTATGGTAGAACTATCCTAATTCGGGTACCCATGGGGGTTCGATGGACACAAACGTAGAGCGGTTTCTTTGTCTCGCCAGCTACGAAAAGGGCCACGACTTCATGCGCCAGTGCGCAGAGATGGGGGTGCGGCCTACACTGCTGACTTTGGACGGTCTACAGGACGCAGATTGGCCACGGGACGCGCTTGAGGAAGTGGTCACCATGCCTTCCGGCCTTACTCGCGAGCAGATCATCAATACCGTGTCGTGGCTGGCACGCAGCAAGCGATTCGATCGCGTTATTGCGCTGGACGAATTCGACCAGGAGACGGCAGGTCAGCTTCGCGAGCATATGCGCGTTCCGGGTATGAACATTTCGACCGCGGCCTTCTATCGGGACAAGCTGGCCATGCGCATCGGCGCGCGGGAATCCGGGTTTCTGGTGCCCCCTTTCTGCAGGGTGCTGAACTACGACCAACTGCGCACTTACATGGACAAGGTGCAGGCGCCATGGTTGCTGAAGCCGCGGTCTGAAGCTTCGGCCGTTGGAATCCGCAAAATTGAGGATCCAGAACAGCTTTGGCGAGCGCTGGATGAGCTTGGGGATCGACAGAGTTACTCCATCCTGGAACAGTTCGTTCCGGGGGAGATTTTCCATGTGGACTCGATTGTGAGTGAACAGGAGGTGGTCTTCTCAGTGGTGCATCAGTACGGACGGCCGCCGATGCAGCTTATGCAATCGGGCGGTGTTTTTACTACGCGCACTGTGGACCGTGCGAGCGAGGATTGGAAAGAACTGACGGACCTGAATGCGGCGCTGGCGCCATCGCTGGGCATGGTGCGCGGCGTTACCCACGCGGAGTACATTCGAGCGCATGCGGATGGACGCTACTATTTTCTTGAGATTGCGGCGCGGGTGGGCGGGGCATTCATCGCCGATCTGGTGGAGGTTTCTACCGGAGTGAACTTGTGGCGCGAGTGGGCTCAATTGGAGGTGGCGAACTTGCGTGGCGAGACCTACGGGGTTCCTGTTGCTCGTGAAGAATATGCGGGAAGTGTGTTGTGCCTGGCGCAGACGGAGGAGCCGGACACTTCGGCATTCAACGATCCGGAGATTGTGGTCCGGGTGAAGAAGCATCATCACGCGGGGCTGATTGTTCGCTCCGCAGCTCCGGAGCGGGTGACAGAGTTGGTGGAAAAGTACAGCGCGGAGTTTGCGCGGGTGTTTCTTGCCTCGATGCCACCGATGGAGCGGCTGACGCCGGCATGATGGCGATCAACGCCAAGGTATTAGTTGAGGCATTCACGCGAGAATGAAAGATGGTAATCCCGCGGAGCTGGAAGAACGCTGATGCCATGGCAGCCATGCGGGAGTTCCTGTGTCATCCGCCGCCGCGCCGCGCTGCGATCCGCGAGTTGATGAAAGAGTTGCTGTCCGACAGCCCGTATGCCGCGCGCTGTGCCGCTGATCTTGCCAGGCTTGTGAGCGCAAGGGAGCCTGGAATTCTAGGACAGTATGGCGATGTTTTGATCGACCTGGCTGCCGAGTTTCCTGTGGAGCAGTGGCAGGCTCGCGGTTACGTCACCCTGGCTGCGGCGCTCAATGCCTCAAACCACGCGCAGCGGATGCGCCTGGCAGTTCTGGTGCGAGCCCTCGCCGAAGATGAACGCAATGCTTTGCGCGCCATTGCACTGGAGGCATTTGCAATTCTTGCAGCGGCTGAACCGAAGCTCCGTGAGGAAGCGGTGGCGGTGCTGGAGTTGGCTCGCCGGGACGGGACCGCAGCCATGCGTATGCGAGCGCGGCGGATGTTGCTTGTTTTGATGGCGGCGGAGAGGACTCTGCCGGCTTGAGAGCTGGGTAACAAGATGAATTGAGTTTTTCCACAGTGAACTCTGTTGACACTGTACCGATTGGTCAGTATATTACATACCAACTGGTTGGTATACATGATTTGGCCTCTTCCACAACACGAATCCAAGACCAGACTGCTGGATGCGGCTCTGCATGTGATCAGGGCCAAAGGCTACTCGGCGACACGGATTGAAGACATATGCGAGGCGGCCGGGCTGACGAAGGGGAGCTTCTTTTATCACTTCAAGGGCAAGGAGGACCTGGCCCTTGCCGCGGCGGACTACTGGAGCTATCTGACCTCGGCCATGTTCGCGTCCGCGGAGTATCACGACCTGACCAGGCTGCCGGATCCAGTTGATCGGTTACTCGCGTATATCGATCTGCGGAAGGCGCTAATTCAGGGCGAGTTGCCGGATTTCACCTGCCTGGTGGGTACCATGGTGCAAGAGATTTATGACACGCAACCGGCGATTCGCGAGGCCTGTAACCAGAGCATCAGCGGACATGCGGCCACTCTCATTCCGGACATAGAAGAGGCAATGCGCCAGCGCGGCATTCGAGGCAGTTGGACCGCGGAAAGCCTTGCTCTCTATACCCAATCCTCGATCCAGGGCGCATTCATTCTGGCCAAAGCCAAACAAAGTCCCGATGTTGCCGTTGCTTTAATTGACCATCTGCGCCGCTATTTCGAACTGTTGTTCAACCAACCCCAATTGTCTCCATCTTGAACCCGGAAAGGTGGCAGCCCAGGAGAAGAATATGAGCACAAAAATCGTCCATGTCATGATTCTTGCCGGTTCAATGCTCCTCGCCGGGCTGTCGGTGCCCACGGGAGCGCGAGCCCAGGAGGCCAAGGGACCGTATCCGGCCATGGCGCCTTTAGACCAATACCTCATGGCCGATCGCGCCGCCGAGATCGCGCTGGCAAAAAGCGCCGCTCCTCCGGCGCTGTCGAACGACGCCACTGTTCTGGTACTCGCAACGGACGGATACCACACTGCGATTGAAGGCAAGAACGGCTTTACCTGCGTTGTCGAGCGGGGGTGGATGTCGCCCCTGGACAGCACGGATTTTTGGAATCCCAAGCTGCGTGGTCCCATCTGTTACAACCCGGCGGCCGTGCGCTCGATCCTTCCCTACACCATTCTCAGAACAAAGCTGATTCTCAGCGGGCTCACGAAAGCCCAGATGGTGGAGAACATCCGGTCGTCCGTTGCCGCAAGCCGGCTTCCCATGCCGGAGGCGGGAGCGATGTCGTACATGATGTCGAAAGACCAATATCTTGGTGACGGCCCCGCGCACTGGCGTCCGCATCTGATGTTTCATCTCCCCCGCATGGGCGCGGCAAGTTGGGGAGCGAATCTGGAAGGCTCCCCGGTCCTGCTCGACACGTATCATCACGGGGTGCTGGAGCCCGAAACCATTTTCATGGTGCCTGTGGATCATTGGTCTGATGGGACCCCGGCGGATGATTCCGCTGCGCATCAGCATTGATTTGCCTGCGCGTCTCTCTCAAACTGCTGGCGCCCGGAACCGAACCCGGCCAGGCAATGTCAGACTTTTCGATTTCAAAGGAGGTCATGATGAACTTCACCAAAATGCGATCGCAAGGACGAATGACGGTGCTGACCGCATCGATCCTGTCTGCATTGATGTTGGCGCTCGGGCTGGCGGCCGGCTCGGTCTTCGCGCCCGTGAGGATTGCCAGGGCCGAAGGCGGCGCAGACCAGGGCGCAGGGCCCACTGCTGACAGTGCACTGGCGGCGGAAGAAACATTAGCAAGAGCGTTGCAAGATAACGATGCGGATGGCATTGCTCGCCACCTGTCAGATGACTGGGCCGTTATTTCCGCGAGGGGCGGCCTGGGTGAAGGGAAGTCGATCTTTCCCGATGGAATCAAGCAGGGTTACTTGACGCACAAAGCATATGAGGTTTCGGAACCCAGGGTCCGCCTCTACGGAGATGTCGCCCTGGTGACGGCGAAGGTTCATAACGCAGGCATGTCTGGTCAAAAGCCCTTCGATGTGATGGAGCGCGAGACCGACATATGGCTTTGGAAAGACGGGGGCTGGAAATGCGTTCTAACCCACGAGGCGTGGTTAGGGGCGGAAAGCACTCAGCGGCAACTTGCCCACTGACTGTTGGCGCCTTCCAATGAATGCTGCAATTAAGGAGAATCGACTATGCCAAGGATCATCATGTCGCGCCGGAACCTGCTGGGAGCGGGGGCTTGCGCGCTGACTGGAGCAATGAGTTTGCCGGGAGCGGCAAGTGCGCATGCAGGGATAGGGCTGGATGCGGCAAGAGAGCAGGTCATCCGAAAATGGTATGCGGCATGGGAGCAGAAGGACTGGGGACCTGTCGATGCACTGCTTGCCGACAATTTCACTTTTTCGAGCGCGGCCGGTGACGACCACATCAGTAAAAGCGCTTTCAAAAAGCAATGCTGGGAAACCCAGATCAGTTTTGTCGATCGGTTTGAACTGGAGCGGGTGATCGGAAACGGCAACGACGCGTTTGTCAAATATCTTTGCCGAACCAAGAACGGTAAATCGTTCCGGAACGTGGAATATCTCCGGGTCAAAGACGAAAGGGTGGAGGCCATCGAGTGCTATTTCGGAGCGCAATCCAGCTTTCCGTCTGCAGTGAGCGGTGGGCAGAGTTGAGCGCACGGCCTGCCCGATTTCATTCGCTGGAATTCGTTTGCGCGAAGTATGGCCCGTTATGGCGCGAGCCTGCACGAAGTCGGAGCTGAACCATAATCGGCCAGTTCCGCAGGGAGATCGAAGCCGGACGGCCTTCAACTTTAAGGAGCCAATGATGAACCTCACCGAACAGCCTGAAATTGTTGATTGGCCCGAGACCCACTACGTCTTCGTGGAGAAGACGGGTCCATTTATGAAGATTGCACCGGAGGCCTGGCGGCAGGTGCTCAGCCTGGCTCCGTTGCTTGGCGAGGATACTCAGATCACCGGGCGCATGAGCCTCTACAAGATGAGTCCGAATGTTTATCGCGCGGGATTTGGGGTGGCGAAAGCACCGGTGAAGCTGCCCGCAGGGCTTAGATATGAATTGTTTGATGGCGGCCAATACAGCAAGTTCGTGCTAACGGGGCCTTACTCAAATCTGGGTCCGGCGACGGGGCGCGTGTTCGAGATTGTTTCAAAGAACAACATCATGCTCCGCATGGATTATTGCATTGAGCATTACGTGTACGATCCGCAGTTGATACCGGAAGACAAACTGATTACCGAGATTCTTGTTCCCACCGCATAAGGAGGTTCGGCCATGTCAACCGCAACCATGAATGCGCGGTCTTCAACGTTGGATGTGCAGGGCGGCCAACTCTATTACGAGGTGCAGGGCGCAGGCCCGGTGTTGTTGATGATCCCGGGCGGCCCGACGGATGCCGGGATTTTTACAAATCTTGGCAAGTGTCTTGTCGATCGCTACACGGTGGTGCGCTACGATCCGCGCGGCAATTCACGCAGCGTGCTGGATGATCCTACGGAAGAGCAAAACATGGATGTTCATGGCGACGATGCTGCACGACTGCTGATTGCGATGAGCGATGAGCCAGCCTTTGTGTTGGGCAGCAGCGGCGGCGCGCAGATTGGTCTTAACCTGGCCGCGAGGTATCCTCAGCGGGTGCGGACGTTGATTGCGCACGAACCTCCGTGCATGGCACTACTGCCGGATGCGGAAGAAATGCGGGTATTCAGCGAGGACGTATACAACACTTACCTTACGGCCGGAACCGGCGCAGCCATGCAGAAGTTTATGGTGGGCGCGGGGATTGGCGGGCCGCCCGCGCAGAGCACCGCACCACGGTCCCCCGAAGCGTTGGAGGCCTTTGCCCGAGTCAATGGAAACTTGGACTACTTCCTCGCCCACGGTTTCAGGCCCATTGGTTCGTACATCCCGGACGTTGAGGCTCTGCGCGCGGGTGCGACCCAGATCGTGGTTGGCGTCGGCGAGATCTCGACGGGGACTCTTCCTTTTCGCTCGGCGGTGGCTCTGGCTGAGCTTCTTGGTACAACCCCGGCGGTCTTCCCCGGCGGCCACGGCGGCTATAACGAAAACCCGCAAGCCTTTGCCGAAAAACTGCACCAGGTGCTTTTGGGCGCCTGAACTTCAAAACACTCAACCCCAAGGAGGTTTCACCATGGCAACCGCAACTCTGAACGCATTGAGCACATTGAACACGACAGCCTCAAACGATGAGGCCGATATCTTTGACCTCGTCGAGACCATGCTCAAGGCCAACCATGACAAGGATGCCGCTGCATTTGCCGCGCCCTTCGCGCCGGATGCAGCCGTCTTCAACCTTGCCCCGCCGCTTGTGCATCACGGAATCAATTTGCAGGAGAAACGGGCCTGGTACGACAGCTGGTCGACGCCGGTGGATCTTGAGGCTCGTGATTTGAAAGTGACGGTCAGCGGGGACGTTGCGTTTTGCCATGGGTTCCTGCGCCTGACCGGAACCAAGAAAGGAGCTGAAGGAAGTGTCAGCTTCTGGATGCGGGAGACGCTGTGCCTTGAGCGGCAGGGAAGCGAGTGGAAGATCGTCCACGAGCACACATCGGTTCCATTCTATATGGATGGGACGTTGCGGCCGGCGTTTGATTTGCAACCATAGCAGCCTTTGGATAGAAGGCACGCATGAATGGAACGCGGCAAGACATTTCTCAAGTGATGCAACGCTTCAGATTCTGAATTGCCCGGCGCCGCGAGACGCTCGCATTAGAATGGTTGCGGGGAGCACGCATGGACTTGAAGAATCAATCTCCGCATCGGCGCTGGAATCCGCTTCGTCAATCATGGGTGCTGGTTTCACCGCACAGAACCCAGCGCCCCTGGCAAGGAGAAGTTGGACAGAGGACGGTGCCCTCGGCCGTTTCGTTCGATCCGCATTGCTATCTTTGTCCCGGGAATCAACGGGCGGGCGGGGCGACGAACCCTGTTTATGATGGCGTGTTCGAGTTTGTAAACGATTACGCGGCGCTGATGCCCGAAGAACCAGGTCCGATGGAGACGCAGAGTTCACCGTTGCTGGTTGCCCAACCCGCCCGCGGGCTTTGTAAAGTGCTTTGCTACCACCCCGACCACAGCCTGACGCTTGCGCGCATGACGCGCGAGGAGATTCGCGCTGTGGTGGATGCCTGGAACCAGCAGTACCTGGAAATCGGCGGCCTGGAATGGGTGAAGTACGTGCAGATTTTTGAGAATCGCGGAGCGATGATGGGTGCCAGCAACCCCCATCCTCACGGGCAGATCTGGTCCACGGACTTTGTACCCGACGAGGCTGACGCGGAAACTTTGGCTCAGCGCGAGCACATTGCGCGGACGGGTCATTGCCTGCTGTGCGATTACGTTGCGGCTGAACTTACCGCCGCGGTTGAGCAAGGTCGCGTTGTATTCGAGAATGCTCATTTCGCCGCGATTGTTCCCTGGTGGGCGGTGTGGCCATTTGAGGTGCTGCTGGTGTCACGCCGCCATGTGGGAGCACTGCCGGAGTTCACGGGCGAGGAGCGCGACGGCTTGGCGGACGCACTGAAGCGGTTGACAACGCGGTTCGACAACCTTTTTGAAACCAGCTTTCCTTACACGATGGGCTTCCACCAATCGCCTACCGATGGGGAAACGCATCCGGAATGGCATTTCCATGCGCACTTCTATCCGCCACTGCTGCGATCGGCCACGGTGCGCAAATTCATGGTTGGTTTTGAAATGCTGGGCATGCCGCAGCGCGACATCACTCCGGAAGCCGCGGCCCAGCGCCTGCGCGACGCCAGCGAGGTGCATTTCTGGCCGAGAGGTTAGAAGATGAGGCTCACCAGCGATAGATGGTCAGGTTATCAAGGTACACCGTGGATCCGCCTTCAGCTCCCAACCCATCCATCTGAAACTGGGTTTGGACAACCCCAACCTGCCAACCCAATGCGAACGATGAGGGCACCGTTGCGTTGATCGCCTGTTCGGCACCATCCAGCCAGACGGAGTTATAGGTCACGTTGCCTGCGTCGTCGCGTGAATAGCTGATCTGGACATGATGCCAGGTATTCGTGCTCCAATTGGACACATTGCAGGGCTGAGTTGACGGCACCCAACTTGCCCCGGCCCCGCTGTATTCCCACACCTGGGAGTACCCGCTGCACTGGAAGGCATAGATCACCGTTTGCCCATTGGCTGTGACCTGATTTGAATCCATCTCAAGGTTGGAAATCGCGCTCCCAGCCTCGATCCATACCCAACCGTCGTAAACAAAACTCGTCGATACGGTGTCACTCGCGTAGGACACGCTATATATTTCGCCGCCTTCATCTGTGTAACTGGATACAAACTGGCGTGCGCTGCCGCTGAGCGATGGCGTGCTAACCAGGGTCGTGGCCCCAACCGCAGTTCCGGGGGTGCCAGGGTCGTGGTTGAAATGCCATGTTTCGAGTGTTTGTATGCCGCTCGCGGCAATTGCGCCTGCGGGAATCACGGGCCCCGATACCGGAGCAGTGGTAATGACGTAGCCCGCCGTGGCCAGGCTACTGCTTGTATACCCTGGAGCAACCGCGATGGCTTCAATGACCGCGGATGTACCTACCGGGATTGGGCCAGAATATTGGGTCGAAGAAATGGTCGGTGCGGTGCCATTGGTGGTGTAGTAGATGGTCGCGTCCTGTGTGGCAGCAGACAGGGTCACCGTCTGCGCAGACGTGTATATTCCGGGAGCCGGCGAGAATGAAGGTGCTGCGGTCGTGACATTTGTTGGCGGCGTAGTTGCGGCAATGTTGTTATGGGCGCTGCAGCCTGTGAAAAGGAGAGGCAGCAGGAGGCAGGGAACTGTCTGGAACAGGTTTCGACGGGTGGTGAAGAAGGAGGGATTCCGGGTAGTGCGGGAGAGATATTTCACGGATGCGCCTCAGTTGAACCGTCCGAGCGCGCGCTTGCACGTGTGGCATTTCTAACTTGCTGGAGACAAAGGGGATCTTTCCAAGTTTCTCCCCTTGGAATCTCTATTAGGAATCATCACGATTCGCTTTTCCCTGGACTGATGTGAGCAGAGTAGCACAGACATTGAGGGAGCAGTGTGATCGATGACACTTAAGTTGTACGCAAAGGGGATGGACCTCAAGCCGACGCCCAAATGGAATTGGTACTCTGATCGCCTTCGATGGTTTCGCCGGCATGCAGGATTGCATGAGGCGGAACCACGACGAACAGACTGCGTTTGGTCCGATCCAAAGAGGCGGCCGGCCTGCGTTTGGGCGGGATCCATGCCGACGCAAGCTGTTTCCACTGCACCCTCCACGGATGAAGTCGTGAGGATGCACCTGTGCGCATAGCGGAACCCAAAATTGAACCTGAGACGATTAGCGTTGAGGGCGTGCAAGTTGCCGGCGTTCAAGTCCGCCGATCCCGGCAGAAGGATCGGCGGACGTTCGTCATGGTTTTTGACCCTGGCTTGATTCCTATTCCCCGGGTATTGGAAATGGCAAGAGAGACTGACCGTTATTTGCCGGTATTTGCGTGGCGGGTGGCGCGCAACTTTGATTGCGCAATCTCCTTCGGATCCAGTTCGCCGTTATGGTCTGTGTCCAGCCGGTCGAACTCCGCCGACGCGAAATCCATCCACTCTTTCTTGGATATCTTTCCGTTCTGATCGGTGTCCATCAGAAGGAGCAAGTCCTTCACCTGCTCCTCGCCGAGCGCCAGTTTGCTGGGCGGCTTCTGCAACGTATCTTTTTCTTGCGCACCAAGAGGCAGCAGCGCGCAGCTTGCACCCAATGCGGCCATAGCCGATACCATTTTCCTTCGCGTCAACATATTCCGCTCCTTTGGGACGGGTCGTTCTTTGCAGAGCATGGGTTTTCGGCGATCCGTCGATCGCGTCCACGCCCCAGCAAATGCTTCTTGCGTTGCGCCTATTGCAGTGTGCTGAATGCGGCGCTTCGCAACATGAGCATTCTACGCCTTGGGATGGACGAAAACCCGCGGCGGCACCGACTTCAAATTCAAAACCGAGGCCGCCTGTGAGTTTAGTCCGGCCTCAGTGAGGCCGGCTGAGGTTAATGGTTAGAACCGGATCATGATCGCCATGGTTGCCACAGTCTGGTTGGTCCGAAGATCGGGCCACCACAGAGCAGCGGTTCCAGGCGACGAGGCTAAGCCCGCGCCCAGGCAATAGCTTTCCGCAGCCGCCAGGTTGCCATAGCCTTGGCCGGAGTCTCCACCGGCTGCGCATTGATAGTGCGCCGGGTTGCCATTGTCGCCGCCCGGAGGCGTAATGCCGCCGCGGCCCGTCCAGTACGGGATATTTGAGTAGCGATAACCTGTTTCCCATCGGAAGGTGATAAACTGCGCCGGCATATAGTCCAGCGTGAAGGTTCCATCGTGCTGTTGGACCTGATCGCCTGCATTCTCCGTGAAGTATGGAGTGCCTGTAACAGCCGTGGCGCCATTGATGGGTGGCAGAAGCGTTAGATAACGTCCTGGGTTGATCATCTGGCCGCCGCCGAGGGTGATCGCCCAAATATCCTTCTTGAACCAGAATCGCTGGTAAGCCATCCAACCCTCGAAGGACTGTTTGGGCTTGCCGTTCTTGCTGTTGTGGCAATTCACGCCGCCCGAGTAGGTGTCGCTCGTGCCCATCTCCGGAGACCACCCATTCACCACCGGCGATCCGTTGGGCGCTCCACCACCGTATTCGCAGCCGAGATCGCCCGTAAGCGTGAAGGCCATCTTGTCCAGGAATTCCTTCGGCCTGTCGTAGTACTTCAGTTCGATGCTGTCGTCGGTGTGGATGCGCGACCGGGTCGCCCCAGTTCCCCCATAGAGCTGACTTTGTTGCTCGAGGGCATCGTCTTCGCCCAGACCATAGTTATTGCTCACCAATTCAAACCAGCCCGAGGGGCGCCAAAGAACCTGTCCGCCCAGCCCAGGCTTGCCGTTGGGGCGGGCGTAGGTCTGCCAGCCGTTGATGAACCATGGCTCAATCTTCAGCTTGGACGTGGGGAAATACTGAAGCCGAACTCCATTGAAGAACCACGGCGTATTCGAGGAAACGAACGAAGGCTGGTAGGTCCAGTTGTCGAAGTTGTAGTAGCTGAACAGGCCGATGTAAGAGACGAAGATTCCAGCATCGAGGTTGACGCCGTGCGCGTAGTTCCAGTGATATCCGCCCCAACCTTCCGCCACGTACTTGTAGGCACCGGAGAGATCCCAACTGCCGCGCACAACGCTGCCGTCGTTGCGCGTGGTGGTGACCGACCAAAGGCCACCGCACAGGCACAGAAAGCGTCCGCGCACGTTTTGAATGCGGATGTCGCCGCCGATGCTGATCTGCTCAAGCTGCCACTCGTCCGAGCGGAAGGTCTCGGTCGAACCGCCGAGGGTGTCATCCTCGGGGTGGTTCATATCGATGGTGTAGTTGGCGTCGGATCTGAACTCCGGCGTGAAATACTTTGTGGCCATCGGGCTGTCGGTGGCGTGCCCGTTGTTGTTGGTCCACGTCCAGTCGCCAGGAAATGGCTCGCCAAGGGTGGTGGTCTGTGCGTCGAGCTCTGGAGGCGCTGCTGCCGCCGCTGGTGGAGGAGGCGTAGCCGCTTGCCCGTAGGGCATCGGCGCAGCCACGTCGCCACCTTCCGCGGACCGTAACGCGCCTGCGTCGCGCTCCGCGTCCGCGGCATCGTCGGCATCGCTCAGCACACCTTCGAGCTTCGCCATCCGCGCCTTCATGGCGGCTTCCATCGCAGCCATCTGCGCCATCTGCTTCTTCATGTCGGCGAGCTCTTTGATCACCGCTTCATTCTTGATCGGCACTGCGACAGACCCGGCGGTTGCGCTGGAGGTTGTGGTAGCGGTAGCGATTCCGGTCGCGGGATCAGTTGCTGCCGTTGCCGGTGTGCTCGCATCCGTTACCGGTTCAACCGGCGCCACAAACGCGGCAATTTCCGTCCGAACCCGGGGAGCGCCAGCCGTGTTGAAATCAATGGATCTGCCCGTCGAATCGCCAGCTTTCTGCGTCGCCGGTGCAGGAGCGTCAGGCGTTGCCGCGCTCTGCGTTGCCGTTGGATTCGCTGGGGTCGCCCCGGTCGGAGCTGCCGTCGTGGCTGTGTCTGCTGCTTTCGCAGGCTCTTCTGCCACTACGGGTTTTAATGCCATTGCGGCCAGGACCATCGCCGCAACCCATGCGCCTCTGCGCAACCCATTACCTGATGAGCCTGACCTCACTCGATCGTTCAATTGCATAGCCTCCCATGGTTCTTGTCGGCTTCGAGCGCAACTCTCCGTCTCATTCACTGAACCCATAATGATGGCGAATCGGGTCCGGAGCCTAGCCGTCGGCTGACTGCCTTATTGTCGCGGTCAGCTCCGTAAGGGAGATGTAAGTGATCCAATAAGACGATATGAGAAACCACCCAAAAGATAGGTTGCAAGCATCACTCCTTTATGATTTCTTTACAAAATCGCCCAATATCAGCACAAAAGATGAGCAGCTTCCCCCTCGAGAAGTCCCTGATTCCAACCCTGACTGCTAAAGCCGGAAGCGATATTAGGATTCAGAATGCGCACGGGCGCATGTTGAAGCAACTACCTGGAAGTAATGCGCCGTCGAAGGCTGAATTCAGGGACCTTCGGGAGGAGAAAGCGTGGCGGGATAATTGCTGTCAAGGTAGTGAGTGATGCCGATGGTGGTGCCCATGAATTCGAAGATGACGGAGTAAAGTTGGGTGTTGTGCTGCGGTAGACCGAGTAACCGAGTAGTTGACTGGGGCGGTGTTGAGGGCTGGGGTTGTGCTCGCAACCCGGCGAAGATCGATTTGCTTGGAACAAGAACCGACTGGCGTCAAAAAAGTAGCGGGAGCCGTAGCTCCCGCCGTTCACGCCAATGTTGTGGCGAAAACTGGTCCGTTCGCCCCCGAAGTTCCGGAGGAGTCGGTTGCCTTCACTCTATAGCTATAGGTTGTGGATGCCGTCAGACCGGTGCCGGAATACGTTGTGGCGCCGACGGTAGTGATCTGGCTCCCGTTCTGGAAGACTTCGCATTGAACTCCGGAGGTTGTACTGGCCATCCAGTTCAGATTGATCTGGCTGGAGGAAGCCGCCGTCGCTGTTAATCCGGTGGGCGCCGCTGGCGCGCCGCGCTCTGCGACTCCGGAAGTTTCGATTTCGATTCCGTCAACCTCCGCGTTATCTACGACTGAGACAAACTGAATCACGATCTGTCCGGAGGAATTTGCAACTGCATTGAACTGCTCGGCGACGGCGATGTCCTCGCCGCCCGCTGTGGCAAAGACATCGAAGTCCGTCAGTACCTGCGTACCGTTAATCAGAACATTGAATTCCCGCTTGCCGGCTGCTGTCCAATAAAACTCATCAAAGTGCAGCCGGACAAGGTAAGTGGTTCCGGCTGTAAACCCCGGGAGCGTGTAGGTGAAGTTACCGAAGCGTTGAGATTGATAGACGGCCTCAGGCGCTGGATCGGTTACGTTCACAGTGCTGATTGTAGCCGTGGTGGAGGAAGCGGTTCCGCCGGAATAATCCTCGTCGGCAACATAGCTGCCAGAACCAGTTCCACCGGCAGCTATGTCTAATACGTCCGTTCCGCCTGACGATGCGGGGGCAAAGGTTGCCGAGTAGATGTTCCATCCCGCGTTGTCCTGGTTGATGGTGAGCACCTGCTTGCCTACGGGCAGCGTGACGGTAGCCGTCACATTTACCCACGTTTGATAGCCGCCCGTTGCGGGTACGTTGACCAACCCGCTCAGGTTGGTTCCAGACGAGTTCGATAAGTGGAAGCCATCGGTGACGGCGGTTGGAGCGGCAACCACGAAGGTGACGGTGTAAGTGCCGGCTGTAGCCACATTCACCGTATACCGGAACCACTGTCCTGCGGCTGTCCAGCCGATGTTGTTGCCGCCGCCAGTGGCCGATGTGACTTCGAGATCCACGCCGTCGGAACGATAACTGTTATCCGTTCCATTGACCGCCGTGACGTTGTAGCCGACTCCCTGGCCGCCGGTGTCGTAATTCTCGGCCAACACCTTGCCGGGAATGGCCCAGGGAGTTCCGCCGTATGGACCTTCACCCGCCGCAGTGATGGTGTAAGTGGCTGTTCCGACCGCGCTGTTGTTATAGCCAGTAGCTGCGGCGATAGCTTCGACGGTCTCAGTCGCACTGACTGTGATCGGCGCGGAGTAGAGGGTCGAGGACGTGGTTGGCGTGGTTCCGTTGGTGGTGTAGTAGATCTTGGCACCGGATGTGGTGTCGCTGATGGTCACGGTCTGGGCGGTCGTATACGATCCCGCGGCCGGGCTGAATGTGGGGGTGGCAGCGGTTGGTGTTGAGATGGTGTAAGCCGCCGTTGCGACCGTACTGTTGGAAAGTCCTGTAGCTGCGGCAATGGCTTCGAGAGTCTCGGTGGCACCTACCATGATTGGCGCGGAATAGAGCGTCGAGGACGTGGTTGGTGTGGTGCCGTTGGTGGTGTAGTAGATCTTCGCACCGGATGTGGTGTCGCTGATGGTTACGGTTTGCGCGCCGGTATAGCTTCCTGTGCCGGGGCTAAACGTCGGTGTGGCTGCTGGACTTGTTCCGAAAGTTTCGATCTCGATGCCGTTGATTTCGGCATTATCGATAACCGAGACAAACTGAATCACGATCTGGCCGGAGGAATTCGCAACCGCATTGAACTGTTCGGCGACAGCGATATCTTCGCCACCCGATGTGGCAAAAACATCGAAGTTGGTGAGCACCTGTGTGCCGTTGATCAAGACATTGAATTCCCGCTTGCCGGCCGCGGTCCAGTAGAACTCGTCGAAGTGGAGCCGGACCACGTAGGTTGTTCCTGCTGTAAATCCGGGAAGCGTGTAGGTGAAGTTGCCATAGCGCTGGTGTTGATAGACCTCCTGGGGCGCGGGGTTAGTTACGTTCGCGGTGCTGATTGTCGATGCTGTAGCTGCAGCAGTTCCACCCGTATAGTACTCATCTGCAACATAAGTGCCGGAGGCGGTCCCGCCGGCGCTGATGTCCAGAATGTCAGTTCCGCCGCTTGTGGTTGTGATGGTGTATGCGGCGGTTCCGACCGCGCTGTTGTTATAGCCGGTGGCTACGGCGATGGCTTCAAGGGCTTCGCTCGAGCTTACGGAGATGGGCGCGGAGTAGAGCGTGGAAGCGGTTGTGGGAGTGGTTCCGTTGGTGGTGTAGTAGATCTTCGCACCAGAGGTGGTGTCGCTGATGGTCACGGTCTGCGCGCTCGAATACGATCCCGCAACCGGGCTGAAAGTGGGCGTTGCTGCGGTCGGGGTCGAGATGGTGTATGCGGCTGTTGCAACTGCGCTGTTGTTATAGCCGGAAGCGACAGCCAGGGCTTCAACCGTTTCGCTTGCGCTCACCGTGATAGGGGCGGAGTAGAGCCCGGAGGAAGTAGTTGGGGTGGTTCCGTTGGTGGTGTAGTAGATCGTCGCCCCGGAGGTCGTGTCGCTGATCGTGACGGTCTGTGAGCCGGTGTACGTCCCTGCGGCCGGGCTGAACGTTGGTGTTGCTGCGGTCGGAGTGGACGATTGAATGACTTCGATGCCGCGAATTGAGGGAAGATCGTCATAGCCTGTGGTGAACTGCACTGACAGGATGCCGTGTTCGTCGGATACGCCAGTTACCTGGGCAATAACAGCCTGATAAAGCGCGCCGGCATTGGCATAGATGTCGTAATTGGTTAGGACCTGGTTGCCGTTTACAACGACGTTGAACTCGCGACGGCCGGTCGTGTTGTAGTCAGCAACGCCCTCGGCCATGTGGAGACGAATGGTATAAGTGGAATTCGGAACCAGGCCCGTAAAGAAGTAGCCGAATGCTCCGTACCGCTCCGTCTCGTAGACCGCTTCCGGCGCGGGGTTCGTGACGCCGGTGGTGCTGATAGCTTGCGTAGTGGTGTTAGTGGCGCCGCCGGCGGTGATCGGATTGGACGGCAGGCCGAAGTTGCCCGCATCTTCATCCGCCTCAAACGTTCCTTCTGTCGCGGTTTCGCCTCCTGGACTACCGGCATCAATGGCTACATAGGTTGTAGAGCCTGCAGCTTCGCCATACGCCACACCGCCGGTGGATGGAGTTACATCCAATGCGCGAATCTCAGGCTGATCCGCTGCTCCCGGGGCTAACTGGAGATAGATGACTCCATTCCGATCCGCAATGGCGTTGATGGTTTCCGTAATGACTGTGTTTTGCGCACCGGCCTTAGCAAAGATATCGAAGTTGGCCAGCACCTGTTCGCCGTCGATCAGGACATTGAACTCACGCTGGCCGGCTGCCGTCCAAGCGGACTCGGCAAAGTGCATTCGAACGTTGTAACTGCCTCCTGGGGTCAAATGTGCGATAGTCCAGGTCTGCGGTCCCCAGCGCTCAGAGTGATACACATCCTGCGGTGCGGGATTGGTGACGCCGCTCGTATTCACGGTCGCGGTAAATGCGTTGGTAAACCCGCCGCTCACAAGCGAATTCACAATGTAGTTGCCAGTGCCGCTATAGCCAGCGGCGCTCACGTAGATGGCCCCACCGTTGCTGCCCACACCACTGGTGGGCGTGGTTATCTGTGCCTGCGACGCCGCTGATTCCCCTGAATATTCGCCGCTGGCTGTGACCGTGTAGTAATAAGTCTGGCCGGGTGAGAGGTTGGCGTCGGTGTAGGTTGTTGCGGTGATGTTATTCGCGATCAGTGTCTGATTGGTTTGCGGAAGCGTAGCTGGATTCGGCTGCGCCTGCGCCTGGGGCGCGCCGCCGGAGACCTGGCTACGGTAGACGTTGTAGGTGACATCGCTGCTGGTGCTTCCTGTCCAGTTGAGCGTAACCTGGCTTTGAGAGTTCGCTGTTGGTGTTACGGCTGTGGGAGGAGCCGGAGCTGCGGCCTGGTATACATTGACGTAGTTGACCTGGAGCACCTGCGGATAGGTGGTCGCGGAGCTGACATTGCCGGGGAACGGTCCACCCATATTCAGATCGAGAATGATGAACATGGGATTATTGAACGGCCACGAAGCCAGTCCCCCGTTAACCCAGGATTGATTGGCCATAATATCGTCGGCTGAGATGGTCCCGATGATGTTGGTAATTTCGTCCACATAGAAGCTGATCTGGTTGGGACTCCAGATGGCTCCGAAGATATGCGTGCCGCTCCAGCCGCCGCTGAGTGTGTCACGAACGCCCAGGCCCGTATCGGCATAGGCCTGACCGTGGAGGGTGCTGTAGATCTGCGTCTCGTTAGCGGCGCCGATGTACTCCATGATGTCCATTTCGCCACAACTCGGCCAGTTGACGGCGTCAATGTTGGTCCCAAGCATCCAGAATGCCGGCCAGACTCCCTGATTTCCGCTGCCCGCCGGCAAGACCATCTGCGCCTCGATACGCCCATATTGGGCACTGAACATGAATGCATTGTTAGCCGTGTTACTGGTGAAGAGCCGCCCGCTGGTCACACCATTCGGCGCACCCGACGCCGCAAGAGCTTGGATGATGAGGTGGTTGTTGCCATCCAGATAGACGTTCGGAGTGGCGGGATTGCATCCGTCTGTGGTCTGCCCATAGAGGCAGTTGTAGGATTGAGCTCCATCCGAGGTGAGGCCCTGCTGCAGGGTCCAATTATTGGGATTGGGAGCCGACCCGGCGGCTCCGGCGAAATTGTCGCTCCATATTAATGTCCAGTCTTGCGTCTGGGCGGTCGCATTCATTCCGAGGCAGAGCAACATCGGAATGGCCAAAAAACGGAAGAGATTGAAAACACTGTATCGGCTCGACTTGTGCGCCATGGGGGATCCTTCCAAAAGGGAGTGGGCTCATGTCAGCGAGCCGTTAGAGACTCTAGGCTGCTGAAGACGCGGGCGAAACGTTCTCGCTGTTACCGTGCGGTTGCAGGACCGTTACATCAAACGTTACATTGATGTCTGCCGAGATTTGTTCGTGCGTTAACTGCGGCCTGAATGGCGTGAACCCTGGTATCGTGCCGGAATCAATGAAAGCGGGCGTGGCCGAACGTGAAGGCCGGGCTGAAGTCCGGCGACTGTGGCGTGGTGGAGAGCTTTGCAGTTATGACAACTCAAGGAACGATTCCTCATCCGGCGGACGCGGATCGTGGGCATGTGGATCCGGACCGGCTGGCCCTGGAAAGGGCAGCGCTCCACGCAGTGCTGGCATCTGGGGTATTCGAAAGCAAGCCGCGGATGGCGAGCCTCCTCAGATACATTTGCGAACGACATTTTGAGGGCGACATCGATGCGATCAAGGAGTATTCCATTGCGACGGATGTGTTTGGCCGATCTCACTCCTTCGATCCGGCAACCGATTCCATCGTTCGGGTAGAGGTATTTCGACTGCGGAAGAGGCTGCGTGAATTCTATGAAAGAGAAGGCGCAAATCAATCTATAGAGATTGTGGTGGCCACCGGGCATTATCGCCCCCAATTCATCGACCGGATTTCCCAATTGCTGCCACCAGTTCTACAACCTGATTCGGGTTTATCTGCAGATAGGGCAAGTTCGGATGGCGGGACCGAGATCGAAGAGCCACCATCGGCTCCAGAAACAAGCCCGGTTCAAGAGGAGTTGACCCATTCGCTGGTCACTCCTCAGGCTCGTGCGGGCAAGCACCCGATTGACCGGCGAACAATTCTGGCGATTGGTGCGATGCTGACAATTATCTCAACCGCCGCACTGGGAATGTGGTGGTTCAGTCGCGGCCGTTACGGTATCCACAATAGTGCTCCCACTGCTTCAACATTGTCTTCGATTGCCACGCCATCCGGACCGGAGGTACGCATCCGATGCGGGTATTCGCGCTCTATGTTCAAAGACGCGGAAGGGAATGTGTGGACAGGAGATCGATACTTCACTGGCGGCTTTGTTACCGAACTCCCCAACCAGCATATTGCCCGCACACGCAACCCGGAGTTGTATCTCACGGCGAGGTCGGGAGTCTTCTCTTACAAGATTCCCCTCGCTCCGGGCAATTACGAAATGAGTCTCCACTTTGCCGAGACCACGTACAGTCCTGCCAGCACGCTGGGCGGCGGAGAGAACAGCCGCGTATTCGACGTTCAACTGAACGGGCACCCGCTGCTGAGTCAATTCGACATTGTCTCCGATGCGGGCGCGAATACCGCCGATGTGCGCGTGTTTCGAGACATAACTCCAAACAAAGACGGTTATCTTCACCTTGACTTCACCGGCTCATTAGGCTTGCCTATTATCAACGCAATTGAGATCGTTCCCGGCTTGCAGCATCGCTTACGGCCAATTCGCATGGTTGCGCAGAACAGCTTCTTTGTGGACAAGGCGGGTAACTTGTGGATGCCGGATACGTATTTCAGCAGCGGACAGCTCGCGGCGGATAAGGTGGTTGTCTCGGGCACACCGGAGTCCGGTCTCTTTGCCGGTGAGCGGTACGGTAACTTCAATTACGCTCTACCTGTGGATGAGGGAAGTTATAAGCTGACGCTATACTTTTCGGAGAAATACTGGGGTTCTAATGTATCGAAGACAGGAGGCGTAGGCAGCCGGGTCTTTGATGTCCTTTGCAATGGCGTTGCCCTGGTTCGGAGACTGGATATCGTGAAGGAAGCAGGTTCCGGACGCGCATTGATCAAAACCTACAACGGACTGAGGCCCAATGCTCAAGGCAAGCTGATCATCTCTTTCGTTCCGGACGTCAATTACGCGAGCGTCGATGCCATTGAGGTGGAAGAAGATGCGAATTAAACCAGCTCATCTATGAAAATGGAGTGCGGCTGTCAGGCCGGATGAATACGGAGAGGATTCAGAACTTCCAGTACGGCATTCTTGAGGCCAGCATTTCAAGCGACCCACAAGACTCGCTGTCGAGGGATGTTGAATGATTGACGCGGGTTCTACCAAAAATATGCAGCCTCAATCTTCGGGGAGCCAGGCTGCCCATCGATTATCTGTGTGCTCAACACAATCTCCAGATTCTTCTTGTCGCCGGCTCCTTGTGCTGCGCGCTTTATTTGAGCCAGATCACCAGGGTCGGTTAGAAACTCTCCTGCGGCGATTGTGCCTCCGCGACTGATTCCCGCGGCAATGACAGAAAGGTTTCCAGTATTGATATCGGTGAACCGTGCGACTATTCCGTAGTCTCGATAGTTGTTGGTGGCCATCTGTACGGACCGGTCTACCACCCAGTGTGTTTGAGACGGGGCCATACTATCCACAATCGAGAACTGAGACATGTCGGCATTATTCGCAAAGTGATAACGCAAGGAGTTGGTAAGCCGTAACGTCCATGCGTTATCGAAGGCTCCGATAAAGACCGTCGGACCATTCCGCAGATCTTGGAGACTTGTGGCACCTTCGCCTCTTACCGTATACTTCTTACCGCTCGACTGAAGGATCCCGGCAACTTTGATGGTGGCATATACATCGTCCATTACGACGGCAGTTAAATTGTCTTTCATAACAATTTGATGTGTAGGCTCGGCAGCGTCCCGAAGAGAAATAGCAGAATATTGGAGCTGGTCTGCGAGGCAGAGAAGCACAGGATCTTTAGCGGTCAAAACCGGTTGCCAGAAGGAATCTGGCGGTGGCGGCCTATGCATTTCTTGCCAAAGAAGAAGGGATCCCGTCGATAGGAGCCCAGTAATGGCGCAGCCGAGCGCCAGCAGGAGCATAGAACGGCGACCACGGTGTACCAAAGGAGCAACCGGATTGGCTGCAGGGATTTCAATTACTTTCCCGGCAGCGCGATCCAACTCCTCCAAGGAAGGGTCACTGTCGCCTCTGGGCCAGTGAAACCTGGGAATATACGAGCCCGAAGGCAAGGCGATGCGAAGTTCGCTGGCATGCGCAGAATTCTGGTAATAGAGTGCAACGCGTTTCCGAATCTCCGCCGCGGTGACCCTAACGATGGGATCCGCGGCGGTATCATATTCGGGATCTCTGCCAAATATTTCAATCCCAAGCCATCGCTCGTTGATGTTGTCCTCTTCTCCTGCCAGGGTCCGTTCGGTCACAAAGCGCAGGAATGTCGGGAACCGCTTGCTGTGGCTGAAGTGGGGATCTGCCAGGAGTCGCTCCAGCTGACCTCGGATGGCGCTCTTCTCAGACTCGCTCAGCGTTATGTTTTCTTCGCGCGGTGATTCGACCGACATGTAAAGACTCCGAATGTTCGAGGCGATTATACTCCGACCCCAAAGCGGTCTTCTTGCCCGGAAGATTGAACTCTGCGAGATTACAAGGGCAGGTGAGTGACTTCTACCTCTTTACAGATAGTGATTCCCGCTTTTCCGAAAAGACCGGCAGCGATTTGCAGTAAAGGCAAGTTTATCAATACCGTACAGACCCTCGTTCTCATACCGTAAGGACCTTAACAATCATTTACCTATACGCCTACAAAGGTTGCCGGTTACAAACCCCGTTCACAAAGGACGCTCAACGTGTGAGCCGCATGCACCAAAGAGTTCTGGACCAAAACGGGGAATGACCTGATGGAGGCTGCAAATTGAAAACGAACAGGAGCCGGAGACAAAGGTCTCTATGGTACTGGGGCGAAATCGCAATTCTGCTTGCACTAATGACACTCAGCACCCCATGGATCAACGCGCAAATCGCAACAACCACGGCAACGCTTTCCGGTGTGGTCGCAGATCCCGCGGGCGCGGTGCTGACACAGGCAGCGCTCACCCTCACGAGCTCGGAGAAAGGTGTCACGCGAACCACCACCACGGACAGCGGTGGCCGGTACTCATTCAATCAGCTTCCCCCTGCCGCCTATAGTCTGACGGTCAAGGCAAAAGGCTTCGAGACGTACCAACAGTCCGGGATTGTCCTTGATGCCGCCGAAGCCGCCGCGCAGAACGTGACACTGACCGTCGGATCGGAGACCGTATCGGTCACCGTCACCTCAGATGTCTCCCTGTTGAACACAGACAACGCCAACGTCGCGACAGACATTGACGCCAAGCAAATCGTGGAACTGCCGCTGAACGTGCGCAATATCTACGGCCTGGCCACGCTCAACTCGTCCGTGCAAAACACGTCCGAAGGGCAGTTGCTCCTGGGTGGCGGAAGCAACACAACCGACACGGCGGATCAGGACATCTCATTCATGAACTTCGCCGGCGGGTTCTTTGGGACCACGGCCTTCCTGGTTGACGGCTCATGGGATACCGACACTGAGTGGGGCGCGGTCATCTTTGTCCCGGGTGTTGACGCCGTCCAGGAATTCAAAATCCAGAACAACTCGTTCACGGCTCAGTATGGATGGAGCACGGGCAACGTGGTCAACGTCGTCACCAAATCGGGGACGCACGACTTCCATGGCTCGGCGTACGAGTTCTATTCCAGCAACAATTTAAATGCTCTCAATTACTTCCAGTCCCCTGGCAGTTGCCAGGGTCTGCTCAACACCAACCTCTGCACTTTCAGCCGCAACCAGGTTGGAGGAACTGCAGGCGGTCCGCTGTACATTCCAGGCGTGTATAAACAGCGGAACAAGACCTTCATCTTCGGTAACTACGAGCACTTCCACGCGAACACACCGTCCCCCTCGTCGTACACGGTGCCAGACACAAACTTCCTGGCGGGCAACTTTTCCGAGCAGCTCTCAACTACCTCAGTGGGCACCGACGCTCTCGGCCGGCCGATCTATAACGGTCAGATTTACAACCCGCGCAGCGGCCACGCCATTACCGCCGGCCAACCGGATACTTATAATCCTGTGAGCAACCCTTACGGGACAAATCTGACGGCTACAAAGACCGGATACATCCGAAACCCGGTCCCCGGCAACATTCTGACCAACATTACCGGCTACGCTCCGGATCCTGTCGGCGCCAAGCTGCTGAGCTACTTTCCCACGGCACAGAAGCCGGGCAATGTGGCCAACAACCTGATTCTGGCAGGGCAGGCGCCGACGTATTGGAACGAGTACGGGATCAGGGCCGACCACAACATCAACGACAGTACCAGTGCTTATTTCCGCTACTCCTATAAGGAAGAGGCTAAGACCGGTACTGCCGATAACTGGGGATCCAATCCGGCAGGGCAGGGCAATCAGCGGCCTAACAACCGCTGGGGCATGTGGGCGGGACTCACGCGGATCTTCAGTCCCACTTTTACCATGAACATCACTACGGGCGTCCAGCTTTGGCATGAAACCTCTACCAATCAGTCGGTCGGTTTCAACCCCTCGACGACTCTCGGACTTCCGGCGTATGTGAACCAGCAGGATCCGATATTTCCCACCGTCAATTTCGGACAGGGTATCTCCCAACTCGGTCCATTCACTGGAAACACAGAGGGGGTGACCAACCACGGACCCATCGGCACGGTGAATGCGGACTTCATCAAAACGCTGGGAAAGAATACGCTCAACTTCGGATTCATGGGAGTGGAGCAGGTCTTCAGCCAGTACAACTTCTTCTCGAACCAAATATCGTTCGAAGGGAACTTCACGACCGGACCGAATCCTCTGGCTGGAACAACGGGAGTCAGCTTCACAGGTAATGGAGTTGCCCAGGCGCTCCTCGGCGTGATGGACTCTACAACAAACATCGGAACACCGACTACCCCCTATGAGTCCAACCATCTTTTTGGCGAGTACCTGCAGGATGATTGGAAAGCGACCCATCACCTCACTCTGAATCTTGGCATCCGCTATGAGATTCAGACTCCGTACACTTCGCGTCATAACCAGGGCTCTATCTTCGACCCGAATACGCTGAATCCGCTGAGCTATTCGGCGGGAATGCCCTTGCTGGGCGCACTTCAGTTCCTGAGCCCCGGCAACCGGTATTTCTACAACCCGAATTACCACAACATTGCGCCTCGCGCGGGATTTACATACCAGGCAATCCCGAAGGCCGTGGTCCATGGCGGATTCGGAATTTTCTTTCCGGAAGCGGTGACGAGTTCGGGCTCGGTGGATGCGGATGGTTTTACCGCTTCGACCAGCCTGAACCAAAGCCTGGACGGCGGAGTGACGCCCAACCCGACTATCAGCACCAGCAATCCCTGGGGCGGGAAGTACGCGCAGGTTTCCGGCAATGTGAACGGTTCTTATCAACAAGACGGCAATGGCGTCGGCGGTGTGTTTCGGAGCCGTCAATCTCCATATGTCGAACAGTGGCTACTGGGCGTGCAGTATGCCTTTACGCAGAACGATCAACTGGACGTAAACTACATCGGCAACCGCGGAATTCGCATGACTGGCAACTGGAATTACAACCAGTTGAATCCGAAGTACCTGTTTGAGGCGGATGGGACAACACCCAATACCACTTTCCTTAGCGCGAACGCCTCTTTCAATCCACTAGCCGCGCCGCTCCAGGCTCTCGAGAAGAGTGGAACGATCGCTCCGAGCTCCTGCAATATCGATAGCTCAACGGCGGTACTCAACGAACAACTGCTCCTGGCTTATCCGCAGTATTGCGGCGTGAGCCAGACCGACGCACCTGTAGGCCAGTCGCTTTATAACAGCCTGCAGGTCACCTACAACCACCGCATCAGCAAAGGGCTTACCGCGCTGGTGTCTTACACCTACTCCAAGTTCCTTGACAACGTGGAGGGCAACAACTCCTGGTCGTACAACGGAGCGGCGAACTGGGGCGCCACCGCAAACTACTTCAACATAGCCGGCGAAAAGAGCGTGGACGCGGGTGACATTCCGCAGGCGCTCGTGGCCAGTTACGTTTATCGTCTCCCAATCGGTCGCGGCAAGGCGGTCGGTTCGGGAATGAGCCGCGTAGCGGATGCCGTGGTTGGAGGCTGGGAACTCTCAGGAATCGCAACCCTCAGGGGCGGAATTCCACTGAGCGTCTTCGGAAACCAATGGAACTCCTACGGCGGCGATCCAAGGCCTGATGTAGTTGGGGATCCAAAACCGGCACACCAGACAGTCAGCAGCACAGTGCCCAACTCCTGGGCCAACAGCGCGGCATTCGCCTATGCGCCGTATGGCAGTTTCGGGACGGCACCTCGCTACTTCTCAAATCTTCGCGGACCGCATTTTACAAACTGGGATAGCGCACTGGAAAAGAACTGGTCATTCAGAGAAAGCATGAGAGCCCAGTTCCGCTTCGAGACGTTCAACACCTTCAACCATCCGAATTTCTACGCGCCGGGACCCAACAATATGAGTCTCTATAATCCCGGTGGTTTCGGAGAAATCACGACCGCGTTCCCAGGCAGAGTTGTCCAAATCGCTGGAAAGTTCTACTGGTAACCCATTCGTGAAC
>Ga0187847_10000869_pt1 | contig 29818 bp, 23 predicted proteins | sample June2016WEW_4_10_FD_132458 | JGI IMG/M metagenome (GOLD analysis project Ga0187847, IMG submission 132458) | Peatland microbial communities from SPRUCE experiment site at the Marcell Experimental Forest, Minnesota, USA - June2016WEW_4_10 | ecosystem: Environmental > Terrestrial > Soil >...
AGCCAGGGTTGAGCGATCCAGTTCGATGCCCTCGCGGGCGAAGATCTCCGACTGGCTATACAGAGGAAGATGAACAGCATACTTCGAGACCAGCACATGCGCCAATAGATTCGGTCCGGCAAGTCCGCGTTCGATGGGCCGCGACGGTGCAGGCGCTTCAACAATGACGTCACACTTCGTACACGCCATCTTCACCCGCACATGGCGGATCACCTTGAAGGTCGCCGGGATGCGCTCCAGTTGCTCGCTGATATCTTCTCCGAACTGGCGCAGCGCGCCCCCGCAGTCGGGGCAGCTGTCGGGGCAGCAGTCGTGCTCGGGCAAGTGAGTGACGACTGCACGCGGCAGATCCTCCGGCAGCGGCTTACGCCGTGGGCGTCTGCGCAGTCGGCCTGCAGGCTGCGCAGACGCTCTCTTCTCTTGTGCGGCTTCTCCGGCGGCCTCGTTGGTCTCCAACTCTTCGAGGCGCAAGTCCAAGTGTTCCGGTTCTCCCGCGAGCTTCTCGCTCTTCACGCCGAACAGCATCCACCGGTACTTCTCGATGACCAGCTTCAGATGCTCGATCTCCCGCGCGTTGGAGCGGCGCTCGCGAATCAGCAGCGCCTTAAGCGTCTCCTTGTCGAGTGAGTCCAGATCAATGAGCGCCGCCTCGGTCATGCGTCGAGTATGCCACGATGTGCTGTGGAAACCATCACAAATCGCCTCAAGAATACAGGCGATTATTACGATCGCCTATACCGCGGCAGGCAGATCGAAGGTGCGCTGCGGGCGTCGCCAATCGATGCCTTCAAGTAACATTGATAACTGTGCACGAGTCAGACTAACGGTTCCCTCCGTAGCCTGCGGCCAGATGAAGCGCCCACGCTCCAGGCGCTTCGCAAACAAGCACAACCCATCGCCGTCGGACCACAAAACCTTCACGATATTGCCGCGACGCCCGCGAAAAACAAATACGTGGCCAGAGTAGGGTTGCTCGTTGAGCACCGTCTGTACCTGCGCGCTCAGCCCGTGAAAGCCACGTTGCATGTCCGTCATGCCGGCTGCCAACCAGATCCGGGTCCCCGCCCGCAGTTCGATCACCGCCCAAGACTCTCCAGAATGGTACGCAGCAACGCGCGGTCCGCGCCGCGCTCCACGCTGATCGCAGCTCGGCCAGGAAGTTCAATGTGAACCGTTCCTGACATCTGCGCCGCGCGAGCTTCAGCCCGTGCGGTCTCCTAGTCCGATGCGGTCTCCGGCATACTGCCGGTCTCAGCTCCGATCACCACGGGAAGCAATGCAGTTGACGCGCCGATGGACGACAGCGCTCCATCCCGGTACGCCCGAACGCCACTGAAACACTTGGTTGGCGTTCACGCCTTCTGCCTGTGCCACTCGGGCCACGCTGACTCCAGGCTCAAGCGTCAGCTCCACAATCCGGCTCTTCTCTTCCACCGCCCACCGCGCTCGCCTCCCACCCATGAACTCAGACTCAGCTCTGAGCTTACGCCAAATCAACTGGGGAGAATCGAACGCTTAGTGCTGAACATTGCAGTAGTTATTTTATCGTTAGATAGCACAAACGCTAGAGCAACTTGAGCTAGCTTCCAATTGCCACAAGAACCTATGAATGCAAATTTATGCGCCCAGGAAAAATCTCTGTGCTTGATTCTAAAGCACACGTAGAAAGTGCCGCAAATCAATCTTACTTTTTGGCCAGAAAAAGCCTGGATGATATAAATGACTTGCGATTGCTGCCCCGGCCGCAACAGCTTTTCCCGACTGACTCAACTTTGCAACGATGGTTTCTCGGTTTCATCGGATGACATTGTAGTCTAGCATCACCACGTCGATCAGTCATATGTCTGCCAGCGATTCCAATACTTCTGTGTCAAAGCCGCTAATACCAAACCTGCGAACTCAGCCTCTGTCACGCATCTCAGACAATGTACTTAACTGCTGGCTATTCAACTCACTTTTGCTTGGATTATGCAGATAAAGCAACGGAATCGACCCCATATTTAATCGCCTTCTGCTATTCTCTACGCTTTCCAGCACCGCCCTTCGCGTCATATTGCGTTGTAGCTTGCCGTTGGTTCCTATATGCCCTTCGACTTTGGTTGGAATTAGTAGCCTATTTATATCCAGACCTCTCACAGATTTAGCCAATCGCGGTTCTGTATTGCCACTAGAGTAGCTCGGACCAGTGTCGAATACAGTTACACCCAATTCGATCGTGCGTCGAACGATCGCTATGGCCTTGTTTTCGTCAAACCAAGTTTGCCTTCATGCGCTCGCGTACCCCTGACCAATACAGGATAAATTCATACCAACTACACCACTGGTTCGCTGCTTGTTAGATAATGGACTTCCCACGGATCTCGCTTACATGACCAACTTTTACCTCAATGGGAATATTTTGTTTTGGATGGTGCACCTGGCCCTTTAATCACTCGCTTATCTGAACTCACGTAGTACTCGGCCATCTTCAGATAAAAGCGAGCTAACACTGCAAGGCGAACAACGCACTTGATCGTGTGACCGCTTCCAAAGTAATCGTAGGTGTCGCTAAAGAGAATCAGGGCATTGTGCAAATCGCGAATCGACTTGCGGGCCACTTGGTTGACGCTTTGGCTGCCGAAGTGGATAATTTCTGCACATGGTGTGTAGTAAACCTTATAGCCCTTCTGCTTCAGCATAAAGTTGTAAGCCCAGTCGACGACAAACAGCTGGAAGCGTTCATCGAGCATTCCTGCCTGCTCCCATGTGCATCTACGGATCACAAAGGCCGTGGTGCCGATGCTATCAACTTTCTGCGCCTGGGAATAATCGAAATCAGTTGCATAGAGATTTGCCATCGACTTACTTTTAGGAAACAGCTTATGCCAATTCAGCGCCTGCAATACCAATGTACCAGGCTTGACAAAGCGGCGAATGCAGTGCTGCACTGTCATATCTGGGTTGAGTAATTTTGGACCACAGGCTGCAACGTCGCCATGTTTGTCCATAAACCTAACTAACATTTCGAAGGCATTACTTATGAGTCTGGTATCGCTGTTCAACAGACACGCATAACGGGCACGTGACATCCGCATTCCGAGATTGTTATTTTTGACATATAGTTGATTAATTTTGTTTTTAACCAGAATCACGTCGGGGAAGAGCTTTGCCACCATCGACGCACTGCCATCCAGAGAGTTGTCGTCGATGCAGATAATTTCAAAAGTGATGCCCTTCGTATGCTTATAGATGGACGCGATGCAGTCGCGCAGCAAATGTTTGGTGTTGTAGTTTGGGATAATTATTGTAAGATCAAGCATCTGTGCTGTCATCGAGACCCTCGCGCGGTAGAAACAACTTCGCGGGCCGGTATACCGGCAACGGTTGTATTCGCCTTGATTGAATCTACTACGACTGAATTTGCACCAACGGTTGCATTGTCACCTATCCTGATACCACCCAGGACCTTGCAACCGGCTCCTAGCAGTACTCTATTACCGACATCCGGACGCAGCACTGGGTCGAATCCCATATCCAGTGCTTTCGCTCCCAAGGTGACGCCCTGGAAGACGGTGACTCTGTTGCCGATGCGACTGGCTCCAATGACAGTTCCTGATGTGTGCGGAAAGAAAATGCCTGGACCTATCTCGCAGCGGGGTGAAACTTCTAGGCCAAAGAGTACGATATTAAGATATGTTAGAAGTCTTGGCACTACCGGAATACCGTGAAGCAGGGCCCATCTGCTCCCGCGGCAGAAAACGATCGGCAGAAATCGAGGGTGTGGTAATCTGCACACAAATCGAAATAATGTAGGTCGTACGTCCGACTTCCCTTCAAGTTCGTACTGACGTGTGAGATCGCTATACAGAAGTTGCTTCAGTTTCGACATGTTCCACCATCAGGCCCCGCGATATGAGTTCTTGAGTGGCAGCAACTAGGCGATCAGGTTCCACCGGTTGCTGCTTTACCCACGTGACAAAGCGATCCAACCCTTGCTCTAATGAGACTTCCGGGGCAAACCCCAATTGCCGATGGATGGCGGTGATATCGGCGTATCCGTGGCGGATGTCGCCCAACCTGTATTCGCCGGAGATTACAGGCTGCGTCGTAGCTCCTAGTCGCTCTCGTAGCAAAACTGCAACTCGCTCCACAGTGGTTGGCTGGCCAAAACCGACATTAAGGGTACTTCCGTTGGCCCCGTTGTCGGTAACACCAAGGACTAAGGCGCGAGCAACATCTGACACATGAATAAAGTCTCTGCTTTCCTGGCCGTCTTCGTAAAGATTGACTGCTTTGCCGCATCGCAACTGGTTGGAGAAGATCGACAGAATGCCTGTATACGGGTTTTTGAGTGACTGACCTTCTCCATAGACGTTTTGAAGCCTAAAAATGACAGCGGGAATACCAAGGGCCCTACTGGCAATCCGCACCAAGTCCTCTTGTGCCAACTTCGTAGCCGCGTAGATTGATGCGGGAGATGTCTTAGCCTCTTCAGCTGTGGCCGTCGCGATAATTGGGCTCGAACAGGTCGGGCACTCCGGCTGCCATCGCTTAGAGCGAAAAAGTTGCTCGGAACGCATGGATGGAAAGACCGGCCCGCAACGGGAGCACCGGTATGCGCCTTCGCCATACACGGACCGCGACGACGCAAGGACAATCTTGTCCACACCATGCTTATGATTGGCCAAAAAGTCAAGCAACATTGCCGTGCCGCCAACATTCGTCTCTGTGTATCGAAAAATCTTATACATAGATTGAGCGGTACCGGTCTCGGCGGCAAGATGAACTACACAGTCGACGCCAGCGAGCACCGCTCCCCAATCATCAGGCCGACAGACGTTACCTCGAACAACTTCTATATTTGTATTTCTGAGCAGCGACAGCGAGGAGAGATTTGGAACTACCCCGTGAATTTGCGGACTTAGATTGTCAAATAAAAGTACATTTCGACCTTGCTCAACCAGCAGGCTAGCGACATTCATTCCGATAAATCCAAGACCGCCAGTGATCAATATTTTCTCGGCACTCAATGAGTTTCCTCCTATAACCACGTCCACGTTGATTTTTCCCGGAAAGCCTAACCCAGTAAAAATTGGAATCCTCTCGTAATCTGAACGGGAAAACGAGATGAAGAAGAGCCAATTCGCAAGCTTGCAGGTCATCGGGATCTTGAAGCAGCAGAAAAGCCTGGGACAAGACAGCGAATTTGTGTCGTCAGCATGACATTACCGCGGCTACGTTCTACGGACGGAAGTCGACGATTTCTTCGGAAATACATTGGACTGGTTTCTAATACTGGAAATGTATGCTAAATAACGCATCAAGATAAAGTACTGATTCGGACCGATTGCACGCAGTATATACCGCAACCCAATTGAGATAGCGCGTGCTCCCCATGAGTAGGTGCTCATCTCTTTAAATGTCGGCTGCTTGAACATCTTATATTTGTTGCCTGCAAGACCGTGGTCAATGGCAAATCGCTGGAGAGATGATCCATGAGAAAACGGATTCTCGCTCAAAGGGAATTGCGATTCGAGAGCTGCGTAGAATCGCCGCAGAGATGGTGTAACATAAAGACCATCTTCAAAAAAGCCAAAGCTATAATTGCAACTTGAATACGATTCATCATCGTTCTCCCGAAGTGCTCTAGCATACGAATCTAGCAATACATGTAGATCTGGTCGGCTCTCGGTCTCAAAGCGCGATTGTTTATGTGCAATCGCATGAGGACTGTTTGGATTAAACGAGCTAAAGTGGAAAAATCGGAGGGGATATCTCCCGTTGACCAGCCAATCTCCGTCATGGCTAGAGACTACCCGCTCATGAAGATTCCAAAATGCAACGTTCAACCCCGGATCTCGAAGAATTTTCATATTAGGAAAGAACGCTGGACTCAAATCCATCCACTTCTGGTCAACGGCGAGACCAATCTGTGGCTCATAAAAACCAAACGCGAGACATCGTTTTGACCACCAATCAAGAAACTGGAATGCTTCTTCACACTTTCTCACGCCAATAAATCCGAGATTAAATGCTCCAAATCGCAAAAGTTCAATGTCGGATGGGCATTTACCATCCTGGATGGGAGTCATCGTATGTGGGGTCACAACTATAGCATGCGAAGCCAGATCCTCAAAAACAGGTTGGAGGCTTCCATAGAAGTATATATCTGGATCCAGATATAGAACTGTCTGGTATCGTAAAAGCAATTTGCCGAGGACAGTAGCCTTCACATTAGTGCTCAGCTCAATGATGTCAAATTTCATCGCATAGTGACTAAAGTCATCAATGCCGAGATCTTCAACCCATAGAATTTGAATATCGCTCTCTAGGATCTGATATTTGTCGTGCTTCTTATCGATAATGAGAATGTAGAAATCGCTCTCTGGATGGTAAGCGAGATACGACTGTCGAAGGGCAAGCGCCTTCCCAAGATAGTTTGTGGCACAAATTGTTACTGCGGCAACATCATGCTTTGCTTCGATACGCACGATTCCCCCTAACAGTCCATAGTGCAAATTGCGGAATTCCAGAAAGTCCGGCATTGGGACACCTGGAGCGATTGGTTCCTATCTTAGCTGCGGGCCGCGCGTCCAGGTTTCAACTGCGTTAGTAAACCGATTCTTGCTGACATGTAACCGGCGATCCGGAATTTAAGCCAAATTGCTCCGTTTTTTTTAACTCCAAAAAGAAGGACCGCGCGAGGGGTCGGATCGTAAACAGAGCGCGGCGAAAGAGGGCACATCGGCCAACTGTTTGTTGAAAACACTCTCATCATTCCGTAACAGAGCCACACTTCTCTGATCTCATGGCAACGAACAAGCAAAGCTGTACTCGCCAGTTCATTCCGTCGTACCAGTGGCCTATCGCTGTATTCGTATCGTACACATAGCCAATAACCTTAGTTCCCGCTGCTTCTCGCCTTGTCCGGCCAGAACTCTTCGCGCACCTAAGAACCGCGCGACTCGATTAACCCTTGGCAGTTGTAACCGCTCGACGCTTGCGATATCGACCTTCGTATTGTTTGCACGCGACTCGGTTCCTCGCACAACCGATTCCGCGTCCGCATCCAGGTCCTGATCAACTTCTGGTCCGGCATAGCCCCGTCGCCATCGTAGGCGGCATGCAGAGAAGCTTCCGCCACCGCGCAGCTTGCGTACTTGGCTTCGCAAAGCAGCTTATCGCCAACAAAATCGCCACTTGAATATGTCCGCCAGCTTCCGCTTGGCGAGTGCAACTATCCAAAAAAAAGGTCCGTAGTATGTTCGCACGAGGTTCGGCATATCTTCCCGAAACACCCAATCATGAGCCGTTTGAGACAATCCACCCGATGAAAAATGACATACTACATCATCTCGATATAGAATTTTCGTGGCTGGATCAGAAACCATTTCTATATTCAACTTGTGATCGGCCTGCATGCGATACTTGCAATCGAATCTCCTGCTATCGAAGATGTCGGACCGATAGAGCAGCCCCTGCTGGCACCAGTTCCTGAAAATAAGCCCCCATCGAAATCTGCTTGGCCTGACTATTCCAATATCTTGCATGAGAACACAGGACGCGACTATATGTGGCATCTCGTCGTCATGGATTGAATCAATAACCTCATCCATACCCGGCAGTAGCAGGTCGTCATTTCCGAACATCATGACATAAGGAGTGCAAACATAATCAAGTCCCTTGTTATATGCTTGATAGACACCGCGAGGTTCCTGCGTGACTATATTGACGTTATGCATTCGGGTTCTGAAAGTTTCGGGAATATCGGGAAGCTGCCCGCTCACGACCACAACTAAATCAAAACGAAAAGAGTTGTGTAGCGCTCCGATTGAGGCTAGGCATGCGTAAAACAACGCCGCATCGGGGTCTTTCACAGCTAAAACAATCGTCAGGAACGGAGAATCATGCCGTATCATAAGCGCTTTTTGCTCCTTGACTTGCAGTTATTGCCACACTGATCCAAACAAAGGCTAACGTGAACATGCATATAAGGGTGATGCTGCTCATACCGAAATTGTACTCTTGAGGAAATTTATAAAGAGCGCTAACCACAAAAGGGAAAAAGACGATTTGTGATGTAGCTTGCCTGCGTCTATAAATGAACAGCTCATAAAACCAAGTAACGATAGCCAAGTAACCAAAGATGGACGCAAAACCTATCAAGTTCTCCCAGCCGGAATAATTACACAACATATAACTAGGGATAGTCGCGTTGGGACCCGTTAAAGTATTAACACCATATTCCAAACGGTTCAACGCAAACCCAAAAAGTGTATCTGGATCGTTCGCTGACCGGTCACCTAAAATCTTGGCCACTCCTCGGTGAATCTTGGCCACAGTCGAAACGCCGGACGAAGCAGCCGATGGGTCGTTTGAGTAATATACCTCAATCGTTGATTCACCTGTTAATACAAATCGATCGGCCATCGCGCTCATGCTCACGTGCAGCCGGTCAAGCGTAAACATCGCGGCAAGTACCAACGTAATGACAAATATCAGTTTAAGCGTTTTCGGCATGACCAACTTAGCTCCTTTCAGGTCTTGATAAACCAGTAATGATATTAGTATTGCCACGATAAAGGAAGCTTTGGATCCCGAGAGAATATCAGAGAACACAATGGGGGCAAGAACAGATAGTGCAAGGCAGCGATTCCCTCGATCGAAGAGATAAATAGAAAATAAATATCCAAGAGGATCGAAAATAAACATGAATGGTCGAACATAAGAAAACCACCCAGTCGTCATAAACCCAATACGAGACGATCCACCAATCCCAACCGCAAATTTAAACATAACTAATGACATCGAAATGTTATACACAAGAAGGACTACTGTGAAGGTTCCGACATTTATCTTTTGAAGACTCTCAAATAGTCTAGCTCTGTTTTGAAGTATTTTACGATACACACAATAAACCCCGACGACCGTCGCTATCTCGTAAATAAAATAGTGCGCCATGCGAAGTTCCGGCACTTTTTTGATCCACCATCCAAAAAGAATAGCCGCAGTGTTGAAGACGAAGGACATCTGAACAGCTATCATTCCACTTATGTATTTCCGCAAAACGATGTAATGTAAGCCAACCGCGATTACTCCGGCAAGGAACACGGATATCACGTAGGCAACTACGTGAAGGGAAATGGCCGAAAATGTGCTAATGATATGCATGAGATTCTGAACGAAGCCTTCACTGGGTAGCTAAAGGAAGGCAGTATAGCCATCGGCGTAAACGTCAAAGCAGCAGGCACGACAGCGTTTTTTGTCGAGCGCATCTGGAATTCATCGGCTACTAATAGGTAAACCTGCACGCCCGCGCTTCTGTCAGTGAGACTAGAATTTCTGCAAGCCGGCATCTAAATTTCTATGACTTCATCCAGCTCCGCTCCAATTTGGAATGGATTGACAATGCAGTTATGTGCGACCGAATAGCGACATGGGCAAAGCAGCAACTCCACGTTAGATGAGCATAGAACAAATAGTTCTTTGAATGATCTATAGGGTCAACGGATTACCGCCTACCTTTGCAGATTCTATTAGCGCGACTCCACTGGCGATGCGTTCCATTGCTTCATGATCTCCCCGTAACGGCTTTTTGGGAGAACCCTTTCGCCGAAAAAGATGGCACCGAATTTTGTGAAGTGCGCGCCGTCAATGCTGAGTAGACGGCCGTCTGCGTCCGTTATTGGGATATAACCATTCCAGAGGATCGGTTGCATTAGAGAGATGTAGTTGCCTCTCGGAATTATTCTTGATTCTTCCGCTTCCAGGCCAAGAGAGTCGCTAAGAACCCGATTCCATTGATTCGCCCGATCTTTAGGTTTAAGTCTCATAATCCAATTCTCGTTATAGCCGAAATTTTTCGTGCCAACATAGAACAGCCGCTTGTCTCTTTCCCGAGCAAACTCAATGTTGCCATTTAAGCAGTGACTAGCAAACACGTCGCTAGCGAAAACGATGACATCGGCCGCATTATAGAGACTTTTCGCTGTATTGCTTGTGAGAGGAGCAATGCATTCGGAGAAATCGTCTCGATACACGATATCTACGTTTTTGACGTAAAAAGTTTCAGTTGTCATATTGACAAAGTCTCTGGCAAAACTGTTTCCGACAACCAAAAGCTTCATTTTTGTATCGGCGGGAAAACTATTTGCTTTATTTTGATAGACCCTTTCGTTGTATATTCTCTTATCCAGATCGGCAGCGTTCACCTTTGCAGTGTCATAGATTCTGGAAACTATTCCGTAATTACGATCGAGATAGAGGCCAAACGATACGAATGCTAACGAAAGAGCTAGCGCAAAGGAAAAGATTGCCGCTCTAGAAACTTTCCTCCTATTGCGGCATGGAGTCTCAATGAAACGCCAGGTGAGATATGCCAAAATGAGGGTCAAAGTTAATAGGGAAGAGTAAGCGGCGATTCCGGGTGGTTCTTTTGAGTAGACTCTGGCCAAGGAGAAAAGTGGCTGATGCCACATGTATGAGCTGTAGCTAATTAAGCCGACACCTACCATGGGACTCCAGCCCAGTAATTTTCCTATAACGGTATTGTCCGAAGAAAAAATAATAATCAACGCTGTTCCGAGAGTGGGCGCAACTAGAAAGAAATTATATGAGGATCTGTGGTCGCGCCCAATCAGAAAAACGGAGGCAACAATCAAGCAGAAGCCTGTTCCGCCAAGCAGTTCGTTTAATACATGATTGCCGTTGGATTTCTTTTCTCTTATTATGAAGAACGCTACAAGAGCGCCCAGAAGAATTTCCCATGCCCGCGTCGGTAAGAGATAGAAGGTAAATTCCGGCTTGCTGAACAAGTTTAGATTGGCTGCAGCAAAACTCAGAATGGCTACGCCGCCAGTCACCACAGCCAAATGTTTTCTAAACAATTTCCAGCCGAACATCAAGAAAAGCGGGAACAATACATAGTATTGTTCTTCAACCCCAAGGCTCCACGTATGAAGCAATGGCTTGAATTCGGATGACAAGGACCAGTAATTGTTTGTAAGCGCAAGAAGGATGTTGTTGGAGAAAAGCGCCGTAGCGAGGATGGATTGACCAAAGTTTTTCAGTTCGTCCGGAAGCATCCAAATATAGGCAAAGATGCACGTCGCAGTCATAACGAGAAATAGGGCCGGAATAATTCGTCGCGCTCTTCTTTCGTAAAAATGCAAAAGACTGAAGTTCTTTTGACTCAGGTCATTAAGAATGATCGATGTGATGAGATAGCCACTTATCACAAAGAAGACATCAACACCTATAAATCCGCCGCTGAACATCTTAAACCCGGCATGAAATAGCATGACTGGAATTACCGCGAGCGCCCTAAGGCCATCGATTTCCCTCCGATACTCCATCAATTCACCAGTCGATTGTTGAAAAGGATCATTGCCGCAGCAATATGCGGACTTCAGACTTATAGGTCGCCGCAACTTTAGACGGTCAGATGGCGACAAGGCAAGTGAAATTATTACATCAATGGCCGTCTTGAAAGCAGTTCCTCATCCTCCGTTGAAAGCGCACGCTTCCCCAGCTCTCGGTAGAGGGCCCGAAAAGTACGCGCGGTTGTGTCCCAGCTATATCGGGCAAGATTCTCCTTGCCGCGCGCGACGAGCGTAGCGCATAGTTCACGCTCCGTCCACAGCCGTTCAATTGCTTTAGCCATTTCATCAACGTCGTATGGATCGAAAATCAATGCCGCATCACCGGCTTGTCCCGGTAGCGAAGTGACATTTGAACAGGCTGCCGGTTTCCCGGTGAGAAATGCCTCCCAAAGGGGGAAGCTGCCCGCCTCGAATAGCGTTGGGATGATGACGCCGGAACAGAGATCATAAAGCTCACCTACTTCCTCAAAATTCACAAAACCTACAAAACGCACCTGATCTTGGAGACGAAGCTTCTTTATCTCCTTCTTGATCTTTCCATAAAATTCTGTGGGCGCTCCCGAACACACCAGCGAAACTACCATCCCCTTGTCGGTTAGAATTTTCTTCAGCGCATGGAGAAGCCGCAAATGGTTTTTGTGCGGCCATGTCCTAGCTGGATAAAAGATAAAACGATTGGGCAGCTCGAACTTCTGCGCAACGGCGCCGACGCCTCCCGAGGCGCATCGCGTTTCGCCATGAACTTCAGGGGCGAAATGCACGATCCGAATCTTCGATTCCGGAAGATCGAAGCTTCGCATAAGATCTTCCTTTCCCCATTGGGAAACCACGGAGACGATAGAAGCATGCTTACATAAAGTCGAGTAGAGATATTCGCGATTGGCGCGCTCCGACATAGCAAAAAACTGTGGTAAGTGTCTGTGCTGAAGGTCGTGCGGGTGATAAATGGACGGGATGTTTGTCAAGAATGCGTATTGCGCAGTAAAGTGCACCACATCAATGCCCTGCCGTTCCAGTGTGCCGTCAGATTTGGCAACTTTTGGCCCCGTATTCCTTCCAAACTGCATTCCGAGCTGCTTCAGTATTTTCCAAGTACTCTTTGCAAATGGAACTTTCTCTCCAAAACGATGCGCTAGATTTGGTCTGATGACCCTTGCTTCGATGGTCCTAATTGGCGTCCCGACAAGTCGCGTCAGTTTGTCGCTATCACCGCGATTTAGAAGATAGTAGTACTGCTCGTCCCCGTCAGCCAGCTTTGTCAGAGCCCGGACGAGTGACAGAGCAAAGGAAGCTGTTCCCCCACTGTCACTGACGGCAAGCCGCGCATCGATGCAAACTCTCAAAGGTGCGCTCATAGCGTCAGTATCCCGATCATCTGCTCTCCGAAATTTTCTGCATCAAATGCATAGCCGAGTCTGAGGTAGAAGTCGCGTGCTGCGGTATTCTCCCTATAGACCTTCAATCTAACTGCTTTCGCCCCTCGATGACGGGCAACGGCATGCAAAAACAGCATGAGGAGTTCTCCAAGTTTGTTTCCGCGGTGATCAGGATGGACCACTATGCCTAAACTAGGAACTTCGTACCCCTCGTCCCAGCCGCGGAGCATACCGTAGGCCAGGATCGCTCCGTTATGCACAACGAGATAATACGAGTCTGCACCTGAATATCGAGCTAATCGATGCGCATATTCATCCGTAAGCGGGTGCGGATGGAAGTATTGGTCCGCTGAATCTTGCAAGCATGAGAAGAACTTAGCCAGGGAATACTCCCATTCTGGACTTAGGGTTCGAATCTCAAGCGCCATCTGGTTTACCTATGTTCTTGCCGGATAGCATCAGCGATGAAATTAAGCTGCGAATCAGTCAAAGCGGAAAACGTTGGTAGATTCATGCCGGATTCGCTTAGGGAATCAGTATGGGGCAGGATCTCTCCACGATTTACGGATTCTTGGCGGAACGGCGGTAGCTTGTGCAAGGGCATGAAGAAGGGTCTGGTTTCAATGCCCTTCTCCGACAAAAGCGAAACTAGATCATCGCGCGAGCGCCCATATTCCTTGGCTTCAACCGTAAGACAAAACAGCCAGGGAGCCTTTTCGGCCCAAGGCGCAACCGGCTGAAATCTTATCCCAGGAATGCCGGCCAGCAGATTCTCGTACACAGAGAAGATCCGGCTACGTCCGGCGACTATTTCTTCCCGCCTGTCCAGTTGTGAGCATAGGATTGCCGCGGCCAGGTTTGTAAGGCGAAAGTTGTAACCAGTTACGGGAAAATAATAACGGCGCTGCGGATCCATCCCCTGGCCGCGCAATGTTCGAAGCCTCAGTTCGAGATGCTTGTTGTTGACGTTGACCGCGCCACCTTCACCGCACGTGATGATCTTGTTTCCGTAAAACGAAAACGTGCCTAGATCTCCCAGTCCGCCCGTCGGCCGGCCTTTATAACGGGCAAAGTGAGCTTCCGCGGCATCTTCCATGACCCATAGCCCGTGGACAGCAGCCACGTGGTTAATAGCGTCCATATCAGCTGGGTGACCATAGAGATGAACAGCGATAATGCCTTTTGTGCGGCGAGTGATACTGGCCTCAAGCAATTTAGGATCAATGCACCAGGTGTCAGGATCGACATCCACGAACACTGGCTCTGCGCCTACATAACGAACCGCATTTGCAGTGGCAATATAGGTTAGGGATGGAACGAGAACCTCATCCCCTGGCCGCACATCTAGGCCTAATAATGACAGGTGGAGCGCAATCGTACCGTTACACACCGCCAATGCGCCGCTGGTTCCGCAGAGCCCCGCGAACTCCGCTTCAAATCGATCGATGAAGGGGCCCGTGGAGGATATCCACGTGCTGCGTAGCGCCTTTAAGACATTTTGCTCCTCGAGCACTCCGAGATCCGGTGCGGCAACGGGAATCTTCACTGAAGTCTTCGTAGCCTCCGAGATCACAGTCGTATTGCTCATCGTGCCCCCAATCGTATCAATTTTGCGATTTCTTTCTTTCTGTGTTCGTGCTTTTGCGGCTTAATTGCGTTCCGCCATTGCGACACATTTCATGCAAGGTCACTGTGAACAGCCATCTGACACTACCGTATCGCCAATCAGTTATCCCTTCTAAGCATCCGCAGTTGCGCGAACACGCAAACTAGACAACACTCGTTTCAACTTAGCCCAACATCTTCTCGAAATCGCTCCCAATCAGGCTTCGCCGGCGATGCACCAAGTTGAGAATTCGTGCTATTCGAGGGTGTATTACCATCCGATATGCAAGAGGGTTTACTGGCTTTTCCGCAAGAAAATGGTAGGAGCCAGCTGACAACAAGTATCTTCCGAAACGTTTGGCCAACAATTGTAGAGATTGCTCAGTATAAAAGGAGACATGTTGACCGCCGGCCGGCATATAATACCACCAATCGGGCAGACGAGGCACCGGCTGAGGTATCAGACATGTCGAAACGAAGACGTTTCGCGACAGTTTCATCAATCCTGCAAGCCCCTCGACTGGATTAACGAAGTGCTCAAGTACCTCGAATGCAGTAAGAAACTCAAACGTCGCCCCTTCGGGAGATTCAAATCCACGGGCATATTCATTTGCCGCGTAAGGGTCCGTCCAAAAGAAATTGAATCCCCGGTCTCTCATAAGTCTGACAAGCATTCCATGCCCTCCCGCAAAATCAACAGCGGTAGACACTCGTGGGAAAAAACATTTAAGAACGGCGCTTGTTATTTCGCAATTTATCAAGTTGCGTTGAATGACTCCAACGTCTTGAGCACCAATGGCTGAAGAGTATGCCTCGTCCAGCCAATAGGGTTGTTCGGTCTGTATGAAACCGCATCTCCCGCATCGAAAGTACCGAACCCGGTGTTTCTTGAGCACTTCGGCCTCTCCGAAGTATGCCGAGCCTGTCTGGCACACCTTGCAAGTGGTGGACAAGAGGCCAGCATCTTTTGAAGTTGTGATTGTCATAGCAATAAGTACTCGACTGATGCGTTCACCGCAGAGACCTGAGGTATTGTGCGGCGGAATAGGGGATGACCTAGATCTGTGCGGCATGTGTTCTCTGATTCAGAGCCCGCAAACAATCTTGAACCGACCTTGGATTTTCAGCTTCGTTTCCATAGAGCATCGCACCGCGACATTACTAAATCAGATCAATTCGTATAGCCGCGCATACCGCACCCTCGCGGGTCGAATTGTGCCGTCGCTGAGTATCATGGCAATTGTTAGGTGCTTTGGCCCTGCTCTTCACCGCACCAGTTCCTCGGAGATTACCTGCGGGAGGGAACTCGAAACCTAGGTTGGTAAAGTAGAACAGTTGCTTTATTCGGCTTGACGCATACCCTTGTCTACCACACCAAGGGAGAAATGATGAACTAGGTGGAGCTAGGCGACCGTGATTAGTGCCAGCCCTCCAGAAGGAAATTTGCAATGATGGACTTGCTGCTGGCCAATGATGCCATTACCCACGTTCTTTCGGAAAGCGTGCCTTCAGCGAAAGCTGCAATTGGCTTCTCCTATGATTCCCTCTGTCCGTGTCAGCCACCAACTGGCAAGCTGCTGAACGGTGCATCCCCATGCATTCCTGTGCTTCGCCTCTTTGATAACCGCTCGAAAGACCTGCAACCCCTCATCCGTAGCGAGCCAGAGCGGATGCCATAGGATAACAAGACATCCGCCGATGCTTTCAACCGTATCTATCAGATCGAAAGTCGCCTGGATCGCGTTGTCAACCGAGGCAGCTCCTTTCATCAAAGGACCATCTTGGACATGCAGAGGTACTTCCAACAACGGGAGGGTAATATTGCGCATGTGATCCCAGCAAAGATAAGGGAAGCAACTACCCGCCCGAAATCCAATCATATCGTTGAAACCCTGCGTGCTGTCGGTCAGCAATCCCGCTTCGGACTGAAGCGCAGGGGTCAACCTCGGGTGGTATTGAAGGTAGTGCTGCCGGACAGAGACAACTTGCTGGCCGGAAGCCTCTTCGCATAGCCTTTTCTGTTCCCGCAACCACTCCAACGAAGCGGCTGCGTGATAGCTGGGATGCAGGCCGATCTCCCATCCGGAGCAAGTTAGCTCCCGCATAATCTCTCGCAATTGAACCGCTCTTCCGGAGAAGGGAACTTTATCAGAGAACCTGTAATTCATGTCCCAAGGATGCCAGTCGCCGACCCCGCCGGCGAAGAAGTAAAAGGTCGACCGGAATCCGCTTCCGTCTTCGATCTTCATCCACTCCGCTATGCCCGCCAGGCGATCGGGAACAGGCAGCGCATAATGGCGAAGCAGACTGGTTGCCGTACCGCGTAACACGTCGACCGATGAAATCCAATCTCCTTGTCCCAGGGGGCGAGGCAACGCGGTCCGCTGGCGGACCGCGCGCCTCCAAAGTTCCTGCCAGTTATTTCGGGATACGTGGTCCATGTCGTGGGTAATGCATAAGGCAAACCGGTGTCCGTCAGGCCATCTCGGCGCGACCTCATCCAGCTTGAGACCGCGCTCACGCAGACGCTTGAAGACGAATTCGTCGACTCTGGGGCGGCGAATTCCCTCCAGATCTTCGGCACTGAGGTGTTCGCGGCGCCATGTCCTGCGCTCCCCGGGTGCGTAAACGGTCTCGGCCTCCACCCGGCGGCTGAGCTCTCCGAAAATCCAGTCCTGCTCTTGTCCGGAGAACAATTCACGAGGCGAAATCTTCCGTCCTGCGATTCCTGCACAGAAATGCGTAACCAGGAAGTCCTTGTTCCGGCCGTGGCAAGAAGTGCCAAGGCTCTCCATACTAGCTTCTGGTGACATCGCTGAATATCCGCATAACTTCTCCTGCCCTGATTGTACAGTTATAACTGCGCAGCGTCCGCTCCTGTCCAGCCGCAGCGATCGCCTGTAGTTCTTCGGGACGGCTGAGATAGTGGCGCAACTTCTTCACCGCGTCGGCCGCATTCTCATACGTCACAATCTCCTTGTCCGGTTCGAACAACTCCGAAATATTCGGGGACGGATCGGTGAGCAGGAGTGCCCCCATCGCTGTCACTTCGAACATGCGGATATTGCCGGCCAGCCCGTTCGCGGCGTCCACGTGGGCATTGAGGACAATTTTGGACGAAGCGATGAGCCGTAGCAGGTCGCGCCCAAATACAGGCGGCTTGAAGCGGTTGCGAAGACGAAATGGGACGTACCGAAACTGAGCCAAGAAACTGCGCGGCGGCCAGGGTCGGCGCCGCCAGCGCATGCGATCCGCATAGATATCGCATTGGACATGGCGTGTGATCGCGCTTAGAAATTTCAAACGTTCTTTAAACAAATGCACCGCGAGCGTTCCGTAGAAGGTGACGTCACGCGTACGATGCGACGTCGCAGAGAGACAATCGGCGACCAGTTTCGGATTGACGCAAGGTAACACCAGTTCGCTGCGCAAACCCATATCCCGAAAAGCCTGCACAAAATTGCTGTGGGACGAGAGAACGCAATCAACCCCTGACCAGTCGAACTGTTCCGCTCCAAACTCGGCCGACCAACCCACGACGGCACCACAATCGTCCCGCACAGACCGCAAGAACTCGCCGCGATACCGCTCTGCGCAGCAGGTCCAGAGAATGTCGGGACGGTAGCTTCGAATCTGCTCACGCACAATATCTGCGCGCAAGGTAGAACTGGCCAGGCCATTCTCCAGCGCCCATGTCGCCTGAGCGGGGTCCGCGTTGCCGACCACAATATCAGCCTCATGGCCGAGCTTCCGAAACTCGTCGATCATATGCGCCGGCCACAGAAATCCATCTTCCAGCAGTAGCTGTTTTTGATCCGCAAAGGGTAGACGAGACACAGACGGATTGTGGAGATAGAATTGTCTTAGATAATTCTCGTAGTAAGTCCAAAGAAGAAGAATTCGCATTAGGCGCCGTGATGAGATTTGTCGATACAGTTTGTTCAAAAGGTAACGGCTGCCAAGACAGCTGGACCACACATTTTTGGAGGCCGGCCAGCGCCGGTCCACCTTGCCATCATCTCCCTGCGGACGTAAAAGCGATATCGGAAGGCACTGCGGGTGACTCTTTGCGCGCGAATTCCTGAACAGCGTCGATCACATATTTCAGTTGCTCGTCCGTCAATTCCGCAAACATCGGTAAGGAGAGAATTTCGCCGGCGAGAAGCTCTGCAACCGGGCATGACCTCACACCCGCTACCCCTGGTTTACAGTACGCACCCGAAAGATGCAGAGGAATCGGATAGTGGATTCCAGTCGCAATCCCTTGCGCAGAGAGATATTGCTGAAGATCGTTTCGACGGCAGCAGCGTACCACGAAAAGGTGGAAGACCTGCTGGCTGTCTGCCAGAATCTCGGGAGGAAGAACGGGCGAATCTGCAAACGCGGCTGCGTAGGTTTCCGCATGTTTTCGTCGGGCCTCGTTCCATTGCGCCAGGTACCGCAGTTTCACCGACAGCACTGCGGCCTGGATCGCGTCCAGGCGGGAATTATAGCCAATCATCTCGTGATCATATTTGTGCGCGCTGCCGTGATCCCGAAGCATACGAAGACGCCGGTTCATCTCCGGATCGCTCGTCGTAATCGCACCCCCATCCCCATAGGCTCCCAGATTCTTTCCAGGATAAAAGCTGAAGCAGGTCAGCCGGCCCGATGCTCCGGCAATTCGGCCGCCGATGCTGGCACCGTGGGCTTGCGCGCAGTCTTCCACTATCATCAGGTTGTGAGCCGCCGCTAGTTCTTCTAAGGGCCGCATGTCCACTGCTCGACCATAGAGGTGTACGGGTAGGATAGCACGCGTGCGGGAAGTGATCCCTTCCGCTGCTCCCTGGGGGTCCATAAGAAAGGTTCGCGGAGTTACATCGACAAAAATGGGAGTTGCACCGGCGTTCGACACAGCTTCGGCGCTTGCGAAAAAGCTGTTAGCTGGGACCAGGACTTCATCGCCACGGCCGATCCCGGCTGCCCGAAGAGCCAGGGTGATCGCATCCGTCCCGTTGCCCACGCCCACAGCAAAATCTGCGCCAATGAATTCTGCGAACTCCTCCTCAAACCGCTCCAGCACCTGCCCACCAACAAACTGACCCGACTCCATAACCCCTTTGACGGCGGCGTCGATCTCCATCCGGATTGCAGCATATTGTGCTTTCAGATCGACGAATGGGACATTAAGATTCATTAGCGAAACCCCTTTCCTTGCCAAAACGATCAATAGTAATGATCAAGCCGTCCTCAGAGTATTCAAATTCGCTGCCGCAGAGTAGGCATTTACACGAGTTTCGGGGTATCAACCCAGCAGGAATGGGGAGCTTTTGGGCACAAAGGCACATCCAGCCGATTTGGCGCGCTGGATTGCCCACGACCAGAGCGAAATCTGGCACATTTCGAATGACCACGGCCCCGGCGCCAACAAAAGCATAGCGCCCGATCTCATGGCCGCACACGATCACAGCTCCCGCACCGATGGTTGCGCCCTTGCGCACATGAGTTTGGACCAGTGCCTCCGGGCCTTTCTTGATATAGGAACGCGGGTTCGAATCATTGGTCAAGACACAGTGCGGCCCCAAAAATACGTCATCTTCCACGTGCACGCCGTTCCAGACTGAAACTCCATTCTTGACAGTGACATTGTTGCCGACACGAGCGCCACTCTCGATGAAAGCATGTTCACCGATGTTGCATTGGCTGCCCACTTCAGCTCCAGCCATGACATGCGCAAACGCCCACACGCGGGTGCCGGTGCCAATCTTGTCACTTTCCGCAATCCCCAGCGGGTGAAGAAAGAAGGGCGGCTGCTGACACATCTCTGTCTGGGAACTCATCGCGGCGTCACCTCGCCAGTCGCAACAGTCACCTCAGATACGTCCAGTGGAGACGCCTGTAGTAATTCAAGCGCTTCCACAACCTTTGCGCCAAAGTCGCCGCTGGTCATGCCTTTTTCACCTTTCTCAATGCAGCGGACGAAACACTCTACTTCCCGCAATAGGGGTTCCGAGTTATCGAGATAAGGGGCGACCATATCGCCGGTGCGGTAGCTGAGCTGAAACTCGCCAAAGGTTTGCGGCTGATGCCAGTCCACGCCCTTATCGTAAATTCGAATCTTCTCATCGGGGCTTGTGTCGTCGTATACGACCATCTTTTGCGATCCGACGATGCAGGTGCGCCGCATCTTCTGCGGGGAGAGCCAGCTCACCTCGTTGCTGACGATCACGCCGCTGGGAAACTCCAGCCAAAGGAAAGCTACGTCGCGCTTGTTCCGTTGCACGCACGCGCGCCCGAACGAAGCCCCACGAATCGGAGACTCTCCGAGCCAGTAAAGAAGGATGGATATATCGTGAACGGCAAGATCCCAAACTACATCGACGTCCTTTTGGTAGAGGCCAAGATTCACCCGCGAAAGGCTGATGTAATGGAGGTCCCCCAACTCTCCAGCATCAATGAGCTGCTTAACCTTCTGGACGGGCGGGCTATAGATAAAGGTGTGGCCCGTAAATAACTCCCGCTCTTTCTGCTCTGCAAGCAGCACCAGATCGCGCGCTAATGCGGATTCATGCGCCAGAGGTTTCTCCACCATCACATGTTTACCTGCCTCTAGGGCCTTGCGCGCCAGTTCATAGTGAGTGGAAATCGGGGTTGCGATCACTACCGCGTCGACGTCCGAATCGAGCAGTGCGTCCAGGTTTCCCATCGGTTGCACGGTCGGATACTGCCGTACTGTCTGCTCCATCTTCTTAGCGTCCAGGTCGCAGCAAGCCACGAAATCGCATACCCGCGATTGATTCAGAACCCGTGCTAGGTTCGGTCCCCAATAACCCAGCCCAACAAGCCCGATTTTAGTCATTAGTTTTTCCTGTCAGCGTCGAACGCGTTGCTCCGCTGCGCTTAAAGTCGTTTGAATTTACCACGGCATCGAGGAAATCCGAACGCATGACCGAGCGCAGAAGTGCGATGTTCGGCATCACGCAATGGCCCTCAATTAAGCCCGGGAAGACGTCGTGAGGCAGAAAAGCGACCTCTGCGATGAACGCATTTAGGTCTTCATAGGTGGCGTCATACCGGCCAGCAATGCGCTCCACTTCCTGGGCCCATCCCACCAGAATGCCCAGCCAGGTTGTTTCGATCAGCTTTGCAACCTCGCCGGCGGTGGCATTCGGAAAAGCTGCGGTTTTGAAGCCTGCACCCTCAAAATGCGTGCGCGCCTGAGCCACAGCGGCCGGATTGTCCGCACCGACAAACTTACGGTAGAAGAGCATGTCCTGCTCCATTTTTGCGTGCTTACCACGGACCGGACTGTAAGCCACAGTTGCCCCCGCCACCGCGGAAATCTTAGCCGTCGTTCCCGGAGAAACCGTGCTGTTGATGATAATCAGGCCGGGCTCGTACTTCCTGATGTAGGCGGCGGTGGTACCGACGAAGTCCGCGATCTGAAATGGATAGCAGATGTGAAGTACGGAGCAGGGCCCCAGCGACTCAACCGGCTCGATATCTACGCTGAGACAGGAGTATGAGCGGCCGAGTATCCTGAACAGCGGCCCCCCGACTTCGCCCAGACCGGCAACAATTACAAGATTCGTATCAGACACTATTACCCTTTCGAAGCCATCCGCACTAAGCTTAGGCGTTTGTTGAGATAGAAATCTGCCCTTGGCCTCATTGCCGGTCTGCTATTCGAAACTCGCTGCTCAGCAATCAAACCCTAGGCAGAGCCACTATGTTCTGAAATCCGAACAATTCGCACCGCAATGGTGTGTAGGGATCGAGCGGCCCCAGTCCGTCGCGAAGCAAACGAAAGAATTTGTAGTTGGGGAGCAGGTCGAAGATATCCTTCAGAAACACTCTACTGGCTATGTTCATTTCACTGAACTCGAACTGAATTGCTTTGATGCGCCCGCCGCGGAGCAAGTCAGCCGTACCTTTGAGTACCTCCAATTCGTTGCCTTCGGTATCGATCTTAAGAAGATCGACGGAAGAAATGCCGCGACTGGCCGCAAACGAATCAAGATCAATCACGTCCACAACATGTTCAACTGCTGTTGCGTTGTGAAATACTTCTATAACCCCGGCGTGGAGCGACGCATGGCTGCTTCCCTGAGAGCCGGCGTAGTCATAAAGCACAGCCTGACCAGAAACGCTTCCGCACGCCGCATTCACTGTCGTTACGTTGCTCGTTCCGGTTAGGCGCGTTAACAGGCGCTGATAGGTTAAAGGATGGGGTTCAAATGCGAATACCTGGGCATTTCCGTTGGCCGCAAGAATCGAGGCAGAATAGGAACCTTCGTTCGCGCCCACATCGAAGACAATCTGCTTGGCGCCTGACTTCAGGTATCGCTTCAAGAAGCTGCGCTCGCCGCTCACGACTTGGTTTTTGTAGTTAAGAAGCCCTAGCCCTCGCAGAGATGCGTGAAAAAGCCCGCAGTTCAATCGGTAAAAGCATCTCCTCGAGAATAAAAAAGCGTAGAAATCAGATAACTCTGATCGTTGCAAGATAATTCCTCTCTTTCATGCACACCTCGGACGCGCTTCATTTTCTCACCTGCAAATTTCCATGAATCCCCAAAACAAGAAACATCTGTCAGCGTGCGCGCGAGATACTGTTTGTCAGCCTTCGGATGTACTCTCCCCTTTGCTTCAGATCTTCAGAAGATGCGTCAACCCTCATTCTAAAGTGAAAGTCAGCGTATTGGCGAGTGCCTAAAGACGGTAACCGGCGTCGATTAGACCTCTTCGGCGGCTGATTCTTGGATTTGATGGAAGAGGAGACGGTACAGCATCCAGAAGTGCAGATATGCCCGCGTCTTCATCCGGAAGATATGACGCGTGCGGGGACTCACTGCATCGGCGAAATATCCGGCAACGCTATAAGCCACCAAGGATGCCATCGCCGAGCCCATGCCACCCCATCGCGGAATCCAAAGCAGATTGAGAATAATGTTTACCACGGCTCCGGCGACCGTCCGGTAAAGGGCAAATTCAGAGATCTTTTCTTGGACGATCTGTTGACCACTAACAACGCCCATAAAGACAAAGACTCCGGTCCAGATATGCACAGAAAGAATGCCGGCCGCGGGGGCAAATTCTCTGCCGAAGAGAAGTCGCACCGCCAACGGTCCCAGAAACTGCGTGCCGACAGCCACCAGAGCGCCGAGCAGGAACATGGATTCATAAAGGCACTGCAGGCGCGCATAATATCTGGCCGGGCTTGCTTCCCTGCTCTTCAACAGCTGGGGCATTACGCTTGCGCAGATGACCAATGGAATGCTGTACCAGATCTCTGACAGGCGAATCGCCACCGTATATTGGCCCACGACTGCTTTCGAAGCCAGCTTGCCCAAAAGAATCTGGTCTGTACGCATGTAGACCATGATCATGATGCCGGACACCAGCAGTGGCCAGCTTTCCCTAAGAAAGCTCTGGGCGATGGGCAGGTGCCATTTCCAGCGCGGTAGCGGCTTACGGAAGCGAATGTATGAGGCGGCCAAGGCGATTTCGCTGAACAAAATTTCGAGTGCACCAATCCAGGCAAAGGCAATCAACCGCACATGGAGGAAGACCGCAACAATGCGGGCCAAGCTGGCCAGCACAAAAACGCTGGTCCGCGCCATCACCGTGTAACGCGACTGCGTCCGCGCCTGGAAAAAGAAGTCGATTACGTCAAAGGCTTGCGAGATGGCGGCAATCGACGAGAGAGCGACAATTTCGAGCAGCAGCGTATTGTGCGGCTCGATGATCATCGTGGCCATGATCGCGGCAAGGGTGGTGATGACGCTGGCCGCGGCCTTCATAAAGAAAGCCGTGCCAAGGATCTGGGGCTCGCAGTCCTCATTTACAGCGACTTCCCGGACCACCAGAAAGTCTAACCCCAAATTGGAGACAATGTTGAAAAGGGAGAAGATGGCGAGCCCGTAATTCAGCAGCCCGAATTGGCTGGGCCCCAGGTAACGCGCCACGGTAACGCTGACGACAACACCTCCGAACAATCGAACTGCGCGATCAGAGCTCAGCCAGCCGATGTTGTTTAGGGCAGCTAGGACTCCTGTACGGTTCCGGATCTTCTGGAACAGATTTATAAAGGTATAGACTGCGTCGCCTTCGGTACGGATGCGATTGAGAACCCGCGTCTCGGTCAATTCACGTCTGAGCGCGCTCGGGTAGGAGTGATAACTCCTCAGATCGCATTCCATGGCCGCAAACGCGTGTGTGACAAACGATAAACTCTCTGATTCGGCGTAAGAATCTAGGCCCATGCCGGATCCTCCTCGACGAAAATCGGGCTGTAGCTTCCCATACAGCTTTTGTAGCCCTTTACTTGATTCACAACCCTCATTCTTGTAAGCTCCACGCTTATAGCAGGCGCATGCGCCTGCTACACATCTTCCAGGATGCGCAATCGATGTTTGCGCTCCAGAGAAAGTATCGGATCGAAAGCCGTCTGTAGCCCATACGGATTTATCGTCAGAAGGGCTTTGGTGCATGGCGCAATAGTTACCTCGACTCTGTCAGGATCGAGCTATAAGCAAACGCCGTGGGCTCAATAGGTATCGGGACAGTCGCAGATTGGCTGACGGCCGACAATATCGCAAATGAAAAGATTTGTCGGGCAATAACCTTATCTCCTTCACCAAACCCCATAGCCATCAACGCGAGGCGCAAAGCATCCAATTCCTTCACGAAGCATACGCAACACTTGGCTCAGGTAAAAGTTGCAAAGTCCTGCCAACGAATCAGCCAAGCGCCAGGCAATGCCGCGCTCCGACCCGATGTCTTCAAGATACCTGATCAATAGAGAACGGAAGTAGTTGCAAGGGGGTAGAGGCGGACGGCCGAACTGGGAGGCATAGAATTTGGCGCAATGATCCTCTACAAGCTTGTCGAAGCCTTTGCATCCAGGACGGTGTTCAATATGCTCATAAAAATAGATTCCCTGGCTGGGCGATCAACTGCGTATGCACCGTCCACGAATCTTCGTACAGCTCCCAATACTACCGCCGCCCATCACCATGAACAAGTCTTATTAACAAAACCTTTGCATGCCGCAAAGAGAGTTCCGAACTCGCTTGAGGGCTTTAACGACTGCCTGTTAGCTCTCAGTATTTCCTCGGCTTCGCTGCATCCCGACCACGAATAGAGTTCCAACGATTCATTACTAACTCTTTTACTGGGCGCAAATCGTCGGTAGTTTTCCATAGCCTGTTGAAAAATATCCAAGTTATACCGACAAAAGCAGAGATTAGAGTACCAAATACAACAATAGTCATTCGGTGCGGAAGTGATTTTTTCTCTGCCAACTCAGGCCTATCCAGCAGCTTAATCGCTGGTATCTCTTTCGCCTCCGCAACTTTGGCCAGTTCGTACTGTTTGGTGAGAGTTTCATAGATAGCCTCCTGCATATTCAATTGCCGAGAGAGATCGGAATAGGTAACTCCAAGGAGGGGTAGTTCGCGGATGGATGGGTACAATTGATCAGCTTTGAGATCGGCACCATTAGTTTCTTTTTCTATACTCCCCATCTTCCACAATTGACTTTGCAGTTCGTTGATGCGCGCGCGCAATTCACGTATGCGTACGTTGTCATCGCCATATATAGCTTTCAGCCCTGACAACTCACTCTGAGCCTTGGCCAATTCCATTTGTAAGCTCGTAGCAGATGCAAAAAGCGCTTGCCCCTGGCTTTGGGGATTTAACGTGGCGTTGCGACTGGAGAAGCGGCTTAATTTAATAGAAGTGACATCCAGATCACTTTTTAGAGATTTTAGTCTCTCCTCCAAAAATGTCCTTTCGCGACGAGCCGAGGATGTGCTCACGGTGTTTATGAGCTTATTCAGTTCTTCGACGTAGGCTTCGCCAAGGTCCCGCGCCCGATATCGATCACGATCCATCACGGCAATGCTAATGATTCCGTTGTCCGGGTTTTCCTTGATAGTGGTCCGTGCTGCTAGTGTATTGCGGGCATCTAGGTATAACTCGCAGTGATAAATGCGCCGTAGGTCAAAGCGATCAATCAAATCATCTTCGGCTGTACGGCTCTTGAGTATGCCAATAAAGATAGCACCGGGCGTCCTCGAGTTCAATAAGCCTCCCCCCCCTGTCACTATCGGTCCGGCCCCAGCCCCAGTTAACGCGTCGAGCATAGAATTATTTGATAATGACTTCTGATCTGGCGGCATCAGTTGTGTGGTAGAGATGTATTCATTTGGAATCGAAAACGCGTAGCCTACTGCGAGTAGGAGGCCGATCCCTGTTAATATCGCTAGCAAACGCCGCCGCCGCCATAACACCATCCCTATGTTGTCGATTGGAATTAATGTCGACATTAGTATCGATTCCAATGCATCTTCGGCTGCGCCTTTATGCTGCTCTTCTGAGGTGATCAATGTTTTGTCTCCAGTGCCAGGAAAATACCCTGCGCTTTGTCAGAAGATTCCGGCGACAGAACCGGTGATGGCAATCGAGGACATGATCTGAGCCGCAGAGACCAAGTTCTTCCAGACTTGTGAGCCGATGCCTTTTTCCGGAACTATGATTGTATCGCCGGGCCTCATGCGGAGACTAAGGGAATTGCCGGTCAACCAGCCGCTCGAGTGCCCGACGACACTGCCGTTGGCGCGCACAACGAATATGGCTCCCTTGTTACCGGATTGAGTCACCCCGCCAGCTTGGCGCAAATACCAGTCGCCATCCTTACCCGGCTTATACGTTATGGCCACTTGGTTATATACTTGGCCACTGACCAATACGAAGTCTTCCCGCTTCGGAATCGTGACCGTATCGCCGGGACGCATTTCTATATCAGCTGGCGTATTTTGCCATCTGTCGATATCCGGAGAAATGTTGATCACCAACCGTCCGTTGGCCGGATGGTTACGAAGTGCCGCGAGAACTTGGTCGCGCTGCTGTTCGGCAGCCTTCTGCAGATCTGTCTGGTCCTGTGTGGATAGCACCCCGGCGTTGAAGGTGATGGGGGTTGTCTCGATTCTCCGGATCATCTCCGCGCGAGCCTTCTCGCCCAGTTCGCGAACTTCCACGCGTTCTACGACGGCTCCTGCAGGATAAGCGGTCTCTCGAAGGCCCCCGGCACGCTTCAGTAGCGTGCTAAGGCGCTCTCCGGTCTGAATTCCGTAGGTGCCGGCATGCCCAACCTCGCCGCCTACCGTTACCGAGGCGCCGATATCCTCCCAGCCAGTTAATGCTCGTATGCTGACGACGTCTCCCGGCCGGAGAGCAACATCTGCACTTTTTTGGCCATCCAACGCCTTCTCGACTGCGACGACGCTGTGGTTGAGTAGCACCTTTTGGCCATCCTGCACCACATAGCTGGAAAGATCAGCTTCGTTACGGTAGGCACTGCGCTTAAAGCCTCCCGCCATGAGCACGAGTCCAGTCACGGTCATGCCCTGTGACATCGGATAATGACCAGGTCGAAGCACCTCCCCTTCAATTGAGACCTTTGGCGGATCAATCTCGTACCGACTGAAAATACGGATTAGATCATAAGCCTGGAGTTTGATTGCATCATTGCCGATCAGTACCTCAGGCAAACTAAACTCAATAGTCTCCGGACGGAAATCCGGTGGCTGCAAGCGAACGATCTCGGCATGATCTGCTGGCTCCGGCATCACATCTTGGTAGGAATGCAAGAGATCGTTGACGGTCATCCCCTCTCGGTACGGATATTTGCCGGGGCGAAATACGTGGCCATCCAAGTAAACCATTTGCTCGTTGTAAGGCAGTATTTGCGAGATTAGCACGCTGTCGCCGTCCTGCACACGGAAAGCGGTCAAATCCGACATTACTCCATCATGACCTTCGGGGAGTTGCAAGCTCAGCATTGTTCGGCGCTGATGCGCCTCGATGCGCTCAACCCTGATCTGCTTCAGGCTCGCGGAAACTAGAACACCTCCGGCGAGATCGAGAATCGCATTCAACCCTTGCTCGCCTTTCAGCTCATAGATCGCTGGGCGTCGCACCATTCCTGACACCGAAACCTGTGGACCAACCGGCGGAACGAGAAGTGTATCCCCCGGCATCAGCCGGTCGGTTTCTGAGCGAACTCCTCGCAACAGAAAGTCGTAAAGATCAATTTCTCGGATCAACTCTGTGCCGCGAAACTGCCGTAGGGTGCGAATCGACCCGTTGCTGGTCGGCCCCCCCGCGGCATATAGCGCGCTTAATGGCGTCGATAGGGAACTGATATCGTAAGCGCCAGGCCGCTGCACATCCCCCACAACGTATACCCGCACCGTACGGACCCGGCCCAACGAGATCTCGACATGCTCATTCTGAAACTGTGTTCCGAGCACTTTTTGAATGGCAATCTGCGCTTGGGCAATCGTAAGCCCGGCGATTGCAATAGTACCTGCCTCAGGGAGAGCGATCTGCCCCTGACGATCAATTGGTCTTTCGAGCCGACTGGACTGGCCTCCCCAGATATTCACCACGAGACTGTCTCCCGGTCCAAGAACATAGTCGGAACCGACCGGAAGATCCATTGGTAATTGATTGGCATTTCCCGTGCCTAGAACAAAAGTGTCGCTGCCAAATCGTCGTAACTTCCTTTCAGTAGAGGGAAACTGAGAGTAGAGATCACGCAATGAAGGCAATCCTACGTAAGGGCTAAGCCGGTGCTGAACCTGGGGTTCGTCTGGCTCTTCGTACGGGAGAGGTTGAGTGCCGGGAGGTTTCAACATCCTAGGCACGGCTCTTTGTGTGGAAAGTGTACTTACGGGATTCTTGTGTAGCTGGTTCTGTTCCTCTGGTACTAGGTTAAAGCCGCGCCTAGTTAGTTCTTGGGTGGCCAGATCACGCAGACTCGCATCCTGCTGAATACGGTCGTAGAGCACCTCATCGCTAATCGTGCTCGGATCCACTCCATACTGCTGCGCAGCTAGAATCTTGACGCTGGCAAGTATCTCCGGCTCCTGCCGCAAAATGTCAATAATCTGTTGTGCGGACATCGCTTGTTGGTCCAACATCTGATCCGATGGCGGATTTGTAGGTTCACCCGTTTGTTGATCCGCCGACTGACCGGTCATTAGGTCAGTCGATTGGCCTGATTGTTGATCAGTCGACTGTCCCGTCTGCTGATATGGCACCTGATTCCTATCTGGATCCGCGGCTTGAGCGTAACAACTCTGCGCAGCGAAAAGGCAGCAAAGCAAGTTGACCCATCCAAGAGAGAAGAATAGGCTACCGGCCCAGTTCAATCGCAACCTCAAGTCACAAGTTTCACGGTTTTCAAGCGACACTTCGGTCATCCTCTAAGAGCCTGTTTACGATCTCCTGAGTAGCAGCCTTAGAAAGGCCAAGTGGATCATTTGCAGGCTGGTATTGAGTTTGCGTTCGCAGTTGTTCCATAACCGGCGGCATTTTTCCAGCCACGCGAAGGAGCGTTCCACGATCCAGCGTTTGGGCAGCACCACAAAGGCATGGAGTTCATTGCGTTTGACTACTTGCACCGCGGCCTTGATCCGCTCCATAACGCCG
>Ga0187847_10000870_pt1 | contig 29795 bp, 30 predicted proteins | sample June2016WEW_4_10_FD_132458 | JGI IMG/M metagenome (GOLD analysis project Ga0187847, IMG submission 132458) | Peatland microbial communities from SPRUCE experiment site at the Marcell Experimental Forest, Minnesota, USA - June2016WEW_4_10 | ecosystem: Environmental > Terrestrial > Soil >...
GAAAACCACGGCCTGACCGGCCCTCAGCTCCACGATGTTGAGATAAGGAAAAATACTGAACAATTGATCTTTGAACGGAGGCGTGTATTGCGGCGAGGGCGACGGACGAATATGGTCGTAGAGCCGATGGCTGCCTTTGATCAGTCCCAAAGCCCCGTTGTCCATATTGACATCGACTAGGGGACACCAAATCGTGGCCGACCAGAACCGGCTTTCATCCACGAAAGTCCAATCCTGATGTGGCGGCACGACGCCCAGTGGATTTTTCGCCTTGGTAACGAAGCTGGCGGTGAAAATTTTGTGACGCTGGAAGTGCTTATCCACGTTCCCTTGAACTGTCTTAACGAGCCGTTCTGACACCGAGCGAACGAACTCTGGGCTCTCGTTATCCAGGCTAACCTGGAACCCGTAGCCCGGCACCGCAGCGTTCTTTAAACCAGCATAAAAGCCGGTCAATTCATCAATCTGTGCTTGATCAAGCAGGTCGATAACTACGTAGCCGTTTCTTTCGAACTCAGCTTCGACCCCGGCATCTCTGAACAATTGCTTCATATCGGAGGTGTCCTTTGGCACCTGAAAGGAGTGGCGAATCTTGGCTTGTAAAGTCTGGTCCGTAACGCTCGGGTGCTCATACGGACGCCGATAGAGTTTGCGCGCCTGAGCAGGTAGTTTGCCTTTGGCCAAACTGTCAATATGGGTCAGATAGAATTCTTCGTCCGCCTGATAAACATCGGTCTCTCGATCATTGGCTTTATGGAAATACACCAAATTCGCCTCTGGTTCCATGACACGAGCCGTAACCACGATGCGGTCGCCCGACCCGTTATTCGCATGACTACCGTGAAACAACGCATCCGAATAGAGGATGGCCTCGCCGGCTTTCAACGGCATGTCTACGGTGTGCCGGTGAAGGTTGGGGGGCAGAATGAACCGATTACTGGGGTAAGAGCCCGATCGCAGCGATCGAAAATACTGATGGCTGCCCGGTAACACGAACAGACATCCATTGAGGACGGACACATCGATGAGCGGGCACCAGATGAACAACGTTCGGTACTTCTCTTCTTCGATCACGCTCCAATCCTGATGAAGGGGGAGCACCTCCGAGTCCGTGTGCGATTTAACCATGAAGCTGCCGCCATAGATTTTCGACGGCAGGAACAGGTCTGGGGAAGCCTGCGCGACGTGGTCACGAATAGCTTCGTTGATGAATCGATTGACCTGATAGCTGTTGTGGCGGCTACTTTCGTAAAGCCCGCATACCGCGTCTTCTCGAATGCACTGCTGATACAACTCCAATAGCACGCTCACCTGTTCCATCGAAAACAGGCGCACGGTGACCCATCCGTTCCGCTCGAAATCGCCTTGCAGTGAAGGATCTTTGAGTAATGGCTGCATGGCCTAAGAGCCGAACATGGCCTTCCTGACCCGCCCCAGCACGGACTTGATCCGGCTTGCGGCGCTGCCGGCCGCCTTGCCACCATTGCTAGCGGCCTGACTGCGAATCAGATGCTTGCCGTTCTTTGACAAACCAGCCTGTTCACACAACAGCCGAATCTCCTCGCCAGAGAACGCTATGAAGTCGTCCATGAGGGTAGTCTCCAGCTCAAAGTCCTCGGGCAACCCGCCCCCATCGAACGACGCCTTCAGCGCCGCCACTGAGTACCGCTCGAAAAACTCCTCATTCACTTTCAGCTTTGCGAGCGTTCGATGGCCGCCCTGTAGACTTTTTGGGACAAGAAAGTAGTGACATAGCGGCGCTTCTACCGGCGTCATGCCGATGGCGACCGCGGTGCGGAGTGCCGATGTCCGATTGGGCGTCGCGCCGTGGATGGTCCGATTATCAAATGCCACCGCCTCGCCGGCCTTCAATGGCACAAACTCAAGATACTCGTAGAGCATCGCCTCGTGACCCTGGGTGCATGTCTGGAAGTCCGGGGATGGTGAACCGACTGGTTTGTCGAAAAATGAGTGGCTACCCTTCACGAATCCCAAGGCGCCGTTGGTTTCGTCTATGTCAACAAGCGCAATCCAAACCGTGACCGAGACGTAGGGGGGCGATTCCACAAAGGTCCAATCCTGATGAGGATAGGTATAGCTGTCTTCTCCTGGGGCTTTTACAAGAAAGCTTCCCAGGTGCGGCTTGCAATCTCTGAAGTAGTGGTTCACTTTCGGCAGGACGATGTCGGACACTCTTCGAATGAGCGCTCTCTTCGGCTCCAGATCCGGCTCCTCCAGACTGATATACATTCCGTATTGGGTATTCGTGACTGTGCCACCCGTCGACTCGATGAACAGTTCGGTCAATTGCTGCACCTCATCCCGGTCGAGTATAGACAGCTTGACAAAGCCATTTTGGTCAAACGCTTGTTGGACACTGTCCTCATGAAACATTCGACGAACACGCTCGGGAGTTTGACTCCTCGCGTTACGGAGCGTGAGGTCTGCGAGTTTGCGGATCACATCATCGGACGTGGGGAATGGGATCAGGTCCTGTTCGTGGTCTAAAGGGAAATCGCTTAGATTTGCTTCCCACAGGTTATTTTCGAGGATGAATTCCTTATTAATCTTGTATGCTTTGACCTTGGCCGTTCCCGAGTCAAACACGTAGTGAACTTTTGGCGTTTCGCGGGGTGTCAAAACGGATTGAACGGCGACGCGAGCCTGCCGGGTGCTATTCGGCGGCGAATAATGAATCAATTTGTGGTCGAAGATAATGGCTTGCCCCTTTTTGAGTGGAACCCACCGGGCATACTTCTTCAGCGTGTCGTTGTATTCGGTGAGAGCTTTTGGAAGGTTGGGGCCTCGCTGTGTCCTGAAGATGTTGTGACTGCCGGAAATGACGAACAGGCCGCCATTCTGCGTGTCGGTATCGACCAAAGGGCACCACAGATTGAAGGCGGTGTGCTGAGATTCGTCGACAAAATTGAAATCCTGATGAGCCTCGATCTGGCCGTCGCCGGGGAACTTGATCATGAAGTTGGAATAAAACACTTCATAGTCGATCATCAAAGCGTCAAGTTCTTGCTTTACGTTGCGAGAAACCAGTTCGTCGACCTGTCGTTTGTGGTTGATGTCCGAGTCGAATATGGAAATGTAGTAAGGCAGCTGTTGCGCGTAGGGCACGACCGCGCGCTTAGTTTGGAAGGCATCCGCATAGAAGGACAACAAATCGCGGACAGCGACGTCGTCCAAGAGGTTGACCACGACGTACCCGTTCCGTCTGAACGAGCCTTCGTGTGTGTCGTCCTTGAATACCTGGCGCACCAGAGACTCACTCCACAAATTCTGAACTGCGGATTTTCCTCGCGGTCCGGCTCTCGATCGAAAATCGTGCCCACCGCGCCATGTGTCCATGTCATCTTATCACTCCAGAATTGCGGCCGAACTGCGCGGCGTCTGTTGGGTGGAAAAAGCGATGACACATTGCCGGTCCTGGCCCGAACCTCTACAATGGGCTAGCCACGGACGTAGCCGAGGAATTTGATGACGACTCAAACCACGGATCTGCGCGAGGAACGGACCCGCGGACGCCCCGCGCTTGGCATTCCGGGCATTACAGCAACGGCCAAACTCGGACAATGGTGGAAACCGAAAGCTGCCAACCTGTTGGGGGTTCTCTATGCCGTTGTGGTGATTACGGAATTGCCGGTATCGCGTGCTTTCTTCCTGCTGATTCCAGCGGTTATCACCATCCTGGGCATTGGCAGTTTTGGACACGCGATCAACGACTGGTACGACACCGAAGCCGATGCGCTGGCCGGCAAAACGAACCGTTTGGCGAATATCAGCGGCTGGAAGCGGTACGCGCTGATGGTTGGCATCCTGGCGATTGCGCTGCTCCCTTGGCTGGTCCTGCCGTTCGATACGGCATCGGTGGCATTGCTGGTGCTCGAATTTGCCCTCTTGCTTGCGTATGCCATGCCACCGGTTCGTCTCAAAGAACGACGGATCTGGCCTGTATTCGCTGATGCAGCGTACGCCTATGCCATTCCTGCTGTACTGGCCGCGCACACATTCTTCCTGGCGAGACCGCGTCCGTCCGACTTTGCATTCCTCGGATTGCTGTTCCTCTGGCAACTCGCGCTCGGCGTGCGACACTTCCTGAATCACATTGCGCTGGATAGGACCAACGATATCGCAACCTCGACACCGACTCTAGCTACGCAAAAAGGCAATCGATTTATTCATAGGCTGATCAGGCGCTTTGTACTTCCGGTCGAGCTTGCCGCGCTCGTTGGGTACCTGCTCATTATGAGCAGATACGTGACGCTCCTAGTCCCCATCGTCGCCGGCCTTTTCTTCGTGACTGCATCGCTCGACGCCGTATTGACGGTGGGCCGTAGTTATCCCTGGATTCCGTATCGATTCTCGAGGACCCATGTGGATCGGCTGTATCAGGATATTTTGCCGTTGGTTCTCCTGTCGTTTCTCGTTCTCATGGATTGGCGGTTCTCCCTTCTGCTCGGGGTACACGTGCTCCTGTTCTATGCGACAGGTGCAAGCGCCACACTGGGGCGATGGCTGATCCACTCCTTTTCGTTTCTTCGCGTGTTGGCCTGGCCGGCAATGATGCTGGTTGGTGATTTGCAGCCGGTCAAGGGACCGCGATCCACACAGCGAGAAGCCGAATCAGCCCGCCCTCCTGACGCGACGCCCGTAGGAAACGCAGCACGCGGCGCAAATATTGCCATTGTCAATATCAACAAGGGCAAATATACAGAGACGTTTGTCCATGGGTTGATCCCCAGACTCCATTACAAAATCTACTATCTGTACGGGGGTGAGCTGCCCACGTTCGACGACGATGACCGGCATTTCTTATCAAATTGGCCCAGCCTGCAATCTCTGGCCCGCTTCCTCGAAATCGTGTTGCGTCTGGAGGAGAACCATTTCTTGAGGAACAGCATTGCCAGTTACCTGCAGGCCAAGCAGATCAAACTGATCCTTGCCGAGTTTGGGCCCGTTGGCGTTGAGATGCTCCCGATAGCGAAGGACTTGGGTATACCTTTGGTGGTGTATTTCCACGCTTACGATGTGTTTCACAAGCAGATCTTAGGACAATATGCGTCGAAGTATGTGTCTTTGTTTCGGGAAGCCGCTTCGATCGTCGGCGTGTCGGAGATTGTCTTGGATCGTCTCGAAGATCTGGGGGCGGCCCGGTGCAAACTTATCCATCTTCCCGCGTTCGTCAATCTGGACCTGTTTTCCTACAGTGATCACGGCACTGTTTCACCGCGTTTTCTGGCGGTAGGACGTTTTGCCGAAACGAAAAGCCCACACTTAACTATCCTGGCATTTCACCGAGTGGCCCAGGTGATTCCGCAAGCTTCGCTTACGATGGTCGGCAAAGGAGGAGGGGGTGAGCTTTTTGAAGCTTGCCTTATCCTGGTGAGGTCGCTGCGCCTCGAACACTGCGTGGAGTTTAAGGGCATCCTGTCGCATGAGGACGTGGCGATCGAGATGCGCCGCGCACGCGTCTTTGTCCAACACTCCGTTACCACCCCCGAAAACGGAGACATGGAAGGCAAGCCCATAGCGGTGATGGAGGCGATGGCGAGCGGCCTACCGGTTGTTGCGACCCGCCATTCAGGCATTCCCGAATTGATTGAGGACGAGGTGACCGGTCTTTTGGTCGCCGAATATGATATCGAGGCGATGGCCGACGCCATGATCCGGCTCGCAAAGGATGACGATTTAGTTAGCCGGATGGGCCGCAGTGCGAGTAAGGCAATCCACGATCATCCGCTGATTAGCCATCACATCGAGGCTCTCGAGAAGATCATCGACACCAGCATCGCGCGGGGGTAACCGTTTGTTCCAGGCTTGACGGCCACTATGCTATTCTTCGACTTCACTGCGCGCAGGCTATGTCGCACTTTATTCCGTTAGCGTTCAACTCAACCGAATTGCCACCGGCCTTTGCGCAATGCATCGATCGCACCAGGCGAGCGTTGCATGCGCGTCTGGCCGATGCGCCTGCCGGTGAGATGCTGCGTCAGTATTTTGAACGTGGAAAGATGTTGCGGGCCTTTCTGGTCTTTGCATCGGCGGCCTCGGTGGGAGCCGATCCGGAAGACGTCGGCAGGGCCGCTGAAGCCATCGAGCTAATGCATGGCGCGTCCTTGTTCCACGACGACATCATCGACCAGGCGGCCCAGCGGCGAGGGCTGGCTTCACTTCACGAGCGGCTGGGCGTTGGCCGCGCGCTGGTGGTTGGCGACGATTTACTCTTGCGGGCGTTTTCGGCGCTTAGCGAGACTCCTTCGTGCCCGGCCCCTCGGCTAATCCAGGCGATGGAGGTTTTGAATTCCTTAGCCAGGGAATGCTGCCGCGGGCAGTTCGATGAATTGTGCGCTGACCGTTGGATTTCCGAAGAGGGATACCTCGCAATCGTTAGCGCCAAGACAGCAGCCCCCTTCGTCGCTGCGGGCGTTTTGGGGGTACTGCTTGGGGGAGGCAGTGAGGCCCAACTGGCCCAAATTCGTACGTATGCGCGACATTTGGGCATCGCATTCCAGATCAACGACGACCTTCTTGATCTCACCGGCGAGGAGTGCCGGCTGGGTAAACCCGTGGGCAATTCGCTCGCCCACGGCCGTCCGATGCTTCCGCTCATTTATCTCTGGCAACTTAGCTCTGACGCGACGCGGAAGGACTTGCGCCGGCTGGGCCAAGACAGTTCGGCTCGCGGGGAGTTGGTGGAGATGCTGGAACAGAACGGGATCGTGGATCGGGTCCGGCAGGTCCAACAGTTTTATATTGATGCGGCGCTCGCGGCGCTCGAGGGCTTTCACGATGGATCCGGCGTGGACGCCTTACGCGCGATGGTCACACACGGTAGGGCGCGGGATCACTTAGGGAAGGCGAGCGGCTCGCCAGGGGTTTGACGTCGGTCGACACAAAGTCACCCACCGGACTGAGCGGCATCCGCGGCAGCATGACGGGTGCCCGCTGAAACGGCCGGGAAAGTGAATTCTTCCAGTTCCGCATCAGCATAACCCCAATTCACCGGATTCAGTCCCAGAACCTCTCTCTTCTCGAGTACGTGGAGCCCCACCTCGTACACTAAGCTGTAGTCAATGGCGGGGCGTTCCTGGAGGAATCGGACTTTCTCGAGTGGTGACAGCGATTCCCACCCAGACGGATGATCGATGTGATAAGTGCAAGCCTCCGGCGGAAAAGTGTGCTGGCGGTAGCCAAGCGACGTTGCGGCGATCAAACCAAGCGAATCAATATGCAGCGAGTAAAGATCCAGTTCGAGGTATCCCTGTATCGCGTACCAGGCTTCCTTCGACATCAACGTGAAATCTCCGGATGCAAAAGAATCGATCTGATAGAACAATCGTTTTTCCGGGCTCCAGAAAAGGCTCATACCGAGGGCCATTTTATCGAATAGCCATTTCTTGGCCAGGCCCTTGCTCTGCAGTCCTACGAGCTCCAGGTTGATGTTCCTGAAGCGGCGATCTCGACCCAGCCGTCGAATCACGTTTCGTTCGCACCATGCGAGTTTTTGGGGTAGGTCCCAGTCCGGATCGATCTGATCCGGTACATCGCATCGATTGGCTCGATAATACGTGTCGAGCCGAAGAGGCGCCTCAACCAGTTTGCGAAAAAGTGAATCCGAGAATAGCAGGTCGATGTTCGTGCACAGGATGAAAGTGCCTCTTGCTCGACGAATACCAACGTTCTTCGCGATCATCTGGAACAAAGGAATCTCCGGTGCGCGCCGATATCGATGATGAATCGCGGCCGGGACCTCGATATAACGCAAGGTGAGGTAATCGTGCTCGGAAGGTCTGGGGAGCACATCGCGTAGACGCGGCCGGTCGGCCGGCGGATTCCACTCGACGTAGATCAGTTCGAGGGGGAAACGGTATTGACGAGTTTGGTCGAGCAATCCCTGAAGGAAGAGCCGCATCCGCTTTAATATGCTGCCGCCATGACCGTCGTTTCTCGAAGCAACGACCACGGAAAGGTACGGACGATCGGCCGAGGGCACGGTCACGGCAGCGTTTCCCCGCAATGCTCGCTGATAGGGCTCGCCTGATGAATGGAAGTGTGGCGCGCCATAATCGATGTAATTATAGTATCTCCCGCTGAGAGGAGCGATCGAATTGCCGAGCGACGACGAACAGGAGTTTCTGGTTTTCGGGCAGCCGCAGATACTCGAAGAGGAAATCGAGGAGGTCGTCGCGTGTCTGCGGTCAGGCTGGATCGGAACCGGCCCGCGCGTAGCCCGATTCGAGCAAGATTTCGCGGCCTTCAAAGGTGTAGAACACGCGGCGGCGGTTGCCTCCTGCTCCGCGGCCCTGCATCTGAGTATCCTGGCGCTCGGACTCCAGCCCGGGGATCAGGTTATCACTTCCCCGCTGACATTTTGCAGTACCGTTAACTCCATCATTCATGCCGGCGGCCTTCCCGTGTTGGCCGACGTCGATCCACAAACCATGAACCTCAATCCGCAGTCTGTGGAGGAACGGATCACCAACCGAACCCGGGCAATCGTGCCGGTTCATTTTGCAGGGCGGCCTTGCGATATGGATGCGTTGGGGGACATCGCGAGCCGCCACGGTCTCCGCATCGTGGAGGATTGCGCCCATGCGATCGAAGCGGAGTACCACGGTAAAGCGTCCGGCACGATCGGGGACTTCGGTTGCTTCAGTTTTTACGCTACGAAAAATGTGACCAGCGGCGAAGGAGGGATGGTCATCGCTCGAAGTAACCAAGATCTGGACCACGTGAAGACTCTGGCTTTGCACGGCATGAGCACAGACGCCTGGCGCCGGTTCCAGGACACCGGCTACAAACACTATTACGCCGTCGACGTGGGATTTAAGTACAACATGATGGATCTCGAAGCGTCGATTGGCATTCACCAATTGCGGCGATTAGCGGCGAATTGGCAACGGAGGCAGGCTATCTGGTCCCGTTACCTGGAGGCGTTCCAAAGCGTTCCTATCGGCCTGCCTGCTGCTCGGGACCGCGCCACCCGGCACGCTTACCATCTGTTCACCATCATGATCGAACAGCGCCAAGCAGGTATCACGCGCGATGATTTCCTCGAGGCCATGACTCGGCTGGGCATCGGCGTTGGAGTGCACTACCTGAGCGTGCCGGAGCATCCGGTCTACCGGGAGCGCTTCGGATGGAAGCCCGAGGACTGGCCGAAGGCACAGCGCATCGGCAGACAAACAGTCAGCCTGCCCCTGAGTCCGAAACTCACGGACAGGGATGTCGAACGGGTGATCCGCGCGGTCCGTAAGACCCTACGCCTGATCTAAACAGCCCGTGTCAAAAGTCCTGGCAGGCTGAAGCCCGCCCCACTGGGTGCCGCAAGTTGTTGATCCATAGACGTGGCACAGTGCGCCTTCGCCTGCGAACCCGGCGTTACCGGACTTTTGTCGCGGGCTGCTAAGACTCTTTGGCCAGCCGGTGATAGCGGTCCTGAAGGAAGTGTCGATCGAGTCTCTCGTCGATATTAAACTCCGGCTTGATGCACTTGATTTCAAAGAAGTCCACCGGAAAGACGTATTCACTCCAATTCTCGATGCGCGCCAACCCAGTCAGCTCTTGGAATTCGTTGGAAATGGCCAGGTCCTCGAACTGCGCCAAGTCGAGATCGATGGTTTTCAGAGTAGCTAAAATGAATCCCTTACCCCGCAGATCGTCCAGCACTGCGTTCAGGCTGCCAACATCGTAGCGATACGCCTGATTGATTTTGCGAATTTCTCGATCGATCCGCTCTTGGTGTTCCGGCCGCACCGGGATCCTCCGGAAAAGATCTTTAATGTACAGTATTCCCCCCGGCTTCAACATCTCCCAGCATGAGTCAATCAGGTGTTTCTTAGCTGTTGAATGCCCAAAGGACTCCAGAAAGTACACGACGTCATAGGCCCCTGGGATGAAACAATCCGCGAGCTTATGATAATCGCCGTGAACGACTCTGACTGTCTCAGAAAGATTCGCGGCCGCGATCTTCTCTCGGGCCATTTCGTATTGTTTTTTCGAAATCGTGACAGCGTCGACATGAACATGGGCGTGCGTGGCAAAATGAATCGCGGGGACCGCGATACCGCAACCCGCGTCTAATACGCGCTGGCCGGGCTGAAGCCCAATGCTCCTGATCTGGTAGTTCAGAAGATCGGTGACGTCTTTGGTTCGGAAGGCTTGGATCACTTCGCCATACACCTTCAGGAACTTGTCGTGATAAGCGTCGTAGAACTGTCCGACGCCGTTGGCATGCCTGTCGTCATAGCTTCCTGCGGCGGCCGGCGCCGTCTTCTGTATATTGCTTCGCTCTGCCAACGCGGACAGTCTCAGCTTAATTTCGTTCCTGATGTTCTGGATGGTATAAGTTTCCCAGAAGCTGCGGTTATCTGGATCGCTCTGCATTATAGATTCCCCACGGCGGGAAGTGCTTGTCGACGCCGCTAGAATAAGCCTTGACGCTGAGATATCACGGGGATACTATAATACATAACTATGGCGCACTATCCGAGTAAGTTGCGCTTGATCCCCCTAGTATCAATCTGCCTTCTTGTCTTGCCGTTGAGCGCGTGCCGCCGTCAGGCCAGCAAGGCCCGGAGTGAAGGAGAGAAAATTGACCTGGGCCAGAACGTCACGGTGACCGGCCGACCCGAAGACGTTGTATTTAAGGATTTTGCGAAAAACTGGCGGCAGTTCATCAGAACCTCGCCCGAGCTCATGTCACCGGTAGTCGTCAAACCAAAACGGGAACCAACGCCTCCGCCCCCCGTGGTTTTCGCCGAATGTGTGTTTTCTGCCGATGCCAAAGGTTATGTACCGCAGATTACCATTACATGGAATGGGACCAGCCAGGCCCCCGAGGCACCCGTCCGGATTCAGGAACAAGCGGCGGTACCGACGATGCGCTTCGACCTTGCCCTGCAGCACAACGCATTTGAACGAAATTTGTTTTCCGCAGCCCTCTCAACCGACAAGCTCAAACGTTTTAGTCTTCCATCAAACAGTGGCCTAGTGAACAATCCTGAGGCTGTGATGTTGACGGGACCTGGTTTGTTTCCGAAACTTATGGATTTCAGAACCGAGAACCTGCAGGATGCTACAACCAATAGCCGATTTAGCAAACAGACCATAATTCTGAGAGACTTGAGCCCCGGACTGTCTTACACACTTCGCGCGAGTCACCTCGGCAATAACGAATGGGATGAAGATCGGCAGTTTGTGTTTCTGCCGCCCGTGTGTCCGGGTTCATTTTAGAAAAAAACGCTCATATGCCACGACCACCAACAATCGCAGGAAGACCCAGCAATAGGTTGGCATTCCAGTTGGCGATTTTGGCAGCGATTTCCGGTTCAGCTTTTGGACAGATCACGGCTACCTGGTATGACATCAATCCATCCCAATCCAACGACGGCAGTAACGGCGGTAGCAGCGGCCGGGTCAATCACGTGGGGGCCGCCAGTGACCTGAGCAAGGTATACGCAGCCACTGAATGGGGAGGGCTGTACCAAAGTTTTGATCAAGGCAACACCTGGGTGAAGATCAACACTTTCTCCCCTTCCGCTACCTGGGATGTCAAAGTCGACCCTACGAACAGTCAACTCGTGTATGCTACTTCATTTTACGACGGCCGTGTGAATCCGCAATCGGGAATCAGCGTCAGTAACAATGCCGGCGCCACTTGGACGGCCGTGAGCGTTCTGAAGCTGAACACGCTGACCTGCGGTACCAACGGTGTAGCGATCCCCCAGCGAATAACTCAACCGTCCGCTTGGCAGATTGCGATTAACCCAAACAATACCAAGACGGTGTTTGTCGGCACCAGCTGCGGGTTGGCCCGTTCGCTGGACAGCGGAGGCAGTTGGACTTTTATCGATCCGTCGCCTTCCGACGGCTTGGCGGAACAAGTCTATGCGGTGCTCGCGCAGGGGCGTGAGACCGTTGATGTGATCACCGACAACGGGCATTTTCGCTCCACGAACAATGGAGGTAGTTGGTCGGCCATACCGTCTGCACCCGGCCCTGTTGCTGGAAACACTGGTCCAGGAAGCTCGATAGCAGCTTCGCCGGCCGAGAGCTACGTCCTGTTGGCGGCCGATACGGCAGGCAATATCTTTGAATCCGACAACGGCGGCACCACGTGGCCAACGTCCCTAACCTTACCTCTTCTGCCGGGCGGCTTATCGGATGTGCAGGGCCGAATCCCGTTCGTCAAGACCAATCAAACGTCAACCTCCAATCAATTCGACGTATGGTATGGTGACATCAATCTTTTCAAAACAACCGCTACTACGCCTCCCAACCCAGCTCAAGGCGGGTCGCCCCGCACGCCCCTGAACAGTTGGAGCAACGAGCAGGACGGCGGGCATTGGGATGTAGGAGATGTCCTGTTCAATCCAAGGTTCGCGGCCGGCGCATGCCCGTCCTTTTACACGGCTGATGGCGGGGTGTATCGAAACACTAACCCAAACAATCCCGGATGCCAAAGCCCCAGTTGGCAACAGCCGACGATCACCCCGCACGCGACTTGGGTCTGGAGTTTCGATGGCGTCCGGCGCTCTCCCGGACAGCATAACCTCGTTTACGGATTGCAGGACAACGGTGGCTATGCAGCCACCAACGCAGCGGAAGGGCACAATCCCCCTCCTGCCAACTGGAACAACTACATCTGCTGTGACGTCATGGACAATACCGAAGGAGCGGGCCAGATTTTATCCCTGGAGGGTTTCTATTCGGGTGCACGGGCTTTCCAGTTGACCATCAGAAACCAGGACGGCTCAAACGGCAACCAAATCCCCAACTATCCGTCTGCTCAGGGGATGCCTGCGTTTATCAACGGGAGAGAGGATGCTCCTTTCGGAAGCACCGGCTATGTCGTCAACTTGCAAGACGGCGTGTATTTCACGAATAACATCCTCAACAATCCCATTGGGTGGACAGCGTTGAATGCGCCTACCGCGGCCACTTCGAGTGCGGGGAATGTGAAGATCGCGAATCTGGGAGGTAAGCCCAACGTCTTCTATCACACCGGCAATGGCGATCCAGAATCTCAAGGTGTCATCTTCAGATCGACGCTAGTTGGCTCAATCCGATCGCCGGGCAGCAACTGGGTTCAGATGCCTTTGCCGCCGAACATCGGATCGGTGACCGCTTACGATATAGACCCGACCGACGGAAACCATGCCATCGTTTCCGGTATTAACAATATCTCCAACAACTTCGAGATCTGGATCACACCGAACTTCGGAGCAAACTGGACTCACCTTACTAACCTCGAAAACCTCATGCTGCAGTCTGGCCCTGCCGGAGGTGGGGTCTTCATCAATCAGGCCAGCCAAGGTAGAACAACGGGGTTCCTCAGCTTCGGCACCTACTGGCAACCCTCCCTGTTTAAGTTTGATCCACTCGATCCGACCACGATTGTGGCTGGCGCCATTGATGCGGGCGTGTTCATCTCGGTGAATAACGGTAGCAACTGGCAGTTGGTTTCCACCCCCGTAAACCCAACGTCGACTTCTCCCAATGTCACCAGTCCCGTCTTTGCGTATTTCAGCCCCGGACGATTCACCGCCAGCAGCACTGCTTTCGATGTATGGGTGGGAACCAGGGGTTCGGGAATAAGGAAAGTGGTGCTGGAGACTCCTTCCCGCTGACAATTGGGAATTGCCGCAGGCCGACGGTGATCCCGCTCGATTTACAGCATTTGGTGGTAATCTGAAGCGGTTTGGCGATGCCAACTCGAAGGAACGCCCGTCGGCAGCTTGGTCCCCTGTTCTTCGCAATTCTCGTGTTCCTGTTGGCCTCCCTTCAATATCTCAACACCGTGTCCTATGACTATGCCTGGGACGACAAGCTGGTTATTACGGCCAATGACTACACGACGAAGGGAATTAAAGGCTTGCCCGACATCTTCACGAAACGGGTAAGCGTTCCCTTTAAGAGCGAATATCGTCCGATACCACAGGCCCTGTTTGCCATTGAGTACGACTTGTCGGGCGGAAGCCCTCACGCCGGGCACGCCTTCAATATCCTGTGGTACGCACTGACCTGTGTAATGGTCTTCGCGTTCACCCGTTTTGTATTCTTTCGGCTTGACATCCTATTTGCATTTCTGGTTGCAGTACTGTTCGTAGTTCACCCGCTTCACGTCGAGGTGGTGGCTAACATCAAGGGCCGCGATGAGATTCTCGCCCTTTTCTTTGGTCTATCTTCCGTCATGCTTCTGGTTAGAGCCTTCGAGCAAGGACGTTGGACGCTTTTGATAGCTGGAGCATCGTGTTTTCTTGCCGCATGCCTATCCAAAAGCAATGCGGTCACTCTGCTTCCGCTGGTGCCTCTAGTGGCCTGGTATCGCTCGAAAGACTTCAAGGTAAGCCGCCGCCTTGCGGTAAGCATCGGGGCCATCGCGGTCTGCACCCTGGCGCTTGTGTTCCTGATCAGACACCTACAGAACACCGTCTCCAACGATGCGGCGCTGTACTTAAATTCCACGGTCTTGAACAACGTCTTTCTGTGGTCGGCACACACCGACACCATCGTGCCCACGGCTTTAGTGATCATTGCCAGATACGCACGGTTGTTTCTGTATCCTCATCCCCTAATTCACCTGTACGGCTACAACCAAGTCTCGTTGAACACGTGGGGAGATTATGCTACCTGGCTCGTAATAACTGCTTTGGTGGGGCTGGCGATTCTGTTGCTGAGGACGTGGCGCCGGAAGCTCCCCTTGGCCTTCGGCGTATTGTGGTTTGCCGCTACATACTCGGTGTACTCCAACTTGTGGTTCTTCGCTCCGGACACCATGGCGGATCGCTACATGTTTGTGCCGTCCGTGGGATTGGCGATCTTGGCCGTATACGGGGTCTTCAGGTTAGCCTCTCTTGATTTAGAGGCGGCGGTGGTGAGCGGCGCCCGGACAAAGACCATCCTGCTCCTGTTTTCCGTGATTTTGGCGGGCTATTTCGTGCGCACCGTGGTCGGTAATCGAGATTGGCAGAATGACTCAACGCTCATTCACAATCGGATACGGTATATGGAGAACAACGCCGCTGCCCAGGCCATCTATGGACATACTCTGGACAGGGAGAGCGCGGAGGTGATCCCTCCCGGGATGAAACGGGAGAGAAAAGCGGCTGCGATGCGGGCCTTCACTCAGGCGATTAGAATTTACCCGGATTTTCAGGCCGCCTGGGTAGCAATCGGAAAACTATTTGCCGAGCAGGGCATCTACGACAAAGCAGAACTGTCGTTTCTCAAAGCACAGCGCCTGGAGCCTCTCAGCTCGGACGCCTACTTTTGCTTGGGAACTTTGTATCTGATGGAGCAGGATCTGGATCTAGCCACACCCTATCTTGAAAAAGCCGTTCTTCTGGATCCAAAGAAGGAAGAAGCGTACGTCATGCTGGGAAAGGCGTACCTACAGTCCAACAATCTTGACAACCTGGGTGCGATGACCAAGACCGCCCGGGAATGGTTCCCGCAAAATGCCGCCGTGGAGGCGCTCCAGGCGACTTATTACTTTCGCAAGCAGGATTACCGGCAGGCCTTCGAATTGGCCAGGGGGGTGATCGCAAACGACCCTCAAAACATCCTGGCTCTTACAATCCTCTCGTCGCCGATGTCCCAGGAGTTTGCGAAGAAATGACGTGCCGTCACGATGGCTGAAAAGGTTCACATTGCTCACCTGATCAACCCAGTCGGCCTTCCGCCAGACAACCAGCTAGCGCGCACGCAGCCCCTTACATTTGAGTCGATGCGGCGGGCGGCTGAGCAGGCGGACGCAGTGGCAAGGATCGACTTGCTGAGCACACAGTATCCGGAAGACCACGCCATCATACCGGCATTCTTCACGCGAACGCCTGATCTGGAACGGTCCGTCGCCGATCTACACCCTTTCACCGTCCGGCGTAAGCTGCCCCTAATCTGCGATCTGGTAGAGCGGCTATATGCGGCCTCCGACGCACCGTATCTCATTTACACCAATGCAGACATCATCCTGCATCCGTCCTTCTATCAGGAGGTAGCGAATCGGATACGGACGGGGCTGGATGCTTTCATCATCAATCGCCGCCGGGTCCCCGGTCATTACAGCACTGTCGAAGACTTGGCGGAGATTTACACGCTGCGTGGAGCGCCCCATCCGGGGTTCGATTGCTTCGTCTTTCATCGAACACTATACCCGAAATTTCAGTTAGGCCGCGTGTGCGTCGGCATTCCCTTTATCGAAATGCTGTTTGCTCAGAATCTGTTCTGCCATGCTCAACGTTTCGCGTTGTTCGATCGCGAAATCCTGACGTTCCACGTAGGAATGGAGATCTTCAAGAGGCGAGACAGGGAATACCTGAGCTTCAACAAAACCGAATTCTGGCGAGCCATTGGCATCCTGCTACCGAACTTAGACAGCCGGAAGTTTCCCTGGGGTGGGCGAAACTTCTTGTACCGCATGATCCGCTGGGGCCTGCATCCGGCGATTCCGATTCGTCTGGCGCTGATGCTCGAACCCAGGCGCTGGCGACCCACCCTCGCCGGTTTAACGTAACTGGAGCCGGAAATCCGCAAGGAGCGAGGTCCCATCCGGCTCCAGGCGCCGTGCCAGCCAAGGGCCTGGTGCGACCAGTGACGCAGCCGTGCCGTGAAGCGCCGCCGCAGCTTTGTGGAACGCATCAGTACACTTGAAAAAACGTTCGGCAGTGACGCGCGCGCGAACAAAACCGTCAGTCTCTTCACGGAATATCTGATAGCCCAGTTGCTGGTTGAATCGTACGATTTTGGGAAGGGCGGCGCTGTACTGGGCTTCTAGCGATTGAAGGTGCAGCACCAGGAAGGCGAAGTCCATCAAGGCTAGCGTCGCCTGCGCCGACACCGGACTTCCGATAAAGCTAGGGTCGCCCACGAAACCACCCGATTCCCCGCATTGTCGGAACCAGTCGATGCCTTTGACATGAAAGAGGGCGAACGGCACATCCTCGACACGGGCGACGAAAAACCAGTTGTGCCGCGGGTTCAAACGGGCGAACCATCGTACCTGGTCCGTGGCGCGAATAATGGTTTGGTATCGCATATAGGGGCGCACCCAGTCGCTGTTGCGCCATTGGCGCACTAGTTCGAGATGGCTGTGCTCCAGTCTCTCTAGGATGATGCCGAACCTAGCGAAACGCATCAGATCTCGGCCTTGATCGTAAACGCCGGCTCCCCCGAGCCCATGGTGTGGATACGGGAAATGTACTCGCCAAGAATGCCGACGCTCAAGAGGATCAGACCCGAGGAAAAGGTGGTGGTGACGATCAAGGCGGAAAAGCCCATTTGTGCGCCCACCGTGATTTTCTGCACCAAATAGTACAGGCCTAATCCGAATGAGATTAGCGCCGAGAGGAGCCCCAATCCGGTCATCAGGCGCAGCGGCAGCTTGCTGTAGGTGATCAACAGGGTCCAAGCGATGGTGAAGAGCGCGGGAAATGAGTAGCTCGACCGGCCAGAATCGCGCGTGCCATGCTCGACAGTCACCGACGTGATGTCCGACGTTTGCCAAGCTAACACCGGGTCAACCAGTATCCACGGGCCTGGGCGTCCGGACAATGATCGTAGAATCTCCGCGCGGATCAACCGAAACGAAGAGCCTTCCGGAAAGCTCGGTGCCACTCGCCGGAGCAACACTCGAAAGAGCCGCGTCCCAACGCGATGTATCAGCCGATGACGAAGCGTGGCGTACACGCCATAGACTACGTCCGATTGCCGGAGTTGAGCATGCTGCCAAAGCTTGATGATTTCCCGCGGGTGCGGCTGCAGATCGTCATCGATCGTCACCACCCAGTGCCCCCGGGCCTCCATCAAACCGCAGTAAGTAGCGGCTTGCTGACCTGAGTTTCGCGCCAGGCGAAAGCCGCGGACCAGGTCGCCGTGTTGGCTTTTCAATTCACGGATGATCCGCCACGATTGGTCGATGCTGCCGTCGTCGACGAACACTGTCTCGTAACGCACATTCATGGACGCCATAACATCCTGGATGCCTGAGAACAGCTTTTCCAGCGTGCTGGCGCTGTTGAAAACGGGAACAACTACCGAAAAATCAAGCTTGGGTTCCATGTGGTTCGCTAATTTCGAGTAGCTTGGGGCACAAGACTGAATCCGCGTTGATAAGCGCGCTACCCCACGAGAAGCCCGCCCCGAAACCGGAAAGGAGAAGTTTCTTCGAGCTGTGGCCCAGTACCTCGCCCAGCCGGTGGCAGATGGTGACAGGTATCGTGGCCGAGCTTGTGTTGCCGTACTCGAACAGCGATTCCGGGGCCCTGTCCGAGGAAATCCCGAGCTTCTTCAATAGTGTTTCATTCAGGATGCGATTCGCCTGGTGGAACACAAAGTAGTCCGGGGTTTCGAAAGTGCAGTTTGCAAAGGTCAGAAGCTCCTGAATGCTGGAGCTAACATACTTCAAAGAGTAATGCAGGACGTCCAGGCCGCGCATCGTAAGGTGGATGGGAGCGCACGGAACGTTGGGCTCGTCTTCGTTCACGACAAGGCCGTTTGTAGTGAACGGCTGTCGCGCACCCCCGCCTCGCACCTGAATGATATCTGCACCCTTGCCTTCGCTTCCGAGATTGAAATGAATCGCCTCCGCTTGCGGGGCTTGTTCCAGCAGGGTGGCTGAGCCGGCATCGGAGAAGATGGGGAACGTGCCCCTATCCTTGGAGGATAGGACGCGGGTGATTGTGTCGCCAACCAGAAGAAGACCTCTGTCAATATGCGTCGCGTTCATGAGGCTAGCCAGAGACGCCAGTCCGTATACATAGCCGGCGCAACCCTGATTCAGATCGACCAGGTAAGTGGAAGACGGCAGACCGAGCCGGTGCTGGGCCAGCATGCTGTTTCCCGGAAGAGGGTAATCGGGCGTTTGCGTCACAAATACAAGCACCCCGATCTCTGCCGGCCGCAGACCCAATTGTTCGAGAATATGCTGCGCGGCTGCAACGCAAAGGTCTGAAGCGCAGATCGCCGGCGGCGCCACCCTTCGAGTTTTGATGCCGACAGCTTGAACGAAGTCCCTGCCGTGGGGATCGTTCAACAGATCCAAATCTTCGTTGCATACTTCGTGAACGGGCACTGCGGCCGATACCGCCTTTAGATGAAGACCCGGAATCGAGAAAAGGGCCATCATCGACCCATTCTCTGGATCACGACGTTGTACAAACTCTGGATGTTCTCCGCCCCTAGGAATTCGTCCGCGGAAATGGTAACACCATAGTCCCACTCGAAACTGGCGGCAACGATCAACGCCTGCAAAGAGGTCCAGTCCGGCAAATCGCGAAATCGCGTTTGGGTGTCCAGCCCTCCAGGAATGGGGCTATCGAAGTGACGCTCGATGTTGTGTATAAAAGTCCGGACATCGACGGCATCTCTGTCCATCCGGCACCCCTTTCGGTGTATGCCTAAAGTGATCTAGTTGCATCATTATGAGATGCAGTATGCGGCGCTGTCAAGGCGGACAGCGGCAGTGCGGCAGGCGGACGACGGCAGCCTCGCCGTCTGTGTCCCACCAGCCTGCCCGGTTCTCTTGCTCTGCATACGATGAGGCAGCTTTTTGCATAAGCACTAAGAGCAGTAAACGTCTCGAAAATCGTGCTGGTTCTGCTAGAGACTCTGAATCATATGTTTCATCACGTTGCCTCGCGTATTAGGCCGAATGCAGCGAATCAACCGGGCTCCGATAATTCTATCAGCAGCCTTCCGGTCGGCTAGGTGGAGCCTTGCAAGCCCAAGATTTTCGAGGCAGCCTGATTGGAACGGTCACCGATACCGGCGGCGCCCGGATCGGCGACTCGATCATACAAGTTCGATCCCACGAGTCAACCCTTGAGCGCCAAAGCATCAGCGAGAATCATGGGCAGCTTCGCTCGGACGACCTGCTGCCGGGGATTTATTGCTTGACGGTGAGTGCTGCGGGCTTCACGGAGGCTCGCTCGGAGGTCACAATCATTGTCAGCTCTGGGCGCGAGATCTCGGTTACTCTGTATCCGGCATCTATGCCGCAGGCGGTGAACGTGGTGGCCCAGGCCTCTTCGATTACTACTCAAGTCATAGACACTTCGGCGCTTGGCAAGAATGACCCAGTAGCGTGCGTCTGACGTGACCCAGGCCGAGAACGGGACTGGGATCGGGAACCAGATGCAGAGGGCCATCATCCACGCCGAAGGCGTGTTCCTTGGCGGGAGCGGAGGAGCAGGCGGTTTCATCCACGCCGAAGGCGTGCGGGTTGGTTTCCATCATCCGTGCCCAAGGCCGCACCGAAGAGCGGGCCTACCGTGTTGGCGCGATGCGTTCGAGCTTGTGGCGGAGATATTGGAAGTAATCCGGGCTGACGCGCAAGCCGAGCACTTCCTCGATCACAGGAAGCAAATAAGCCAGCGAACGAATCATTCCCCGTGGCGGGGCATCGGCAGCTCGCATCAGGCGGCGCGTCGCCGCTAGCACGAACGCGTTTTCGATCACGCTCACGGAGATGCCGCGTTGATAGAGTCGCACGGCCAGCACTCGGTCCGCACGGCGCACAGCCCCCATCGTACCCGGCGTTTTGCGATACGCTTCCAGAACTCGGCGAATATATTCTTCCTGGCTGGCGCCGTCGTCCATGAGGATGACCTCAACCTTGCAAATCGCGCAGCGATGGACCGTCGATCGTTACCGTGTGGCAGTAGTGTCGCAGACGACTTAGTAGCGCCTCCACCATTGGCCGGGTGCCCAAAAGTTCAGCCACTCGTCATAGACGAGATTCGTAGTGACGATGGTGGAATGCTGGCGGTAGCGCTCTTCCATCAGCTTGAAAAAGATGTTCGACTGCTCCGGTTTCAGATTCACGTAACCTAGCTCGTCGATTAGAAGGACATCCAGACGGCGTATAGCCAAAAAATTCATGCTGCCGGCCGGTAGTAATACCTGAGAAGGCCGCCGAGTCTCTGCAGGGATTCGATCGATGGTCCATACGACGTCGGCAGCTGGTCGCCCTTCGGAAATAGAAGAATGTTCCCTTTCCCCTGGTGATTGCGTTCAAAGAGATAATGCTCCTGGAATTGGTTTAGCGCTCTCGTCAATGAACCTTCGCCGAACAGGATCAGCTTGGACAGGCATTCCTCCCTAACCGATCGCACCCAGCGTTCGGCAAAAGCATTCAGGTTTGGACTACGCGCTGGAAGTCGCAGGCACTTCGCACCTCCTGCCGCCAGCGTCTCCCGGAACTCCTTGCAAAACTTAGTATCGCGGTCGTGCAGAAGATACCGTTGTTGGCGCAGAGATCCCGACGTCTCGTCGATCGCGTTGCGGCCCATTTGCGCCATCCACTCTCCGGTGGGATGCCGAGTGATACCGGCCAAGCTTACACGCCGGGTCTCCAGATACAGGAAGAACAGAACGTAAGTAAGTGACCAGACCTCGCCACGTCAGCACCTCGACGGTGAAGAAGTCGGCACCGGTCAACACCGCCATATGCGCTGCGATGAAGTCTTTCCAGGTCGTGTTTCCGCTCCGTTTCCGTGCCGGCGGAATCCCGTGCCGGCGAAGAATGTTGCCCACGGTCTGATCCGAGAGTTTCTGCCCAAGGTTGGAAAGGGCTCCCACGATCCGGTCGTAACCCCAACTCGGATTCTCTCGCGCCATCCGCACTACCAGTTCGCTCAGCTCATGCCCGATCGGAGGCCTCCCGGGATAGGCGCGACATCTTGACCCGTCAAACTTCCGCCCGATCAGGCGTCGGTACCATCCCAGAATTGTCTCCGGTTTCACCACGCAGGACTTGCTCCAGCGCCTTTCGGCCGAGCCGTTTCCCGATCTCCGCCAGCGTACATCCCTGCGGATCGGTCAACCACAGTCGCTTGGGCAGCTGCGCTCGCAGAATGCGGTTCTCCGCTGCCAGGTACTCGTTCTGCAGTAACAGCTGTTGGTTTACTAGCCCCGTCACGTACGCCAGCAGTCGCGCCCACTCGTTGGTCTTCATGCAGACTGTTCATCATCGCAGGTCCAACGTTATCAAAGGGTTCGAGTATTTTGACCAAACGGGAACCATTGAAACTGCTGTGCTTGAAATCGCCTAAACGATCCGCCGTGAACCCTAAATTCTTGATTTACAAAGTAGCGCTGATTTGGGAAATTGACCGTCGCTTGAAAATAAAAACGATAGCGTTTTTATTGGCCTCGTTCTGGCGATAGAGGTTATAGCGTTTTCACTCTGAACCGCCAGCAAGTTTCCAACAGCGTTCAAAACAGCGTTCGCGCTTGACTCGGTGCTACGGCTTCTTCTTCCGAAGTCCGTCGGAAGAAAACTGTCGACCTCGTCATCTGAAAAGGTGAAGTGACCGCTTTTGAGAGTTTGTTCCGCTGCGGCGTAGGCCGCAGGAGATGTGTCGGGCACAAACTTGTAAGGCGTGTTTGTTAGCGCCGGTTCAAAACAACCGCAGTTTCGCCGGTTTTGACGCCGTTTTGCGACCCCCATAGTGCACCGGTGTTGGCGCCGGCAAACACCAGTGCGCAGACCGGCCGCGAGGAGATGCGCCGCCCGTCGGAAGATCGAGTTTGGGAATTTTACGTCAGCGCAAGCGTAATCCTCCCACGCCATCGGCAGGAATGGGAAACGTGGAAATCCGGGCGATGCCTGATGCCCAGATCTGCGCCGAAGACAACAAGGAGGCGTCTGCCGGTACTGTAGCGTACGCCCGATGGTTATGGGCCAGGTCGAACCGGGTCATCTGAGCGTTAGCGAATCGTACAGTCGGCATTGCGCGTTTGCTGCCACGGTCGAGATCATAGGCTCGGGGAAGCGAGCGGACTCCATCCACACGGGCAACGAACATTTGGCGCTGGCCGAATCGTACCTCGACAAGCGAGCCAAGCAGAATTTAGAAACTGTTTTAGAGTGCATACCGCATCCTCGCCGATGGCTGGTTTTTTATTGACTACAAAACCGGCGGAGGTGCGGCCGTTTTATACCGGTGCTGACACCGTGTTCAGCTCCTGTGTGATCATCTCAAGTCGGTGCTGCAACCTCTTGGGACAGGCACCGGGATTTTGGCGGTTTGTGATGAGCAGGAGAAGCTGTTCGCGGAGCCAAAGCAGTTCCTTGGCTGCAACGCGGTGGCGCGCTTCCTTGCCGGCTGGATCAAAGTTGCTCTGCCAGATGGGAAAACATACGGTCGCCGCGGCGGATAGCGCGGTGGCGACCAGCGCCCACATGGGCTTCAGGGATGCGGAAATCACGGCGAGGACTGTGGTGATCCCCGTGAGGGCGATATTAACCGGTTCATCCTGCAAACCTGGTCGCTCCAAATCCCCCGTTCTTTTTCGGGGGTCTTGTGGGTATAGACGACGCGGCCGTGACGGAATCTGACCGATGCCGTCGATGGAATCTTGGCTGGCAAGCGCTCCCCGATTCATGACCGCGATCCTCTGTTCACGGTTGAATTCCTGAATATGACTGGGGGACTCGGGGTGCAGTCGGTGAAAACTGCCCCCGCGGTTTGTTGATGTTCTCACCGCCGGGCAAGGCCTCCATGGGTTTCATGGATGGCCGCCATCGCGTCACTTCGATAGGTTTTGCTCGTTCGCTTTTCACCTTAACAAAAATCGGACTCGTTTCAACAGCTCCACGATCTCGTTCTCCGCTCCAGGACGTGCTCGCGGCTGTTTCAGCGCCCCGCACTTTCCACTTTCATCCGGCAATATTCCTCAGAACATATGCTCTCGAAGAACCGATACTGTCTGAGTAAGGCCCTGCCTCTCCAGCGTTTCCAAATACTCTGCCACCGTCTTGGGAGGATTCTTAAGGCTCAGGCGATGATTCTGCGCCGCTGCCACCACAGCGCCAGGTGCGAGGTCCAGGAGATGAAGGACGAATTCATCTGGGTGTTGCACTTCAACTCCAAACGGTCCGATGGTGTCAGACGGAAAATCCCGCAGGTTCATCGTAACGATGACATCTGCATGGCCACGGATAGCGGCCGCCAGCACGTGCCTATCGTCTGGATCGGGGAGCTGTAAACCGGGAATCAGATCCTCGTAGCCGGTTACGAGCGCATCGACAGCGTGCTTGTCCATTAGCGTGCGAGTGCGTTCCAGCTTGTCGCGTGTGAGGTCGGGCCGCTTCTTAAGCAGATTGGAAATCCACTCCTCATGAACGTCCGCCGACCACTTAGCGCGAAACAACCCTATGAGCGCCAGGTGCATGAGCAGGTTCCGAAGCTCCGCAGGATAAAGCACGTTGGCGTCGCAGAAGGCGGTGAACCCGGCCACCGTGTTTAGATTCCCAATTCCTGGTCGTAGGCCGCCAGTTCCGCAAGCGCAGCCCGTCGATCGGCATCAACGCGGCGCTTGTACGCCATCAGTCCTTCAAATCGAACGCGCCGATGCGTACCTACGCGGCGGAATTCGATTTTCCCCTCGTCGAGAAGCTGGATCAGGGAAGGCCGAGAGATATTCAACATGTCCGCCGCTTCTTGTGTGGTGAGTTCGGCGTGTACCGGGATCAGCGTAACGGCATTCCCCCGCGCCATCTCCTCAAGTATATGAATGAGCATCCGTACCGCAGAGGCCGGAATCTTTACTGTTCCTTTTGCCGGATCGTCGAGCATGCGAAGCTGGAGTGGCTCTGCCGTCTCCACTCGTGAAGCGAGAACCCGGCTCGTTTCCTTGGCAAGTATCGCTTCAGCCTCAGAGGGAAGCGTTGGTGCTAGTGTTCCTTGTGCCATTTTTGCCCACTCCTTTGTTCACCCTGGATCCCACACTAGCATATAATCGAAGCAATCGCAAGTAATCGAATTGATCGAAAATATGGCCCCGCCCAATGCCATGACCCCTCTGGTCCGATGCGACCTTCGGATCGACACCCGCCTTCTTCGACAGACTGGTGTTGGTCTTTCGCAGGACCTGAAAAGTCGCCCAATCTAAGCCAACCTTGGCCAGCCTCGGCTTCATCGTACGACGCCAAAGGTTGTCGGCCGACAACGGTATGGCCAGGCTCTCGCTAGGGAAAACAAACGCCTCTGCGCTCGTATCCTGCGCCAGTTCCACCCACGCCTTCAACAACTCCGACGTCCCGTCCGAGATTGCTACCTCGCGTGTTTTGCCGTTCTTCGGGGTATCGAAGATGCGCTTGTACACGCGCTGCTCTACTCTTATCGCATCGTTCCGCACGGCCCTCCATCGGACAGCAAAGATCTCGCCCGGCCGCAGGCCTTCGAAAACCGCCAGCCGCGCGATCAACCGCTCCCGAAGGTCGAAGACCTCCAGATAGTCCATCACCTCCTCTTCCGTCAGGGGGCGCATCGCACGGCCTGGCCGACATTTCTTCGGAATCCTCAACTCGGCGGCCGGATTGCTGAGCACGAGCCCGTCCGAGACGGCAAGTTTGAAGATTGCATTCAGGAACCACCGCAAGTGCTTCACGACGCTGGAACCGAGTTCCAACGCGCTCCGGTCGAGAAAGTCCTGCAACTCATCGCGACGGACCGCATGAAGCAGTTGTTTCCCAAACTCCGAGCACAGATGCGCTTTCACGATCTGCTCCGAAGTTCCCTCGGTCGATTCCTTCCAACTTCGACGACAGAACGGAAGGTACACGCTTTCGACGAACTGCTCGAACGTGTAAACCGGCTTCGGTTCCCGCGCCACGCCTTTGTTGATGGGCTGGAGGATTGCCGACAAGATCGACTCGGCCTCTCCTTTGCTCATCTGTGAACAGCGACCCAGCACTTTGGACCGACGGCCACCACCTTCCCAATAACAGGCAACCCACACGCGATGACGCCCGTGTTTCCGAATTTGCAGGCTGCCTTTCTGAAAACGTTTTCGACGCAATTGTTTGCCTCTTTCCTGCGTCGAAGACGTTGACTCTTGGCACGCTCCAGATACTACCATTACCGGAACGACTCCTGTCCCGCGACCTCCAGCCACTCGTCAGCCCACTGGCGCTTGATCAAGATCCGCCGCCCCGCCCGGGCATGGCGCAACGGAGGCACGCCGGCCACCTTTCGGTTAATCACGTTCGACAGGTGCGCCTTCGAAATCTGCAAGTACTGGGCAGCTTGTTTGAGTGTCAATACTTGCGACTGCTCGTTCGCACCAGACACCCTGAGAATCGGTTGAACGCACGCGACAGCGTCGAGGTTCAACGGGCCTCCTCCAACGGATGCGCTGGAAACTGATGGGTTCACTTTTGTGACTGCCATTTCAACGGCCGTCGTTCGAAGGCCATGATGCCGCGGCGGACCGGATTATCTCCGTACCTTCTGCGTTCTTCCTCGATCAAGTCCCATCCGCGCAGGTTAGGGCTGATCGTGATGCCCGGCCTGAGTCGCAGATAACGCCTCGAGCCACTTCGGCAACTCCGGGCATCACCCGAGGAGGTGAGCCTTTCGGCCAAGGCCACTGAGATACGGCCGGCGGGCTCACCATCGGCCAGGCGCACAAGGATCCCGCTCGGATGGGCTCGGTTGTCGGACGGCGCCCTTCTCGTAGCCAGCCCCGCGGCCGGAGGGCCGGTCATCCGACCTCCGGGCGTACAGTCGATTGGGACTGGCGAAAATTAATTTGAAGCCGAGGTTGCGAAGGCGCTTGGCTTCCGTCTGCAGGGCCTCGTGGATTCGATTCAGCTCATCCGGACCGAGCGTGCCATCACCAAGTTCGTATGTGCAGATTTTGAACCGGCTCACTCCAGACATGCGGGCTAACCTACTCTGTGACACCCCAATAGAGATCCGACTCTCTCGCAAAACCTCGGCAGCAGTTGTTGAATTTCCCATCTTGCTTGTCAGCGTGCCACACTCCCGCGTTGGCGCTCAATGTTGGCGCGTTGGCGAATTGTGCGCCAACGTTGGCGATTTTGGGGAGGTCTGAACGTAGCCTAAGGTTCCGACTCCCGCGCGGTGGGCAGCGTCGGAGGTTTGTTGTTTTTCAAGGCGTCTTCGATTCGCCGCTTCTTGTCTGATGTGGCTGGCAACAAACCCTTTTTCCATTTGCTTAGATCGGCCGGATCTACCCCGGGCGGTTCGTGCGAGAGACGCCTCGCAACACGCGCTATGCTCCTTAGTCCGTTCACAAACTGTTTGCAAACTGTTGCACATTGCAAAAAACGCAATCCGTCGCAATCCAGGCTGTCTCAGCCTAGGGGTCACCCGAAAATGACCGTCCCGCCCCACTCTCGCCATTTCCTTATCAAGTGAGGAGCAAATGCAGACCAAAAACTTCGCGAGGGCGGTGATGTGGTATGGTTGCGCAAATGTTTTGGCATCGCGGAGCCAGGCGCAACACTTTGTGAACAAAGTGCAACAGATTGTGAACTTCGCCGCCCGACAAGATGGGTCAAAGGCAACCAAAAATGCTTAGTGGAACATAAAGGGTTGTCTGACGCGTTGCTTGGCGTTTTCTTGTACCTGGTTGATGCCAGGTCAGTTGTATGCGTCCGACAACCATCGAAATCGTCTGCCATTCGTCCGACTCTCTGCATTTGTCTTCAAAATTGTGTCCCAAGATGCCTCCGCCATTCCCTTTCAAAGTGAGGGGGCAATAATGCCAAGACGAACGATCCGGTTGAGCGCCGATGCCGATGAACGACTTCAAGCGATGGCGAAGGTCCGGGGCGCAATGAGGACCTGCGATGGGCATAGCGGCGCCTGGGATTCCGGACGGCATGCGCGGCATCCATGGACGGTTCGCACGATGGCGGAAGTCGCATACCGGGCGGTTACCGATTCCGGACCGCGTAATATGATTGAATCCTGCCTGGCCGAAAAGGATCGACTGCGGCCGTGGTTGGGTGACATCCTGAAAGGCCCACATAATGGGTTCCGCAAGAGCAAAATCCGGACAAGTTTTTGGCCAGACACGAAGGTCGGGGAAAATGTTCCGGGCGGGACTGTGCGCCTATGTCTCGACGAATGACCAGCAGACTCTGGCGAGTAGAATCGTGTCATGCGGGAGGGCTTTCTCTACGGATTTAAGGAAGAGATCCGCTGTAACGTTCACTCGCTTCAGCAGTATTTATCCTTAGCGGCATTCTGCGCCGGAGGTCGCCTTCCAGCCTGCAGCGCGGCTCGACCTGATGAATGCCGTCGGAGGAATAATACTTGTTCAACGACGTGCTTCAGGATGTCGCTAATATGTCCGTGATAAAACTTCCGATTCTCGTCTTCATTGTGCAATCGGCGCTGGCGGCCACTTGCGCCGATCTGTCCTCGCTGCATCCGCCGAACACCGCCATCACACTGGCCCAGACAGTGGAGGCGGGTGCGCTCCCCATGACGGGACCCGGGCAGACGCCAAACATCTTTAAAACCCTGCCGGCCTTTTGTCGCGTGGCGGCGACGCTGATGCCGAGCCCGGATTCGGACATCAGAATCGAAGTCTGGCTGCCCGCGGAGAACTGGAACGGGAAATTTCAGGCGGTCGGGAACAGCGGATGGGGCGGGTACATCAGCTATCCCGCCATGGCACGGGCGCTCGCCCACGGCTACGCGACGGCCAGCACCGACGCGGGGCATGCGACGGAGGGGGCTTCGTTCGCAATGGGACATCCGGAGAAGCTGGTGGATTTCGGATCTTGCGCCGTACATGAAATGACGGTCGAGGCGAAGGCGCTGATTGCGGCGTTTTATTCACAGCCGGCCCGACATTCGTACTGGAACAGCTGTTCGACCGGGGGGCGCCAGGGCCTGATGGAGGCGCAGCGTTTTCCGGCGGACTTTGACGGCATCGTGGCGGGCGCGCCGGCGAATTACCTGTCGCATCTGCAGCCGTGGACGTTGTGGGTTCCGAAGGTGGTGCATGAGTCGGAGGGAAGCTTTCTCCCGCCGGCGAAACTTGCGGTGATCCATAAGGCCGTGATCAAAGCGTGTGACGCGCTCGATGGCGTGAAGGACGGGGTGATTGAAGATCCGAGCCGATGTCATTTCGATCCCGGGGTCCTGAAGTGCGAGGGCGCGGATACAGCGGCGTGTCTGACCACGGCGGCCCAGTTCCCGACAAAGTTCCTCATATACGCGCCAACTCTCCGCGGCCTCCTTCGTGCCGGTTGCTGGCACGAGAGCCGGAACGTTCGCGGTAAGTGGAGTCAACGGCGAGGATTCAATCCAAGCGCTTGCGAACCAATTGAGCCACTGTGAGACCATCGCAGCCTCACCTTCGAACCCCAAGTTCAGGTGTCCGCCTCGCGTTGGGTCGCACCCAAGGTTCCGAGAGTTGCCGACCCAGAGGTACGATCGGCCGCTAGTAGGTTCCGAAAAACAAAGGGCTGACATCGGCGCTGCATTGCTCTCCAGGCTCGCATCGGCTGGATAAAGCCGGGCCGGAGGGCATACCTTAACGGCGAATGAGCACATCGCCCCGTTTGGCATATTTTGCAAGAAGAGTGGCGTCTTTTGCTAGTTACTCCCGTGCGTTTTTCGGCCAGAATGAAATTGTAGCCGGGTCCAGAGAGACTCGGCGAAGTTGGGCAAAGATTGCTGAATGTCATAAGGGTAAACGCAAATGAACGAAAACGAAACCACAGCTCTGGTAAGAGCCTTTGAGCGCGCCTACATCAACGGCAAGTTCGTCACACCCCATGGAGCCCAGGTCGTTGACCTAGTGAACCCGACCAACAACACGGTTATCGGCAAGGTCACCATGGCGGATGAGATCGACACCCGAAAGGCCATCGCCGCGGCCAAGGAGGCGTTCAATACCTTTTCGCAAAGCAGCAAGGAATACCGCATGGACTGCTTGCAGCGGTTGCATGATGCCGTTGCCAAGCGAATGGATCAACTCGTTGACGCGACGGTTCTGGAATACGGCGCTCCGCA
>Ga0187847_10000871_pt1 | contig 29744 bp, 13 predicted proteins | sample June2016WEW_4_10_FD_132458 | JGI IMG/M metagenome (GOLD analysis project Ga0187847, IMG submission 132458) | Peatland microbial communities from SPRUCE experiment site at the Marcell Experimental Forest, Minnesota, USA - June2016WEW_4_10 | ecosystem: Environmental > Terrestrial > Soil >...
CGATGTCGGCGGTTTCAAGTCCAGCCGGGCCACCCTGGGCGTTGACCAACACCGGCGTATTTTCGATGTTTTTGACGTATCCGCTCACGCTCCAGTTTCCGTCGCGCGGACCATAAGTCAGGTAGGCCGTGGACACCGTATGTTTCGGCTGCCGGGTCCCGCGCGCCTCGCTGAACGTCACCCAGCTGCTCGATTCATAGCGCGACTCGATTCGTGCCGTTAGACTCTGTTGATCAGCGAGATCGAAGCGGTGCTGGTAGCCCAGACTCGCACTGAATCGCGGGGCAAACGGCAAGGCGAAGCCGCTGAAATTCCCGCCGAACGGTCCCCCAATGACGAGCGTTTTGAATTTCGACATCAAAGGGTAAACCGCTGCGTCGAACTTGTCGTTAGTTGTCAGCTGGCAAAGAGCCTCGACTTCGGCGCCGTAAATTCTGGCCCCGGACGCATTGGCGGTCAAGATACCAAAGATCCCGGCGCTGGTCGGATTGATGAAGCCGAGATAATTGACCTGATAGTCGTGGTAGTCGTAGAAAAACGCATCGGCGTCGACCTCGATCCGGCCGTCGTCGAAGCGGCTCTTGTCCCCGACCTCGTAGGATGTCAGATGCTCGGGACCGTAGCTGTCCGGTGCGGCGCCTTCATAGAATCCCCCGGCCTTGTAACCGGTCGAAAGCTTGGCATAGGCCATCGAATTGTCGCTGAATTCGTAGTCCGGACCGACCGCGTAAGTCAGCGAGCGCCATTGATGATCCGTGCTGAATAGCCCCGTACTGACGCCGACGACACCGCCCGTCTCGGAAGAGACATATGCGGTCTCCGATTTGCCATCAACCGTATAGCGAAGGCCGGCCGTGACTCGCAATCGGTCGAGGATCGGATAGGCCGACTCGGCGAAGATCGCAAAGGAGGTCGCGCCGAATGCGACCTGGCCCTGCTGATTGACCTGATTTCCGCTGCTGTCGCTGAACGAGTCAGCCCCCGGCCCGAGTTGTTGGCTTTCAGTCGGGTTGCTCGACCTCAAGTAATAGAAACCCGCGAGCCAACTCGCCGCTGAGCCAGCCGGCGACGCAAGCCGCAACTCGGCCGTATCCTGGCGTTCGTCCGCGTAATTATTCTGGTCCGTCTCCGATCGCCAGCAATTCACACAGGAATAACTTTCCTGCCGGTGGGCGGCAATCGCGGTCAGCGACAACGCGCCGAGATCCCATTCCAACTGGCCTCGCGCGCTCCAGAAATTCGTATCACGGGCTGCGTCGCCGGGATCCGGCGATGCCCAAGGATTCGACGACAGGATTGCATCGCCGAGTCCGGCACCGCCCGTCGCGACGCCCTTGGGCGGGGGAACCACTTGGATCTCTCCCTCTCCCTCACCGCCTTCATGCGTGTTGTCAATGGCCACCAGCAGCGCGACGGAATCGGTGGGCTTGAACAGAATTTTCACGCGCTCTGACTGCACATCGAGGTCGTCGGCGCCATTGGTCAAATAGCCGTCATGGTGCGCGGTTTCGAGAGCGAAGCGAATCGCTATCCGCTCATTGAGCGGCAGGTTGACCATTGCCTGCGTCTGAATCAGATCGTAGTCACCAAAGCCGAGCGATCCCGACGCTTCGAAGATGAATGAAGGATCCTTGGTCACGATATTGACCACGCCCGCAAGAGCATTGCGGCCGTACAATGTGCCCTGTGGCCCGCGCAGCACCTCGATTCGATCGACATCGTAAAGGCCTGCTCGCGCGAATTCGGCTTGCGATTGATAGACACCATCGACGTTCAAGTTGATTTCCGGATCACCAACGCTCGGCGGCACGCCCGTGCCAATTCCGCGAATATAAAATGTGGGCCCGTTCTCGGCCTCGAGAACCTTTACGCCGCCGACCTCCGCCATGACCTCGTCGAGTTGGAATTGGCCGTGTTGAGCTGCCGCCGCTCCGTTCACAACCGCGATCGATAGCGGCGTCTTGTCGAGGACCTCGGAGATTTTCTCGGCGGTGACGGTGATCTGCTCGAGCGCATCGGCGTCCGACGCGCCGGGCAGCAATGGTTCGGCCCGCGCACGGATCGCCGTAACGGCTGCGATTGCCAACAACAATGTCGCCGGCGCTTTGATCCGTAGGAGGGTAAACATCGACCTCGCCCATCGCATGGTGCAGCGCCCCACCGCCTCGTTTGTGCGACCCGCGTGCTCCAACGGCACCAGGATTGCGCAGTCTAATGTTATTGACTAAAGTGTAAATTCTCGCGCGATTCGCGGCCCTGTGGCGGCGATTTGATGGCGATTGATCGTCGACCGCGCAATATTCTTACGGCGAATTTGGCACGCCGGGGGCCAATCGATGCACGGTCGAATCAAAACAGCGCTGGCTGGCGGCGCAATCTTGGCGGTCTCGGCCATCGGCGTCGATTTGTTCGTTCGACTGACCACGGCAGCCGACAGTCTTCAAGCCGAAGCATTGCTCGCAACTCCATTCATCGGCCTGTTGCTGGCGGCGTCAGAGTTCGCGATCGGTTCGGTTTTCGCGGCGATCTCGATGTTCGTACCCAGAACCCGTTGGGCGCGGCTGTGGGCAATTTATCATTTCATTGCCGGCATTTCGGCGCTTTATCACGGCGCGCCCGACTTCTGGCACGCGTGGCGCCCCGTGTTTACGCTGCTCGATGCCGCAGAAGTCGCTTGCATCGCGGGAGGTATCGCCGATTACATCGGGCGAAGGCCGAGCGCACTCAGCCTCGCAGCATTCGCGTTGGCAATCTGGGCTTCGATCGTGATTGCCTACACGTACGGGCTCGGAGACAGCGGGATCGTCTACATGGGCCTCATGACGCTCAGCAATTTCGTCGGCGGGATTACGATCTTGTCGGCGCGCCGCGGCTATGCGTCGACGGCTGTCGCAGCCGCCCTATTGCTTTCCGGCGTCGCAGATCTAGCGACAATCATGGATCATCTCTCGATCTCTTCCGGCGCAATCTCCGTGCAGCTGACCGCCGGTACGCTCTCCGTGTATCCGATCATCGTCAATATGGTTGCGGGACTCACCATCTTCGCTGCCGCATTGTTCGAGTACCAACAACAAATCGAGGCGGCACGCCTCAGCTCCGAGCACTCCCACTCGGAACTGACGCAGCTCGCGGGCCGACTCGAGCAGCGCACGGTGGAATACGCCGCCGAACGCGACCGCGCGCAAGCACTCGCCGCATCCGTGCAGCAAAGCGAGCAGAGGCTTCGATCGTCGAATGCGCGCATGGCGGCAATCCTCGACAATATTCCCGATTTGGCGTGGGTCAAGGATGTCGAGGGGCGTTTTATTGCCGCGAACCAGGTGCTCGCGAAGGTGTTGGGCTATGCCGATGCTGCCGATCTCATCGGCAAGACGGATTTCGACGTCAACCCGAAGCAAATCGCGGAGCGCTATCGGAAGGCCGACGATGAAGTGATGGCGTCCGGCAAACGCATGCGAATCGAGGAGCCCCGCTATGTTGCAGGAACAAACGAGGGCTGGATCGAGACGATCAGGACCGCGCTGCGCGACGTTGATGGTCAGATCATCGGCACGGTCGGCATTGCACGTGACGTGACCGAACGAAGGCAGGCAGAACGGGAGCGCACGGCCCGACAGGAGGCCGAGGCGGCGAATCGGGCAAAGGGCGAATTTCTCGCCCACATGAGCCATGAGATTCGCACACCGATGAACGCGATCATCGGGATGTCGAAATTGGCTTTGGGTAGCGACCTCACGACGCGACAGCACGGATACGTCAACAATGTGCTGCGTTCCGCTCGGTTGCTGCTTGGGATCATCGACGACATTTTGGATTTCTCCAAGATAGAGGCCGGAAAGCTGCAGATCGATGCGACGCCATTCGACTTGGGCGATGTCTTGGAGAACGTCGCCAATCTCGTTGGTCTGCAGGCCGAGGAGAAGGATCTCGAACTGGTGTTCGTCGATCACGTGCGACTTCCGACCAGGCTCATCGGCGACCCCTTGCGCTTGGGGCAGGTGCTGATCAATCTGGTCAATAATGCCGTCAAGTTCACGGAACGCGGCGAGGTCACGGTCGGCGTCGATGTCGTAGACCAGCGTACCGAGTGCGTTCAGCTGCGTTTCTTCGTCCGCGACACGGGGATCGGGATCAGTTCCGAGGAACAACAGCATTTGTTCCAGCCTTTCTCTCAAGCTGATGCGTCGACCAGCCGCCGCTACGGCGGCAGCGGCCTCGGCCTGGCCATCTGCCGCCATCTGGTGCACCGGATGGGCGGCAGCATTGGGGTCGAAAGCGCGCCCGGTAAAGGCAGTTGCTTCAGCTTCACCGCACGCTTCGCCTTGCAGGTTGCCGGCGGCGAGGCTGCCGCGACGTATCCGACGGCGACGCTGCCAGGTGTACGCGCACTCGTCGTCGACGATAACTTGGTGGCGCAGGAAGTGGTCGGCGCGATGGCTCGCGATCTCGGACTCGAGGTCGAAGAGGCCGGCAATGGCGAAGACGCACTGCACGCAGTGTCGCGAGCCGCAGAGACCGACCACCCATTCGGGCTGGTGCTGCTGGACGCGAAGATGTCGGGCATGGACGGCATCGAATGTGCGCGTCAGCTGTCAAACATTCTCGGGGCCCGGACCCCACCGATCGTGATCATGGTCACGACATTTGGCCGTGAAGAGGTGCTCGAGCGGCTTGCCGCCGCGCGGGTGGTCGTGCGCGGCACGCTGGTCAAACCGATCACGCGCACCGCCTTGATGGATGCCTGCGCGACGCCGCTGGGAGTGGCCTCTCGCCCGGACCAGCGCAGCGCACGGCGCGAGGCAAACGCGCGTAGCCACGAGGAGCGGCTCGCCGGATTGCGGATCCTGCTCGCCGAGGACAATGTGCTCAACCAGGAAATCGCGATGACGTTGCTGAGCGACGCCGGCATCGAGGTGACCGTCGCCAGTGATGGGCGCGAAGCGCTCGAGTTTCTCGAGCGGGAACGCTTCGACGGCGTCCTCATGGACTGCCAAATGCCCGTCATGGACGGATATGAGGCGACCCGACGACTGCGCGCGCAGCCTCAATACGCCGAATTGCCGGTCATCGCGATGACCGCCAACGCGATGACGGGAGACCGGGAAAAGGCACTTGCTGCCGGCATGAATGATCATGTTGGAAAGCCGATCGATGTTGCCGAGTTATTCGCGACGCTGGCGCGTTGGATTCATCCAGATGCCGGCCGGCAGACCGCACCGCGCGCGCGCGGCGAAACACCGCGATGACAGACGGAGTCCCGCGGTGCGCCCGATATAGCGTAGAGGATTCCGGAGCCCACAGCCTGCGCTCGCTTGCGGCCCCATGTCGTCTCCGTTCATGCTAGAAGTAGTTATGTATTTGAGCCATTGCGAATGATGAACACGCCCGTAAGAGCTGTAGCCGCACCACCTCTATTCTCTCCGCTGGTGCTGGGCTGTTTGGCGGCGACTTGGCTGGTCTGGGGTTCAACCTATCTGGTGATCCGCTTCGCGCTCGCGGGATTTGCGCCGTATTTCATGATGGCAACCCGCTTCATTTTTGCGGGCGGTCTTCTATTTGGGTGGCAGCTGGCGCGCGGCGCTTCGCGGCCGACCCTGCGGGAATGGCGTAACGCCTTGTTGATCGGGACGCTGATGCTCTGCGGCGGCATGGGCGGCGTCGCCTACGCCGAGCAGACGATTGCCTCTGGTCTGGTCGTTGCATTCATCGCGGTGATCCCGCTGCTACTCGTGGTCATCAATCTTGCGTTCGGCGTTCACCCACGGCGTGGCGAGGTACTTGCCGTGTTGGTCGGCTTCGGGGGAGTGCTGATGCTCACGCAAGGCGCCGGAATCCGCGCCTCGCCGGCGGGACTGCTCGCGATAACGCTCGGCACGACAGGCTGGGCGCTTGGCAGCGTACTTGCACAGCGCGGCTTTGCGTTGGCATCGGGCGCGACCGGGTTCGCAACCGAGATGTTGTGCGGCGGCCTCGCACTGCTGGTGATGTCGGCGGTTCGCGGAGAAAGCTGGCATTGGCCCGCGCAGACTGGAGTCTGGCTCGCCTGGTGGTATCTCGTGATATTTGGGTCGCTGATCGCTTTTAGCGCCTACATGCTGCTGCTCGCGCGCACGCCGGCGAGCGTCGCAGCCAGTTACACCCTCGTGAATCCGGTCGTTGCCTTATTGCTCGGCGTGACGCTGGGAGGCGAATCGGTATCGACGTGGGAATGGGCGGCGTCCGGCATCGTGTTGATCGGCGTCGTGTTGTTGTTCCTGGGCCGGCGTCGCTGAACCACGGGAGGCGCTAGCGTGACCGATAAGCCTATCGCGCCGTCTCTCGTGTTGTTGCCGGGCCTGGACGGAACCGGAAAGATGTTTACGCGCTTCGTGGCCGTCCTGGGACCCTGCATCCAAACGCAGACCGTCGTATACCCGGTCGACCAGTGTTTGGGTTACAGGGAACTCGAGACGCGCGTGCGCGCGGTGTTGCCAAGCGGCGGCCGCTTCGTCGTTCTCGGCGAATCCTTTTCTGGCCCGATCGCGATTCGTTTGGCCGCTGATCCACCCGCGGGGCTCGTCGGACTGGTTCTCTGCGTCACATTCGCGAAGAATCCCTACCCTTTGCTCGCCTGGGCCCAGCCGTGGGCTGCCGCCCTGCCGGTCAAGTCCCTGCCACGCTGGGTCCGTGCGCCGTTCATGTGGGGCGCATCGTCGCCCGATGGCGCGCCCGACGAAGCCGACCGTGCGACGGCCGCAGTCGACGAGGCCGTTCTGCGGCATCGTATTGCCGCCGTCATGGCGGCAGACGAGACCCCCGCGCTGACGTTGATTCGCGTACCGACTTTGGTCATGCGCGCCAGCCATGACCACGTCATTCCTCGGGCCTCGAGCGAATACATTCGGCAGCATCTGCCGCAGGCCGAACTCATCGAGATCGATGGCCCGCATCTCTTGCTGCAATCCCGCCCCAGCCAATGCGCCGCGGCAATCAGCCAATTCGTTCGGGGCTTGCCCCGGTGAGCCAATTCTGAAAGGAGAACGCCGATGAATACCGCTCTTGACCCGCTGGGACACGCGAAGGACACGCTGATCGATCTCGTGGTTCGCTTCGGGCCGAAGCTCCTTGCCGCGATCCTCATCTTGACGGCCGGCGCTTTTGTAGCCGGCTGGGTCGCTCGTGTGAGCAATCGCGGCCTCGAGCAGCTGGATCTCGAGCCGCCGGTTCGGCAGCTGCTGACCCGCGTGGCGCGCGCCCTGGTTCTCGGTTTGTTCGTGATTTTGGCGCTGCAGAATCTCGGCGTCGAATTGTTGCCGCTGATCGCCGGCTTGAGCGTGATCGGCGCGGGCGTCGCTCTTGCGACCCAGGGCGTGTTGAGCAACATGGTGGCCGGACTGACCATCATTTTCACCAAACCATACCGCGTCGGAGAGTACATCGCGGTCGTCGGCGTCGAGGGACAGGTGGAGACCATCACCTTGTTCAACACGGCGCTCACGCACGCGGACCGCTCACGGATCATCGTGCCCAACCGCAAGGTCACCGGGGAGATCCTGCACAACTACGGGCGCATCCGGCAAACGGAAATTCTATTCCCGGTTCACTACGAGTCGGATTTGTCGGCGGCACTCGGCGCGATTAGCGCCGTCGTGCGGGCCAACCGTCGCGTATTGACGGACCCGGCCCCTGTAGTACAAGTCGTGAGCCTTGCCGATTCAGCCGTACAAATTGCGGTCAAACCCTGGGTCGCCGTCGCCGACAGCGGCGCGGTGGTCGGTGAGCTTCACGTCGCGCTCGTCGAAGAGCTGCGCGCACGCGGCATCGGCATTCCCTACCCGCAGCGAGAAGTACGCCTGATCGGCGGAGTTGCTTGATCGAGCGCAACAGCAAGATTTCGCGGTGGGCCGAACTCTGGCGTGCCAGACTCCAAAGCTCAGCGAACGGCCCGTCGCGATTGATGCGACGTGACGACGCCGAATGAGGCTCGCGGCAATAGCAGAGATGCGAAGCGGTCCGCGGGTATTGCCGGACTCATGAGAAATCCCTGGATCGCGTCACAGCGCTCCGCCCGGAGAAATTCGAGTTGAGCCGATGTCGATACACCCTCGGCAACAATTTTTAGCTCGAGACTATGACCAAGCGCGATGATCGCGCGCACGATTGCCGCACTGTCGGGATCTGTGCTGATGTCGGCGATGAATGACCGATCGATCTTCAGCGTGTCGATTGGGAATCGCTTGAGGTAGTTGAGCGAACAATATCCCGTTCCAAAATCGTCGATCGCGAGCGAAAACCCGAACTCCTTCAGTGCCAGCAGAGACCGCCGTCCCGCTTCGGCATCCTGCATTAGAACCCCTTCGGTAAGTTCGATCTCGAGTGACGAGGGCGATAGTTGCGAGCGGCTTACCGTGTCGCTGAGGCGCAGCATTGATTCCGGGTGCAGAAAATCACGGCCGGACACATTGACTGCAATTGCGGGAATCACGAGCCCGGAATCGCGCCAGCGGCAAAGATCGCGGCAAACCTGCTGAATCGCCCATCTGCCGATGTCGCTGATCAGTCCGGTCTCTTCGGCAACGGCGATGAACTCTCCGGTCGGAATTTGACCGCGTTCGGGATGGAACCAGCGCAGCAAGGCCTCTCCGCCCACCAGCGCCAAGCTTCGGGCTTCATACTTCGGCTGGTAATACATTTCCAGCTCCGAATTCTCGAGAGCCCTTCGGAGTTCCATTTCGAGCGAAAGCCGACTCAGCGCACGCGCATTCACCGCACTATCGAACATACGCACCTGATTGCGGCCGTTCGCCTTTGCCTCGTACATCGCAGCGTCGGCGTTCTTGAGCAAGCTCTGCGCATCGGCGCCGTGTTCCGGGAACGACGCAATGCCGATACTCGGCGTCACAACCAGCTCATAGGAGTCGCTGAGGTAGGGCGCCGACAACAGCGTCTGAATCCTCCGCGCAGAGTCCTGTGCATGCCGGATTGCGGTTTGCCCGGCGAAAACCACCAGAAACTCATCGCCTCCCACACGGGCAAGCTGACCGCACAAGCGTCCCGCCGTGCCATCCTGCCGGGCGCTCTGAATCGGTTCCGCGGTCTGATCGGCGCCGGCAATTTCGGCAAGTTCTCCGGTCAGCCGGTTGGCAGCCTGCCGCAACAATGCATCTCCGCTCTCGAGCCCCAAGGTATCGTTGATGCGTTTGAACTGATCGAGGTCGAGGTACAGCAACGCCACCCCATGGCCGGTGCGACCCGCCTCTGCAACCAATTGCGCGAGATATTCGCGAATCCATTCCCGGTTCGGCAAGCCGGTGAGCCCGTCGAAATATGCCAGCCGATGGATTCGCGCTTCCGCCTCTTTTCGGTCGGTGATATCGCGCAAGATTGCCAGCACTTGGCCGGTCGAGTTGGGCAGGTAACGGCACTCGAAATGCCGATTAGCTCGCGCTTCGGATTGCAACGAGAATTCGAATGCCGCCGGTGAGCCCCGCAATGTAGTTTCGAGACATTCCGCCGCCCGAGATCTTGCGACAGCAGGAATCAATTCGAGAAATCGCTGCGAGCTCACAGATGCCGCCGAGGCTCCGCGAATCAGTCCTGCGATCGGACTGAAACAATGCGCGATGGTTCCCTGCTCATTGACGAGCATGATCCCGTCGGGAATTGCGCGCAGCAGCGCGGCATTTTTCTGTTCACTGAAGCGCAGCGCGTCGAGCGTACCGGCGCCGCGCAGCACATAACGAATCCGATGCGCCAATAGCGGCCAGTTGATCGGCTTGACGACGAAATCGGTCGCACCTGCCTCGTAGGCACGATCGATTGACGATGTGTCGTCGAGCCCGGTGACCATGACGATCGGCAGGTCCGCGCCGCCCGGCAAGCCGCGAATATTGCGACAAGCATCGTATCCGTCGCCGTCCGCCATTTCCACATCGAGCAGCGCGATGTCCGGCATGCGCAAGGCGCAGGCCGCGACGGCCGCATCGCCGCTCGCAACGGTCTGCACGTCGAAGCCGGCGTCGCGTAGATGCGCCCCTGCCAACTCGCGCAGGATCGCGTCGTCGTCGGCGACCAATACACGCGCCGGCGACGTGTTCACGCCGACCTCCTGATCTCACTCTGCAATTCGCCCCTGACGCGCTCGTGGAGCAGGTGAATGCGCGTATAGATCTCGCGGGCGGCGGTCAGATTGCCGAGCCGAGCCGCGTCTTCCAAATCCCGGCAGAGGCGTGCCAGGCCCAGCGCGCCCACATTGCCGTTGTAAGAGCGCCACGCATGTGCCGCGCGCGCAAGGCTCCCCGAATTACCGGTGCTCAAGGCATGCTCGATCGACTCCACCAGTGTGCGGGAGTCCGCCAAATACAGCTCCGCGATGTGTCGCAGCATGTCTTTCGACCCGCTGCCCGGCAGCGCTCTCAAGGCATCGAGGGTCGCGGCGTCAAGCGTGGCCGCGCTCTGCGCCTCCGAGTCCGGCGCCGCGCCCGTTGCTGCCTGTTGGGGTCGCCCGAGCCATCGTGCGAGCATCGTGTGTAGTGCCTCGCGCCGAAATGGTTTCGCGAGATAGTCATCCATGCCGGCGGCCAGACACGCCGAGCGACCCGCGCTCGTGGCATCCGCGGTCAATGCGATGATCGGGGTGCGAACCCCCTCGGTCTCGCGGCGGCGCAATGCGACTGTCGCCGAAAAGCCGTCCATCACCGGCATTTCGCAATCCATGAGGACGACGTCGAATTGCTGCCCTTGCATCTTGTCGAGTGCTTGCCGGCCGTCGTCGGCCGTCTCGACGCTGAGGCCGAGCGAAGTCAACATGCCGATGGCGACTTCGCGGTTCAATGCCTGATCTTCGACCACGAGCACATGCCCCGTGAGTGCCGGCAAGTTCTTGGACTGCGAGGCCGACAATTCGGCTCCCACCAGCGTCACGACCCCCTCATAGGCAGAATCGCTCAAGGCGCGGTGCAAATGCCGGAGTCGTAGTGGCTTGGTCAGTTCGGCATCGAACCGCATTGCCAATGATTCCTCTCGCCCCGCCAGCGATACGAAACTGCGCAAGCGGATCACGCGGGGCCTGGCCGGCTTGGAGGACTGCAACGCTGCGCACAGATCGACTGCAGCCGCATCGAGCATCCGGTCGTCGATGATCACGGCATCGAACGTCGCCGAATTCAATTCCCGTGCGGCGTCGGCACGAGTAGCCGCCTCGCGCGGCTGCGCCGCCCATTCGAGCAGCGCCTTGCCAATCAATCGGCGGGCCGCCGCATTGTCGTCGACGACGAGCACGCGCAAGCCGTCGAGGGTCTCCGGCGGTGGCGGTGGCAGCGAGGCGGGATCCGAGAGCGGCAACGTCAGCTCCATCGAAAATGTCGATCCTCCGCCAGGCGTGCTCGCCAACTCGAGTCGCCCGCCCATCAGCTCGACGATTTGCCGCGAAATCGCCAGTCCGAGACCAGTGCCCCCGAAACGCCGGGTCGTCGATGCATCTTCCTGCGCAAACTCTTCGAAAACTCGCGCTTGATGCTCCGGAGCGATGCCGACGCCGGTGTCGGCGACCTCCAACCGCAGCGTCAGCAATCCATCCGCAGATCGCAGCGGCTGAATTCGCAGCGTAACTTCTCCCCGCTCGGTAAATTTCACCGCGTTTCCGCCAAGATTGACCAGCACCTGGCGTAATCGCACAGCGTCGACCCGCACTCGTGGCAACCGTACCAGCGGTGCGTCGTACAACAGTTCGATGCCTTTGGTCGCGGCACGGGCCGCCAACATCTCGACAGTTTGCTCGGCCAATTCGATCACGTCGGAATCGACGGGATCGAGCTGTAATCGACCGGCTTCGATTTTGGAGAAATCGAGAATGTCGTCGACGATCGACAGCAGTGAGTCGGCAGAGCGATGAATCGCTTCGGCAAAACGCCTTTGTGCGGAATCCATGCGCGTGTCGAGCAGCAGGCTCGTCATGCCGAGAACACCGTTCATCGGGGTTCGCAATTCGTGACTCATGCGTGCGACGAAGTCGCTCTTTGCCCGACTCAGCACCTGCAGCTGTTGGTTGCGCTCTTCGAGTTCGCGCGTGCGCAATTGCACCGTATGTTCGAGCTCGCGACTGTAACGCAGCTCCCGGTCACGCCGCAGACGCTGCAGACGCCAGAGGTATCCGAGCGCCAGCAGGACCAGCAGACCGTAGCAGATACGCGCCGGAATTGTTTTCCACGGCGCCGGCTCCACGTGCACCGGTACCTTGAGCTCATCCGCGCTCCAAACACCGTCGGCGTTGGCGGCCCGTACTTTGAACACGTAGTCGCCCGCGTCCAGGTTGGTGTAGGTCGCCCGATGCTGAGTCCCGGCGTCGATCCAATCGGCGTCGAATCCCTCGAGCCGATAGGCATATTGATTGTTTTTGGGCGAAGTATAGTCGAGCGCCGCGAATTCCAGCGTCACGAGCTTGTCGTCATAAGCCAAGGCGAGCGGTCGGTTTTGGCTCGGCAGGTCCTTGGGCGGCAGTGACAAGTTGAGCTTGGCCGCGGCGGTCAGAACGATGCGCGGCGGCGGTGCCGCCGGAGCGATTGCCTGCGGCGAGAACGCATTGAAGCCGTTATTGCCGCCGAAATACAAGGTGCCGTCGATTGCTCGATAATGCGCATTGAAATTGAATTCCTCGTCCTGCAATCCCTGCGCTTGATGGAACCATTTGATCGCCGCCGCGCGCGGATCGAGCCGCGCAAGGCCATTATTGGTGCTGAGCCACAGCCGGCCATCGCTGCCGCCTTCGATGCCGTACACCGCCTGGCTCGACACGAGACCACGAGCCGACTGATTCTCGAATCGAACATCATTCGGTTGGGAGGAAGTACCGACGACGCGATCGAGGCCGCCGCCCGCGGTGCCCACCCACACGGTCCCCTGGGCGTCGACGTGTAACGCGTAAACAGTGTCGTCACCGAGGCTCGTCGGATCCCGGTCATTGCGTCGGTAGGTGTAAAAGCGACCGGATTTCTTGTCGAGCAGGTTCAAGCCACCACCCTGAGTGCCGACCCAAAGATTTCCGAGCGCATCTTCGGTGATCGCGGTGGCGCGCGCGCTGCTGAGCGCGGCGCCCGATGGGCCCGCATACGGATAGCGCGTGATTCTGCCCGTGACCGGCTCGATGCTCGCCAGGCCGCCGCCGAAGGTGCCTGCCCAGAGCAGGCCGGAGCGATCCCGAAACAGACACATGACGCCGTTCGCTGGAAGCGAATTCGGATCGGCCGGGTCGAGGCGAAACACGCGCATCGTCCCCGCAGCAAGATCCCAGCGGTCCAATCCGCCGCTCATCGTTCCGACCCACAGAATCGCCCGGTCGTCGGCGGCCTCGTGGTCGTAGAGCAGGGACATGACGCGATCGTCGCTCAGGTGCACGCCTCCGCCTGGCGCGCCGTCAGTTGCGGACCCGTAGTGGCGTTCGAGGCGGCTGCGCGTGTCGATTTCGACCAATCCGCCGCCGAGCGTGCCGACCCATAACTTGCCCGCACCGTCGTCGGCGAACGCCATGACTTGGGTATCACGAATCGCGTCGCTGCGATAATGCCCCAGCAACCAGCTGCGAGGGTTCCAATGACTGGCGCCCGCCCGACGCGTGCCGACCCACAAGACGCCGCCGCGGTCTTGATAGAGAGACATCACGTCGGTGTCGCGCAGGCTTTGCGGATTGTCGGTGTCGCGACCGTAGCGCACGAAGGTCTGCGCATCGCGATCGAACAGATTCAATCCGTCCGCGGTCGCAACCCAGAGCCGTTGTTCATCGTCCTCCAACACGGCATGCACGCGGTCATTGCTGAGCGAATGCGGATCCTGCGCGTCGCGCCGAAACACCGTCAAACGGCCCGTCGCGGGCTCGATTCGATTGAGACCGCCCTTGTAGGTGCCGACCCAGAGCGCGCCTGTGTGATCTTCGTGGATCGCCCGCACGCGCAGGTCGCTCAACGCGGTGCCGTTCCCGTCCCCGGTGTAGGTATCGAAATCATGACTTGCCGGCTGATAACGGCTCAAGCCGGCGTCGGTGCCAACCCAAATTTGGCCTTGATGGTCCCGATAAAGCGCAAAGACTGCGTCGGACGGTAATGAGCGCGAGTCCGCATCGAGGTGCCGAAAATGACGAGCTTCGCCGGTCTGCGGATCGAGTACGTCGAGACCTTGGCCAAAGGTGCCGGCCCAAATCAGGCCTTGCGCGTCGATCAGCAGCGTGTGGACCGCATCGCTCGCCAAACTGTGCGGGTTCGCAGGATCATGCCGGAATTGCCGGAACTGCTCGGTGCCTCGGTCCCATTGCGCAACGCCGCCTCCCTCCGTCGCCAACCACAGGTTGCCGCGCGCGTCTTCGGCGATCGACCAAATGTAATCGCTCGCCAACCCGTGTTCGTTGCCGCGGTCGCGGCGATATTCATGGATTGAGTTGCCGTCGTAGCGATCGAGCCCGGTTTCGGTCCCGAGCCACAGGAATCCCTGCGAATCCTGCAGCATCGTGTTGACCGTACTCATCGAGAGTCCATCGCGCATCGTCAGATGCTCGAAGTACATCGGTCGGATTGCGGGTGCAGCCGGTGCCGCAGACGATGCCGCAGCCTGCGCGAGCAGGGCTACGCAGGCGAAACAGATCTCGAGAATCCGCCCGCGTTTTTGCATTCGCTTGCCGTGCTATTGCTGCGGCGGGGGATTGACCCCGGCGCTAGCACTTGCGGGCGCGTAGCTGTCGCTCCAGGCGTACCCGTCGCTCCAGGCATAGCCGTCGCTCCAGGCGTACCCGTCGCTCCAGGCATAGCCGTCGCTCCAGGCATAGCCGCTGCTCGAGGAATAGCTACCGTTCCAAAGCAAGCCGTCTCCCAGTAGCGGCACATCCTGCAACAAGCTGCCGACGACGGGAATCGCATCGGCGATACTGCCGACTTCCCCGAGCAAAGCGGACAGGCTTTGCCCCGACGACTGCGCACTCACCGACATGATGTAGAAATCCCCATTGGAACTCTCGTTGGCGCGACCACCGTAGTGCTGCAGTCCGGCGAGATCGAGCAGGATGTTGAGTCCCTGGTTGGCGCAGCTCGAGGCGGTGCTGTTGACCGAATTCAGCGCATTCACGAGACCCGCGCCCTGCTGGAACACGGTGTATGCGAGGGTTCCGGCAGACGTCACGGCAGGGTCAGCACCGGACATCAACCGGCACTTGACCTGGTCCGGCGTGAGCCAGGGATTCTTTTCGAGCAGCAGCGCCACAACACCGCTGACGACGGCCGTCGCCTGCGAGGTTCCCGACATGATGAAATCATCGTATGGCAACACGACCCATTGAGGAAATTCTTGCGCGAGGGTGCCATTGTCGGGTGCATAGGCGAGATCATGTCCGCCCATGCCGACGAGATCCGGCTTGACGAATCCCTCGAAAGTCGGTCCCGCGGATGAAAAGGAAGCCAGACGATATTGAGCTGGCTGCAGTGGGAAGTAGTTGTCGGTCACCGCACCGACGGTGATCACATAGGGGACATTGCCCGGGGCGTCGATAGTCAACGGCCCGGGGCCGCGGTTGCCCGCAGCGGCAACAACCACGATGCCGGAGGCCCACGCTGCCATGACGGCCTGATCGAGTGGGTCTTGCCAATAGGGACCTGACGGCGGCGCACCAAGCGATAAGTTGAGCACGCGGATGCGGTACCGGTACTGCTGGCTGATCACCCATTGAATCGCGCTGATGATGTCGGAATCCAGCCCCATACCGTTGGCATCGAGCGCTCTGACGGAAACGAGATTGACTCCCGGCGCAACGCCCTGGAAATTACCGGTTACTGCGACGCCGCTGCTCGCGATGATCGACGTCACGTGTGTGCCGTGGCCGAAAGGGTCTGTGATATCGCGGCTATAGCTCTCGAAAGGCGGAGGAGCGTAGTAGCCGGGCTGCTCGCGTGCGAGAATCACATCGTACTGCGCGAGTACCCGGCTGTTGTTTTTCCCCGGCGCGCTCTGCAGCGGCCCCTCTTGGTTCCACAGTCCCGAGTCGATCACGGCGACGGTCACGCCCGCTCCGGTGGTCCCGCCGGCCTGCAGCGGTTGGGCAGCCACTTCGCTTGGGTAGTAGGTCTCGGGAAGAATCCCTGCCGTGCTGCTCGCCCTAACCTTGGCATCTATGAAAACGCGAAGGCCGGCGATTCCCTCGCTGCCCAGCAAACCTGCCTCGCGCTCATCGAGCTTCGCGGCGACGGCATGGATGATCGGTAAATCCCGCGTGACCACGCCGCCGACGCGAATCACCGCGTTGCGCGCATCGGCAGCGGTAGCAGCTTGAACAATGTAGTGCTTGACTCCGCCGATGACCGCGGTGGATTCGGTCGCAACTGCCGGGCTCGTGAGGTCGAAAAGATGGTCACCCGTCATCAGGCACAAGAGCAGACTCAATGCGCCGGCCTCGACCAACCAACGTCCACGTTCGAGCTTCGGTTCCATCGAGAGATTCCCAGTTGCCTCTTGCACCGAGTGGCGCTGCGAATAATTCTCGTTGAATTGGAGCGTCTACAAAAGGCGACAGTCATGGCAAAGCGTGTGACGCGACTCTCAAAATTTAGGGAGATCGCCGATATGTCAATCAGAATGCTCGAATTGATTTTGCGCGTGCGTGACATAAGCTGCGCAATGCTTGATGATGACCGAGCCGCGGATGCGGCTTCTTGGCGCGCCGTCTCGGTGGTGTCGCGGTTCGATGGCGCTCGCGCGACCGGCCGAATTACCGGCCGCGCGAACTATTGCTCTGTCGCCTAATATCGCGGAACGATTGCGGATAGTTGCATCGTCTGAATCACATCGCCATGCTCTTCGCGGTCATTTGCATATGCCTGCTCGAGTCGGCCGGCGCGATTTTGGCGGCCGTCCCTTTACCGCCGGCCACTTGATCCGGAATCTTTGCGACGAGGCTCGCGACGTTGTTGTCGTCGAACTCGATATGAATCCGGTAAGTTCCCTTCGCGTCTTTGCCGCGATAGTCCCATGTTTCGTCCGCCTGACCGGGCATCGCGTGACCGCAGTCGTTGAATTGCACGATGCGCCACGGCGTGCCGAGCAATGCCTGGACTTGGACCTTCGTCGACATGCCCGGCATGACTTTGGCGAGCTTTTGATCGCTGATCGTGCTGACCGTCGAGGCGGCGGATGCCGCCGAACAGAAGCACACGACGCCGGCTACTGCCATAAGCATTTTGAGGTTCATGATCCGTATCTCCTTTGCCTTTTCGCGTCGGTGTTGTCCCGGCGAGCTTCTCCCATCGCAGCGATCAACGCTCGGCCGGCGGTAGCACCGCCTCGAGCGCCTCGCCGGTCAGCGACAGAATCGTCACCCCGGTACCGGCGCGATCGGCCGCGTAGATATACCCACGATCGTCGTACTCTATATAGTCGTTCATCGTCGCATTGAAGCAATTGGTGACCCCGTTGATCGTCGAACATGACGATTCGGTGTTCGCCGTCGGCGCCTGGATGAAATACGCGATCGGCTTCGGGTTTTTCGGGTCGCGAATGTCCCAGAATCGCGCGCCCGCATTGAACCACGATACGCTGATGATCTTGCCGTAGTACGCCGGATAAATCGCCTCGGTCACCGCGTGTGCGCCGAAGCGAGCTCCTTTGCCGCAGAAATCGCCGGGGAATTGCGGCACATTCAAGGTTGCCATCGGCCACGGTGTGGTTTCACTCGTGATATCGAGCAACCAGGCGTCATGCGGCGCTTGCCCATAGCAGTTGTTCGCGGTTCCTTCCGAACTCACGACCAGCAAACTCTTACTTTGTGGCGAGCCATTCACGAAGTTCGTTTGCTCCTCAGGAACCGGCACGTTGAAGACCGGCATCGAGCTGTGGCCGCCGTTCTCCGGATTCATCGTGATCCAACTGATTTGCGGCCACAGCAAATCCGCCTGGGTTGGGTTATTCGCGCAATTCGGCGAAGCGTTGGGGTTGGAGCCCGGACCGCTGGTGTTGCATCCATTGATGACTTTACTACGATCGTCGATTTGAATGACGCCGTCGGATCCGACGCCGTAGGGCATGTAGATCCGATTCACGGTTGTGCCCATCGAAATCGGCCCGTGGATGCCGCTCGGCGGATTCGTCGTTCCCTCGTAACACGTGTCACTCGGCGCCGTCACGCAAGGCTGCGCGGTCGCCACCGGTGCGCCCGGCTGCTGGCCGACGAGTCCAAATTGCCGAATGAACACCGGACTCGCGGGATTGCTGAGGTTGTAGATGTACAGATGCTGCGCAGAACCGCTCTGTTGCCATCCGTCGGACTTCGAACCCGCCACCAGATAGGCGATACCGGTATCACACTCCCACCAGCTCTTATGGGTATTGCTCAAGCCGCTGAGGATCGTCGTGACGAATTTGGGCGCCGCCGGATCGGTGACGTCCCAGATTTGATGCGACTCGTTTGCGCCGGCATTGCCAAACGCGCGCAGCAAATACCAATGTCCCGCGGTGCCGTTCGCCGCCGCATTCGGCAGCGTGTTTCCGCCGCAAACCCTCACCATCTGCGCGCCCGCGGCTGCATAGGAACCCGCAATCGGCGCCGGTCCGGGAATGTGATATAGGAACTTCGGATTCCGGACGTTCGTCACGTCGATGATCGAGGTGCCGTTCGATTCCGAGACACCGGTTAGCGGATTCAGCGCCGTACCCGCCAAATTGCCGGTGTACAGTATCTCCCTGCCGTTTTGATTGACGACCATTGGCTGGTAAATCGGTCGGGCTTGGTTGTCGGTATAGCCCTCGACCCGCATGTTCCAGATGGATTCCTCATTCCAGGGATTCGGCGGCGGCTCCCTGCGCCGGTCTTGGTTGTACGCGCCGGATTGGCCTTCGGTGTTGGTGACGACCGGGATATCGGGCCCATAGGGCGGATAAACTTGCGCCGCCACGCGACTGACGATTCCCGTCGCGAGACAAAGCGAAAACCCGATCCCGAGAAAAACGCGAGGCAGATTATTCCTAGCCATTGACGAGTCCTCCCCCGTGAGTACATCAAAGATTAGAGATAATTGGTGGTTTAATGCTTTTCGATTTGGCAGTGACTCTTGATTGTTGTTAATGCGGTATGTGATATACAAAAAAATTATCACAGGGCATCTATCGCAGCAATCCGTCGACGCGAGAGACATCGCGTCGCAACCACGCTGCGAGCGTCACCGAGATATCCGCTGAATCCCGAGGCATAGACCATGCCAAGCTACGCTGCGTGCGCTGCGCAAAAGAAGGATCGCATTCGGCAGCCGAACGCATAGTCCAACCAATGGATGCTGACTCCCGAACCAATCGCTGCATTACTGGCGATCCACCGGCGCGGCGGGCACCGCCGTTCCGCGATCGCGCGTGATGCCGTCGGGAATCTTGGCAATGATGTGCACGATGTCGTGATGATCAAATTCGATGTGCACGCGGAAGTTGCCGTCGGAATCACTGCCGCGATATTCCCAAATCTCATTTTCCAACCGATCCATATCGTTGTACTGCACGCTGCGCCAAGGGGCGCCGAGCGCGGATTGCACCTGCGCTTTGGTGGTGACTCCGGGCTTTATTTTCGCCAATTTGCGATCGAGTTTCGGGCCGCCGACAACCCCGATCGGCGAGCTCGACGGCGCGGAACCGGAACGGGCGTTGACCGGGGCATCCGCACCGTACGCCCGCGAGCCTGAGAGCAACGTCAAGGCGAGCGCGGTAGCGGATATCCACCTCTCGAAACGCATCAGATCATTCTATGAGCGGATCCAGCAGGGGACAACCACCGAATCGATCGTTGCCTTCAACGGCGTTTGACAGGACTTGCGCCAAGTGATTTATTGCGCGACCACAATTTTGCGAGGTCCGGCACGACCATGAGCACGATCCTTGTCACCGGCGGATCCGGGTTCATCGGTGGACATTGCCTCGCGCAATTGCTCGCGGCGGGCCATCGGGTCCGCACCACCGTGCGCAATCTGAACCGCGAGGATGAGTTGCGGGCGCTGCTCGAGCGCCATGGAGCGCAGGCCGGCGAGCGGCTCACGGTATGTGCCGCGGATCTCGAGCAGGACGCCGGCTGGCCCGAGGCAGTCGCGGGATCCGATTACGTGCTGCATGTGGCCTCACCGTTTCCGCTGAAGGTGCCGGCTCACGAGGACGAGCTGATCGTTCCCGCTCGCGAAGGAACGCTGCGCATATTGCGGGCCTCGCGCGACGCGGGCGTCAAGCGCGTCGTGTTGACCTCGTCGTTCGCCTCGATCGGTTATGGCCATGCGCCACGAGAGGCGCCGTTCGATGAGACGAGCTGGACGAACCTCAGCGGCGCCGGAGCGACGCCATACGTCAAGTCAAAGACGATCGCCGAGCGCGCCGCCTGGGAATTCATGGCCCGGGAGGCCGGAACGCTGGAGCTTTCCGTCGTCAATCCGGTTGGTGTGTTCGGTCCGGTCTGGGGGCCTGACTTATCGACCTCCATCGTCGTCGTGCAACGATTACTGGACGGCTCCATTCCAGGTTGCCCGCGACTCAGCTGGGGCATCGTCGATGTGCGGGACGTCGTGGAACTCCACATTCGAGCAATGACGGATCCGGCGGCGAACGGCGAGCGATTCCTCGCGGTCGCCGGTCCGAGCCTGTCGATACTCGACATCGCGTGCATACTGAAGAAGCATCTCGGCGTATCGGCGCTCAAGGTACCGACGCGACAGTTACCGAATTGGCTGATCCGGCTTGCGGCGTTGTTCGATCCGACGATCCGGCAGGCTCTCCCTGAACTCGGCAAGGTAAAAAATGCATCGCATGAGAAGGCCACGCGACTGCTCGGCTGGGAGCCGCGGTCAGCCGAAGAGGCCATTGTCGCGACCGGCCAGAGTTTGGTACGGCTTGGCATTCTGAAGTAGTGCGCCGGCCCATCGAGCACCCATCGATCGGCCGCGTCAATGGATTGCATTCGTGCGGCTTAACAGCAACACTTCGAACCCCGGCCGGCTACTTTCGGTGATCGATTTGCAAGTGCGATCTTGACTCTACGTTCAAGGGCCCAATCGGTCTGCCTGCTGTCGGCGGCGCTGCTCACCGCGCCGGCCGCACTTGCGTCCGAAACCGAAACGGCGCTCGAGGAAATCGTCGTTACGGCGCAGAAACACAGCCAGGACGTCCAGGATATCGGGGTCGCGATCACCGCCGAGAGTGGCGATCGCCTGCTTGCGCTGCGGATCCAGCAGCCGCTGAGCCTGTCGATGATTTCCACGAGTCTTTCGACGATGAACTCGACGACCGACAGCACGCCGTTGTTTCTCGTGCGGGGTATCGGTCTCGACGATTTCAATACGAACAACAGCAGCGGCGTCGGCACTTATATCGACGACGTATTCGCGAGCTTTCCCGGGTTTCTGACCGACGCGCTCTACGATATCGACCGCGTCGAGATCCTCAAGGGTCCGCAGGGTACGCTCTACGGAAAAAATACCGCGGGCGGTGCGATCAACATCATTTCCAAGCGGCCAACCGACGACTTCGAAGGCTATGTCGATGTCGACTACAGCCGCTGGGAAACGACCGACCTCACCGCGGCCGTCAGCGGCCCGCTCACCGATTCAATCAAAGCACGGTTTGCCGGAACCGCGACAATCCAGGGCGAGGGCTATCAGACCGACATCGACACCGGCGAAAAATACGGCAAGCTCAATCGCGGCGGCGCTCGGGCGCTGTTCGAGATCCGATTGAGCGACGCGGCCAATCTGCTGCTGAACTTTCATACCGCCTATGACCATTCGGTGCCCTCCTCGCCGTCGACGCCGAACGTCGAAGCACTCGTGCCGACCAATCTGCCGTTCCCGACTGCGGGCCTGCTCGACAGCCCGCCGGGCGGCACGCTCGTTCGGGTGGGCGGCCTGCCGCTCTACAAGGACGAACAAGGTGAGGGCGCGGTCGCCACCTTGAACCTGCAATTGGACGGACCAACCCTGACGTCGATCAGTGCTTACGACTATTTCTCATCGCACAGTCTCGACAACTATGACGGCTACCCCGCCGCGGATAACAATTGGACGAAGAATTTTCAGCAGCAGCAATTCAGCGAGGAACTGCGCTTGGCATCCGCAACGGGCCACTTCGTGGACTGGATCGTCGGGGCCGATTACAGCCAGAATTGGTACCGTTGCCGCGATGCGCTCGACTGGACGTTTGTCTACGGACTCGCGGACAGTATCACCGACGGCGGAAAAGCGATCACGGCCGCGAACTTCGTTCAGAAGCAGCAGTCCGAGGGGCTCTATGCGCACGCGGAAACCCACCTGTCGGACCGATGGACGCTCGTGACGGGATTGCGCTACTCGCACGATGAGGCCAGTTTTGACGGCGTGACGATCGATCCGACGGGCCTGTTGACCTATGCGGCCAACAACTTCAGCGGCCCGATCATTCCCAACACGGTGCTCGCGGCGCTCGACGAGTCGCGCTCGAGCCAGAATGTCTCCTATCGGCTCGAACCCGACTTCCATCTCACCGATAAGGTGCTGCTCTATGCGAGCGTCGCGACCGCCTACAAGGCGGGCATATTCTACGGCCAGCCGGCGCAGGTGCAGGTGGACTGGGGCTACGTGGACCCTGAGCACGTGCGCACGACCGAACTCGGGATCAAGAGCCGGTTCTTCGGCGACTCATTCGAACTCGACGCCGCGGTTTTTGACACCGATATTCATGATCGCCAATCGAGCCTCTCGTTGTGGGCGGGGCCGGTCGGCACGCAGCCGCTGATCGCCGGACTCGGCAATGTGCCGCGTGCGCGCATCGATGGCGCCGAAACCGATGTGGAGTGGCGCCCGACACGCGACCTCGAGATGCAGTTCGGCGCGACTTATCTTCATGCACGCGTCACCGAGACCTTGACCAACGACAACGGCCTCGCGCTATTCACGCCGGTGGTCGTCGGCCAAATGCTGCCGGACGCTCCGGTCTTGAGCGGCAGCTGGCTCGTGCTCTATGAGCATCCGATCGCCGCGTCGCTCAAGCTGTTCGCGCAGGCCAACGACCATTACACCGGCGCGGAGCACCCCTATTTGGCTGACCCGACGACGTTTGGGCGCGGCCATTCGCTCGATGCGCGAATCGGCCTCAAGAATCCGTCGCGCCACTGGGAGACGAGTGTCTGGGTCACCAACCTCACGGACACGCGACCCCTGACGTACGCGTTCGCCGGCAGCGAAGGGCAGCAGGTGTCGTTCTATCAGAAGCCGCGCTCGTTCGGTGTCAACCTGCGCTATAGCTTCTGACGGCCGCCACTGCGGCCGACGACGCGCTACTCCACATCCGCGAGGTCCCGATCGCGCGGCGGCGCGAGATCGACGCGCAGCGCCGGCAACCGTGCTTTGCGAAGCGCCGAGTTCAGTTCGACGAGTTGAGCCGAACGCGCTAGTGCCCACTGCGGCTCCAACGCCTGCCAGTCCTTGATCGCACTGTCCGCCTCGGCGCGCTGCGCGCGAGTCGGCGCGGCGTCGGCCCGCGACAGCTCTGCATACAAGGTCGCGAGATCGCCATTGAGTCCCTCGAGACGGCGTTTCGGCGCGACCGCCGGCACTTTATCCTCATCGGCCGCCTCGACGAGCGCAGCCAGATGCTGGTCGTAGGTGCGCAGCCGATCACCGAGCGCGCCCGCGCCCGGCGCCTTGATTCCCTTCAATTGCGCACGCAGCGAGCGCACCTCGAGCAGCGCGCCGGTGCTCGCATCGAGCGCTGCGGCTAGGCGCTTCGACAGCGCGTACTGCGCATCGAGTGCCTCCGCCGAGACAGCGACACGCGGATCGCCGACGACGGTCAGGGATTGTTCCCACTGCTGCTTGCCGATCTGCAATCTCACCCGATAGGTGCCCGGCGCCGCGAACGGCCCGAGCGGCTCCTGCGGCGTATCGGCCGGCACCGCCGATATCGGAAAGCCGCGCTGCGCCGCGCGCGGTGCGCTCGAGTGCAAATCCCAGACCCAGCGGTGCATGCCGGCGCTCGCGGCGGGCGGCCGCGCGATCCGGATCCAGTACGCGGGGATCAATTCGCGCTGCAGCTCCTCGGCCGTATACGGCGCCGCGTCCGTCGACGAGGCGCGCCGCAGTAGCGTGCCGCTCGAATCGAGGATCTCGATCGTCAGTGGCTCCTGTGTTCCGCGCGGCAGGTAATAGTCGATGACCGCCCCGTCCGGTGGATTGTGCCCTGCGGGCTCGTCGGGCGGTATCGGCGTATCGGTGTTGGTGCTGCGGCGGGCGCGCACGGCGACCGCCGGCTTCAACAGCGTCGCCACGCCGTTCGCGAGCGCGGGCGCGCTTTGGCGCAAGGGACCGAGATCGTCGAGAATCCAGAAAGAGCGACCGTGGGTTGCGACGATCAAGTCCTCGCCATGGACCACCAGATCTCGCATCGAGGTATGCGGCAGATTCAGCTGCAGCGAATTCCAATGGTCGCCGTCGTCGAAGGAAATCCAGACCGCATTCTCGGTACCGGCGTACAGCAGGCCGCGGCGTGTCGGATCTTCGCGCACCGTGTTCGCCGGCGCATCGAGCGGAAGCCCGCTCGTGATCAGCTGCCAGGATTTGCCGCCGTCGCGCGTGCGGTAAATGTACGGCTTCAGATCGTCGATGCGAAATCGACTCACGGAGGCATAGGCGACCTGCGGATCGAAATGCGACGCCTCGATCTGAGTAACCTTGCTCCACGCGGTGAGTTCGGGCGGTGTCACGTCCTGCCATTGATCTGCGCCGTTGCGATCGACCCAGATCAGCCCGTCATCCGTGCCGACCCAGATCAGCCCGTTCTGCAGCGCCGAAGCACTCGCCGCATAAATGACGCCGCGCTGTTTCGCCGCCTTCGGCAGCAGCAGCGCGCCGACGCTCGCCGGGACGCCCGGATTCTCGCGGGTCAAATCCGGACTCACCGCATCCCAGGACTCGCCGCCGTCGCTGGTCGCATAGAGGCGGTTAGCCGCGTAGTAGAGCTTGTGCGGATCTTGCGGTGAGAAGAACACGGGTTCGGTGCGGTCGACGCGCACGCCGGCCCCCTTGATCGGAATCGGCGTGATGTTCTGCACCTGTCCGGTCAGCAAATGCGTCCTCGTGACCTCGTTGCGGCCGGCTCCGTAAATGGTGTCCGGATCGAGCGGATCGGGAACGACGTAGCCATACTCGATTGCGCCGATCGGGTGCCATTCCCGCAACGTGATCTCTCCGTCATTGCCGCGCGTCGACAGGCATACCGAGCCGCTCTCCTGCTGGCCGGAGCAAATCCGGTAGGGGAAGCCGTTGGTAACCCCGATGTGGTAGAGCTGCGCCGTCGGTTGGTTGAACCAGGAACTCCAGGTTTCGCCGCCGTTGACCGTGATGACGGCGCCCTGATCACCGACCAGCGCGATATGCCGCGGATCGTCGGGACTGATCCATAGATTCTGATAATCATCGCCCCCGGGCGCGCCCCGCAATGAACTCCAATGGACACCACCATCGGTCGATTTGACGGTGACGATCGTGGCGCTATAGAGCACGTCGGCGTTCAGCGGATCGACTTTGATGATCGGCAAATCGCCGCCGCCGATGCGCAAAGCGGGCCGCGGATCGTCCGTGATGCGCACCCAACTCTCGCCGCGATCCTCGGATCGATAAACGCCGAGTCCCGCTGCCGAACTATAGTCGCCGGATTCATTGGACCCGACGGTCGCATAGAGGCGGCCGGGCTTGCTTGGCGCAACCGCAACCTCGATTTGCGAGAGATCCTCAGGCAGCCCCTGCTTGAGTGCGCGCCAGTGCTCGCCGCCGTCGACGGACTTGAACAATCCGCCGCCGGTTCCGTTGAATACGTTGTTGTCCTCCCAGGGTCCCGAGCGCACGTTCCACAGCGAGGCGTAGAGTATGTTCGAATCCTGGGGATCGATCTTGATGCCGGACCCCCCGGTGTTCTCGTCCTTGAACAGCACTTGGGTCCAATGGGCACCGCCATCGGTGGATCGGTAGATGCCGCGCTGCGCGCTGGCGCCGAACGGATGTCCCATGACCGCCGCATAAAGTCGGTTGGGATCTCGCGGATCGACGGCGAGATCCGGAATCTGCTGCGCATCCTCGAGTGCCAGATGCGCCCAGGTGAGCCCCGCATCCGAAGATCGATAGATCCCATTGCCGACCGATAGATCGGGGCGCTGCAATCCCTCACCGCTCGCGACATAGATGATCTGGGGGTTGGATGCCGCCACGGCGATCGCGCCGATCGACTGGGTCGGCTCGGCGTCGAAAATGGGCGTCCAGGTTCGGCCGTCGTCGTTGGTCTTCCAAACACCGCCATTGACCGCGCCGACCAAGAATGTCGCCGGCTCCCCGGGTACCCCGGCAACCGCGCGTGTGCGGCCGCCGCGAAACGGGCCGACCAATCGCCAATGCAAGTCCTGAGTCAGGCTCGCGACCGTCGGCTCCGCGGCCGCGCAGGTGAGCGGAGACTGGCACAGAACCAGCACCGCCGCAGTCAACGTGAAGCGTGATTTGATCAATGCTGTTCCCCGTACGCGCTAGCGCAGCAACTTGAAATCGGACGGAAACGCTTGCGGGTCCATGCCAAGATCCGGATCGGCTCGGCCGCCGCGAGGATTTGCCGACGCTTCGTCGGCGTCTTCGTCCTTGTGCTCATCGATGGGCTTGACCTGAATTGCGCCGCGCTTCGCAGCCACGAGTTCCTTATTGAGATCGGGCAACTTCTTCGCGGTCAGTGCGTCGAAATCGGCGCGGATTCTCTCGAATTCGGCTTCGAGCGCCAGGACGTTGTCCTGCTGATACGTGGTCGGCTTGCCCTCCCAACTGAGGATCGCGCCATAGAGCTGGTCCGTATGCTCGCGCAGGCGCTCTTCGCCCGTGATCGCGCCACCCTCGGTCGTTGCGACGATCCGCTTGCGAACGACATCGACCTCATCATCGAGATTCTTGAGCTTTGCGAGCAACGAATCGTCCTTCGACGGGCCGACCTCGTCTTGGGCCAGCTCGGCGCGCAGGCCGGTGATGCGCTCCATGAGCTTGCTCTCGTTGCCGAACAGCTTTTTGACGCGGATCGCGGCCGTGTGCTGCGCCTCGCGATCGGCGAGCGTGAATGTCGCCGCGGGGTCGATGCCGACGACCAGCGGCGACTCGTATGCCTTGCCGTTGTCGGTGATACGCAGCGTGTAGTTGCCGGGCAGCGCTCGCACGCCTTGGGTTCCCGAGAACGCAAGCTGCGCGGCCGGAGGCACATGCGGCGGCTTCTCGAGCATGTTCCAGACGATGCGATTGAGTCCCGGACGCTTGCTCGCCGGGAGATCGGCGATCACTTTGCCGTTGGCATCGAGAATCTCGATCTTGAGGCGCCCATACAAGTGGCGCGATCGTTGGTAATAGCTGATCGCGGCTCCATCGGGCGGATTGTCACCGATGAACACGGCCGCGCCCGTCGGGTCGCCACCGTTCGTCCGCAGCCGCTGTACCGCGGGTCGCGAGGGCACGACGCCGAATTGCTTGCCGAGCAAATCACCCGACAAAGCGCGCAACGGTGTGATGTCATCGACGATCCAGATGCCGCGGCCGTGCGTCGCGAGCACGAGGTCGTTTTCCCGCGGCTGGATCACGAGGTCACGGACTGCGACGTCCGGCAGTCGGCCGCCCTTGAACTGCGCCCAGCGCTCACCGCCGTCGATCGAGATATACAGGCCAAATTCGGTGCCGAGGAACAGCAAGTTGGGGCTCTGCAAATCTTCCTTGATCACGTGTGCATATCCACGCACGGTCTTCGGATCAGCGGGGGAGCTGAGCGCGGTCCAGGTTTTGCCGAAGTCCCGCGTGCGATACACATAGGGCCGCACATCGCCAAATGTGTGCAGGTCGAATGCGGCGTAAGCGGTCGCGGCATCGAAGCGGCTCGACTCGACCCAGTTGACCCAGGCGCCTTTGGGCAGGCCGGGTACGTTGCCGATGACGTCGTGCCAGTGCTCGCCACCGTCCTGCGTGAGCTGCAGTCGGCCGTCATCCGTGCCCGCCCAAATGATCTTGCCGTCCTTCGGCGATTCACTGATCGAGAAGATCGTCTCGTACATTTCAGCGGCGGAGTTGTCGATCGTGACGCCGCCCGATTCCTCTTGCTTCTGATGCTCGGGATCGTTGCTCGTCAGATCCGGCGAAATGCGCGTCCAACTCTGTCCGTGGTCACGTGAGCGAAACAAGAACTGGCTGCCGATGTAGATCGTGCCACGCTCATTCGGCGAAATTGCGATCGGCGTATTCCAATTGAATCGCAGCTTCTTGTACTTCACGAGATCTGCATCGCCGAGCAGCGGATGGATGTCGCGCGTCTCGAAGGTGTGGCGGTTGACACGGCCCGCGAAGCCGCCCTGCGCTTCGGCATAGACGTAATTGTCGTCGGCCGGGTCCTCGAATTCCCAGAAACCGTCGCCGCCGTACACCGATTGCCATTGCGCGTTGGTGATGCCGCCCGGATGGCTGGTATCGCCGATCCAAGAGCCATTGTCCTGGAGGCCGCCGTAGACGTGGTAGGGATCGGCGTTGTCGATGCTCACATGGTAGAACTGCGACACCGGCAGGTTGCCGCCCTTCCACCACTTCGTTCCCCCATTGTACGAATACCACATGCCGCCGTCGTCGCCGGCCAATACGGTTTGCGGGTTGGTCGGATCGATCCACACGTCATGAACGTCGCCGTGCATGCCGTTGAATCCACCGACCGTGCTGAAACTCTTGCCCGCATCGTCGCTGACGATCAGCGCGCCATCGGTCTTGAACAGCCGATCCGGATTCTTCGGATCCACGGTAAGGTTCGCGAAATAGAACGGCCGCCAGACCATCCAGGAGCTCTTGTCACGCTGCGCCCAAGTCGCGCCGCCGTCGTCGGATACATAGAGCGCGCTGTCGGTCGACTCGACGAACGCGTAGATACGGCTCGATTTGCTCGGTGCCACCGCAACCGCGATGCGCCCGTAAGGTTTGCGCGCAAAGCCGCTGTTGGCTGAATCGGTGATCTCCTTCCAGGTCACTCCGCCGTCGGCGGAGCGGAACAAGCCGCTCGCCGAAGCAGCGGTCGCGCTCTCGCCGCCCGACCGGAACGTCCAGCCCTTGCGGCGGAAATCCCAGAGCGACGCGAACAAGACGTTCGAATCGGCGGGATCCAGCGACATGCTGCCGCAGCCCGTCGAGAGATTCGCGCCGGCGAGCACGAGTTTCCAGGTCTTGCCGCCGTCGCTCGTCTTGTAGACGCCGCGGTCGGCGGAATCGCTCCAAAGCTTGCCTGCCGCACAGACGAACACGGTGTTGGGGTCTTTAGGGCTCACGAGAATCTTGGCGATCCGCTCCGAGTTCGGCAGCCCCATATTGGCCCAGGTGTTGCCGCCGTCCGTGGACTTGTAGACGCCGTCTCCGATCGAGACGCTGTTTCGCGTCCAGGCCTCACCCGTGCCGACCCAGACCGTCGATGCGTTCGACGGGTCGAGCGCAATTGCACCGATCGACTGCACGGGTTCATCGTCGAACACAGGCTTGTAAATCGTGCCGCCGTCCTCGCTCTTCCAGACACCGCCGCTCGCGGCGCCTATATATAAGAGCGTGCGGCCGGAAGGGTCCTTCACACCGGCGATTGCCGAGATGCGTCCGCTCATCGCGGCCGAACCGATGTTGCGGGCAGTGAGCCCCGAAATTGTCGCGGATGAATACGGCGCCGGCTTGTCGGCCGCCGACGCGTGAAAGACGGCCAGCAGCGCCGCGAGCGCGGGC
>Ga0187847_10000873_pt1 | contig 29732 bp, 27 predicted proteins | sample June2016WEW_4_10_FD_132458 | JGI IMG/M metagenome (GOLD analysis project Ga0187847, IMG submission 132458) | Peatland microbial communities from SPRUCE experiment site at the Marcell Experimental Forest, Minnesota, USA - June2016WEW_4_10 | ecosystem: Environmental > Terrestrial > Soil >...
ACGCCAATCTGCTTTTTTCGAGCGATGGCAATCATCTCTTCTGGTCGAGGAACATGAACCAGGGGATGGTGAGAGTTTTTGCCGACGGGAAAGCGATCATTGAGGGCTTTCCCATGAGTACCAGCGGTTTCACCAAAGAAACCTGGCAACCGGGCACGGACAATAATCTCTTGGTTTTATTACAGGATGAAACTGCGCTCAAACGAGTTAGCATCACGCCATCGGGGAACACGAACACAGCAACGTTGTTTGGAGGTGGGGCAGGGCTATCCGCCCAGAAATAGACGGAGTTGTCATTAAGCACGTCGCCTCTGCCATTGCTGTCGCGGCGGTGTTATATTGCCGTTAAGGAAGTTCGTATGCGTTCGTCTGCTGCACAGATTTTTATTTTGCTGGGAATGGCTGCTTTTCTTGGACCCGCCTCACGCGGCCAACAGGCGCTGTGGACCCAAATGCAAGATCAGGCGCAACGGCAACAGCAGGCGCAGCAACGGCAGGATGCCGAGAAATCCGCGGCGAAGCAGAAGCCAAAGAAAGCCAAGAAACAGAAGAAGAGCGAGTCCAGCAGCTCAAAAAGCACTAAAGAAGAAAAGAACGAAACAGACAAACAATAGCTCATCCTCGGCTTGCACATGAACCGGTTTGCCTGCAAACAACGACGAAGCCTCAGTAGTTCACTGTAGATAACTTTCTGCGTTTTTGGGCATCCAATTGTCATTCTCTTGGGACGGAACGTGGATGCCTACACAAGAGAAGCAAATACTCAAACTGTGTTATGAAGCAATTGAGGCTGAACATATCCCATCTTGGAGGCGAAAATTCCGCAAGAATTGCGAGTGACAATTCGCAAAGATGTGCTTCGCATTCGCGAAATGATTACAGTCAGTTATCCTAAAAATCTAAGGAAGAGGAGCGACTTCAATGAACGAAACAGCAGATGCGTCTGTCAAGGCCGCAATTACTCTGCCCGGCAAAGTCGAGAAAGTTATTAAGAGCCCCTACCCCGGTGAACCCGAAAAGGCGCAGGTTACAGTGGAGGGTGCCGATCATCTGTACAAAGAAATTCGAATCGAAAACACTTTGCACGATGAAAATGGTAAGGAGGTCGCGCTCAAGCAGGGCGCAGAGGTAGATGTGGTTGTCCAGGCGCATCCGGAAGCAATCATTGAAAAACCGCGAGCCGAGCGATAAAAGGGCGACGCACACTAAGGCAGTTTAGTTTTGAGTTGACTGAGTATTAAGAGCGCCGTCTCGTTGCCTACCGCCACGTTTCAGGCAGGCTAGGGTGGCTAGGCACGTGGCAGTTGATCGCACGGGTTTCCCATTTCGGCACTTTTCCCACAAATATTTTGCTGTTCTTGGCGAATTCGCCTTTTCTTCGCTCTCGTCGGCATGTATAATCCGCTTCTAATAAGACATTTTTCCACCTCTCAGGAGACAAAGTTTATGGCGGACGAACGCAGCAAAGCGATTGATTTGGCATTTGCCCAGATTGAAAAGCAGTTCGGCAAGGGATCCATCATGCGGCTGGGCTCGAAAGAAGCCATTGTGCCCATTGCGGTCATTGGCACCGGAGCCATTTCCTTTGACGCTGCTCTCGGGGTCGGCGGATTTCCTCGGGGCCGTGTTGTTGAAGTTTTCGGGCCGGAATCTTCAGGCAAAACCACCATCACCCTGCAAGTCATCGCCGAGGCGCAGAAAATGGGCGGCATGGCCGCTTTTGTTGACGCCGAGCACGCGCTGGATCCTGGCTATGCCAAGAAACTCGGCGTGGATGTGGACAATCTTCTCGTTTCCCAGCCCGACTATGGCGAGCAGGCCCTTGAAATTACGGAGGCGCTGGTTCGCTCCGGCGCGATTGACGTGCTGGTGGTGGACTCCGTCGCCGCCCTTGTTCCGAAAGCTGAACTGGACGGCGAAATGGGTGATAGTCACATGGGATTGCAGGCGCGCCTCATGTCGCAAGCGCTGCGCAAATTGACGGGAACGGTTTCGAAATCGCGCACCTGCCTGATTTTCATCAACCAGATCCGCGAGAAAATCGGGGTCATGTTCGGCAACCCGGAAACGACCACAGGTGGCCGCGCCCTGAAGTTTTATTCTTCCGTTCGAGTGGATATTCGCCGCATCGCGGCGATCAAAGAAGGTGATGTGGTCATCGGTTCGCGAACAAAAGTTAAGGTGGTTAAGAACAAAGTCGCGGCTCCATTCCGCGAAGCTGAATTCGACATCCTTTACGGTGAAGGCATTTCCCGCGAAGGTGATTTACTCGATATCGCCACAAATAACAACATCGTGGAGAAGTCCGGCTCCTGGTACAGCTACGAGGGTGAGCGAATCGGCCAGGGCCGCGAAAATGCCCGCCAGTTCCTCAAAGACAACAAAGACATTCTGGCAAAGCTCGATGCGCGTGTGCGCAAGCAACTGGGCTTGACGCAAGGGCCTGCCCCTGTTGCGCAACCCGTGCCCATGCCAACCCCAAATTCCGCTCCTCGTGTCGCAACCATGCCTACAGGGACCGACGCAAAGAGCGCAGCCAAGCGTTAAAAAACTAACCAGAGTTTACTAACGGGAAGGCTGCGGCACAATCAAACGTGATTGCACATCTTTCCGATGGCGCCGGCTCAAAGGTAGCCTGGCGCCATTTTTTAATACGACTTCGCTATCCCCATCCGCGTTGAACGCAAGCGCCTGAATGCGCTCAAGATTGACGATCGCCGACCGGTGAATTCGGCAAAAGAGGTTGGCGTCGAATTCCTTCTCCAATTCCGTCATGCTGCGGCGCAGCAAATAAGACTTCTTGTCCACGTGCAGACAAGCGTAATAGTCCGCAGCCTCAATCCAGTCGATATCCGCGATATCCAGAAAAATAATCTGTCCCTTCTCTCTAATCGCGATGCGGTCCGCGCCCCGCGGGGCAATTCTTCTCTGTGCAATCCGATCCTTGGCGCGATGAAGCGCACGTTCGAAGCGAGCATTGTCAAACGGCTTCAGAAGATAGTCGAGCGCCCCGGCCTCAAAAGCACGCACTGCATAATCGTCATACGCGGTCACAAACACTATGGCAGTGGGCAAATCCTTGCCCAGCGCCTCCACCACATCGAATCCGTCAAATTCCGCCATCTGGACATCAAGAAAAAGCAAATCGGGCTTCACTGTCCGAATCGCCGTCACAGCTAGCTTCCCATCGCCGCACTCGCTCACGATCTCCACTTCAGGGTCCTGGCGCAGCATGACCGTGATATTGCTACGAGCGAGCGGCTCGTCGTCCACAATCACCGCTCGGATCTTTCGAGCCTCGTTCACGACTGGCCTTTGCTGTTCGCCGCAACATACGGCACCGCAATCAATGCCTCTACACCGTCGGGCTGCCGGTTTCGCATTTCAAACTGAAAAGAGTCCCCGTACATGCTCTGCAGTCGCGTGCGCAAATTTGAAATTCCAATTCCCGGCGAGCCCTCCGCCCAATCCGGAGGCACCCCCGGTCCGTCGTTATAAACGCCAATGTGCAGCGTGCCATTGAGGCGATGGACTGAGATACGAATTTGCCCACCTTGGGCCCGTTTCCCTATACCGTGCTTTAACGCGTTTTCTACAATGGGCTGCAACAATAAACTCGGCACCAGCGCCGGAAGCAATTCCTCAGGAACGTCCATACTTACTTGAAGTCTCCCTGCAAATCGCACTTTCTGAATGTCGAGATACTCGCGCAGAAATTTCATTTCCGCGCCCAGCGTGACTTCATGCTTATCAGAATCCTGCATGACCCTGCGCAAAAAATTGCTCAGCCTGGCAATCATGCTTACGGCAGCATCGTTCCGTTCCTCGCGCACCAGTCCCGAGATCGCATTGAGCGTATTAAACAGAAAGTGCGGTTCAATCTGCTGCCGCAGCGCATGCAGGCGCGCCTTCGACAGTTGTTCATTGAGTTGCGCGGCTTCCATTTCCTTGCGCACCAAGCGTTCGCGCGAGGCAATGCCGTAACCGATGGCCAAAATGGACGAGTAAAGAATCAGGTACGCCAGCAGGTTGTTCTCGAATTTCGTCAACCACAAATGAAAAAACTCCCCCGCCTTGTAATCCGGCGCCCAGGGATTAAGCCATTCCTCCAGTCCTGCGTTCCAGGCAGTCGCGAGCCAACAGATGCCGAGACATACCGGCAGGTGAATCAACCAGAACGAACTCGTCATCCACTGCCAGGGCGGATACTGTTTACCCAAACGCAAAATCACTGGCGTAAGAAGCATCAACGGTAGCCAGCCGAGCAACAATGTGACGAACAGCCGCGTCCAGGCGTGGTGCATGCCTATCGAGCGCATGGTGAAGACGGTCTGCGTCGCCTCGAACAGTCCAACCGCAAACCAGATCGCCGCGATCCAGAGCCATCGTTTTAAATCAATCCTGAGTGAATCTGTCTTGGCGGCGTTTCGCCCCATAGGGAAATCCTATTCCAGCCGCAGCTCCAAAAGCCAAAAAAGCAGTGAATTGCTGCCTCCTTGCAGGGAGCGGCCTCGCTTTGGTTTCAACATCGCCCGATACTGGCTGCATGTTGACGCACACAAAAATATTTTTGCTCTTTCTGGTCGCACTATTTCCTTTGGTGCCATTTCCCACTCCCGCGCCATCTTCCGGCCCGGAATACACCGCCGACGGGCAACTTAAACTGCCCGAAAATTACCGTGAGTGGGTTTATCTCAGCACCGGTTTCGACATGAGTTATAACCCAGCGATGCAGGGCATGGACCATCACATGTTTGACAACGTTTTTGTGAATCCCGAGTCGTACAAGTATTTCATCGAAAACGGCACTTGGCCCGATAAAACCATGCTCGTCCTCGAAGTGCGTGGTGCTGAGGGCAAAGGCTCCATCAATCAGAAGGGCAATTATCAGGGCACCGAGCGCATGGGTCTCGAAGTTCACGTGAAAGACGAAGCCCGATTCGCAGGGAAATGGGCATTTTTCGGTTTCGACGAAAACAAAACTGCCGAAATGGTCCCAGTAAAAGCTCAATGCTACAGCTGCCATTCGGCAAACGCCGCCGTGGACACGACTTTTGTGCAGTTCTATCCGACGCTGCTGCCAATCGCGAAATCGAAGGGCACGCTAACGAGCTCTTATCAGAAAGAAACAGCCACGGCTAAATAGTTTCCTGGGCGCGCTTGCGCGCAAAATCGCGCGTTTGGCCCGCTTCCCCATTCAAATGCAACACAACCGTGCCGATGGTGCTGTTGCCATCTGCTTTCTAACCTCATAAAATCAGGGTTTCTCTGTTGAGGGCCCTTGAAAAAAATTATTGCCATTTATCCCGGCTCATTCGATCCTCCGACCAACGGCCACTTGGATCTCATCGAGCGCGGTGCCAATATTTTTGACGAACTCATCGTCGCGATCCTTCGAAACCCTGAAAAACAGCCGTTGTTCAGCGTCGCCGAACGCCGGCTGATGCTCGAATCGATGACATCCTCGTTTCCGAATGTGCGCGTCGAAACTTTCGACGGCTTGACTGTGGATTATGCGCTGAGCGTGAAAGCCACGGCCATTTTGCGCGGCATTCGCGCCATCAGCGACTACGAATACGAGCTGCAAATGGCGCTCATGAACCGCAAAATGCATCCCGAGCTGGAAACTGTTTTCATGATGCCAGCGGAGCGGTATTCTTATCTTAGTTCCCGGCTGGTGCGCGAAGTTGCCCAGCTCGGCGGATCGATCCAGGGGCTGGTTCCACTGATGGTCGAACAGCGCCTCAAGGAAAAACTCGATCCCGCAATAAAGTTAAGAAATGCCAGGTACCCGCGCGAAGAACGACCGGGCAAGACCAAAGGCAGGACCGAAAAAAGAACAGGGAAAAGAAAATGACTCCAGTGACCGAAGCCGTTCCCGCCGTCAAACTAACCGAGCGCATCAACCGAATCGAACCGAGCGCCACCATGGCCGTGGTAGCCGAGGCCGACAAATTGCGACAGCAGGGCATCGACGTCGTCGATTTCGGCGCGGGTGAGCCGCATTTCTCCACTCCGCAGCACATCAAAGACGCGGCCATCGCGGCGATTAACGCGAACTTCACGAAGTATACCGCGGTCGGCGGCACCATGGAATTGCGGGATGCCATCGCCAAGCGCCACGCCGAAGACTTCGGCTCAACCTATCGCCGCGAAGAAGTCATCGCATCGGTTGGCGGCAAGCACGCTCTCTTCAACGCCATCCAGGTTTTGGTGGATCACGGCGATGAAGTGATTTTGCCCGTTCCCTACTGGGTTTCGTTCAAAGACATCATCCGGTATGCTGGCGGCCATTGTGTACTGCTAGAGACCGACGAATCTCAAGATTTCCGAATCACCTCGTCGATGATCGAGCGTTTGATCACTCCGCGAACCAAAGTGGTCATTCTCAATTCGCCTTCTAATCCCTCGGGCGCAGTCATGTCTCCCGCCGATCTGAACGCCGTGGTGAAACTGGCTGCCCAACGCGGCATCTGGGTTCTATCCGACGAGTGTTACGTCTATCTTAACTACACTAGCCAGCAATTTTCCGTCGGTTCGCTCAACGAATACCGTGAGCACATGGTGATTCTTGGTTCGCTCTCGAAGACCTACGCCATGACTGGATGGCGTCTCGGCTATGCCCTCGCTCCTGCCGCGGTTACGAGCGCCATGCAAAAGTTGCAAAGTCAATCCACCTCGAACCCAACTTCTATTGTGCAGAAAGCCGCAGTCGCGGCGCTGAGTGGCCCGCAACAATGCGTCGCGGACATGCGCAAGGAATACATCCAGCTTCGCGATCACGTAGTGAACGGCCTGCGTTCCATTCCCGGCGTGAAGTGCACACTGCCCGAAGGCGCGTTCTACGCTTATCCGAATATTTCTGCATTTCTTGGTCGCGGGGGAGTGAAAACGGCTTCGGAACTTGCCGGAAAATTGCTCCGCGAGGCGCATGTCGCAACGGTTCCCGGCGAGGGCTTCGGAACCCGCGAGCATATCCGTGTGTCATACGCTACGTCGGTCAAGGAGCTCGACCGCGGGTTGGAGCGCATGAAAAACTTTCTAGCTTCTCTTTAAGTTTTGGACGTCAGCCGAAGAGTCGTCAGATGAACGCAAGATAGTTCATGCCGCAACTTTATCCGCTACTCATGGCGCCGATGTTTGATCCCCGTCCCTGGGGAACCACCGATCTTGCTCCGATTTATCCCAATCATCATTTCGATCAAAAAATCGGCGAGTCCTGGCTGACTGGCGACAACGGCAAAGTCGCGAATGGCGCTTTCAAAGCGAAGACTCTAGCGGAACTCAGTAAAGAACTGGGCCCAGAACTCGTCGGCGACGCACCAGCCGATCAGCATCGCTTTCCTTTGCTTCTAAAATTCCTGTTTCCCGCAGAGAAGTTGTCCGTGCAAGTTCACCCGGACGACGAAGGCGCTCGCGCCATAGGCGAGCCCAATGGCAAGACTGAATGTTGGTACGTCGCCCATGCGAAGTCGGGTGCGAAGATCGGCCTTGGACTCAAACCCGGGGTTACCCGAGAGCAATTTGCTCAATCCATCCACGAGAACCGTGCCGAAGAGTTGCTCAACTGGATCAACGTCTTTCAAGGCGAAATGATTTACGTCACCGGCGGCACGGTGCACACGCTGGGTCCAGGCTCAGTCATCGTAGAGACGCAGCAGCAATCCGACACGACTTATCGTCTTTATGATTACGGACGTCCCCGCGAGCTTCATCTCGAGCTTGGTATTGCCGCCATCAAAGAAAAAACGCTCGCTGGCAAAGTGCTTCGACCGGCGCCCAAAGAAGAAGGCCGCAACCGCCGTTCCTCGCTGATTGCCGCTCCCTACTTTGTTGTGGATTTGTTCGAAATGAAAGATGTATACCCGCAAACTTTTGAGACGAATGACGACTCCGGAAAGTCTTCCGCGCAAATCCTTGTCGCCGTCGAAGGTTGCGCCCTGATTGAATCCCCCGGCAGGGAACCCGTCACCCTGACCAAAGGCGATGCCGTCGTGATTCCTGCTTCGCTGAAAGAATTTTCCGTCCGCCCGCAATGGACCGTCGAATTCTTGAAAGCATATGTGCCGGGAGCAGCCTTGCCTGAGCCAGCCACCAGAATGTGACTCTCCGACCTGTCGTTCCGAGCCATTCGCGGCCGCGTAGCGGCAAGAATGCGGGCACGAATCTGCTTCGCATGATGTAATAGAAATCCGCGTGCTTTAATAGAAATCAATGTCCAAACCCGACTTTCACCCCGTGATTCTCGCCGGAGGCCGCGGCACGCGATTCTGGCCGCTGAGTCGCAAGAAGCGCGCCAAGCAACTACTTGCCCTCGACGGCAAGCAGACGATGATGCAGCAAACCGTTGCTCGCCTGCTTGCGCTCGCCCCCGCGAAGAATTTCATGGTTATTACCAACCAACATCTGCACGCGGAAATTGCACGACAAGTCCCTAAACTCGATAAAAAGAACATTCTCGCCGAACCAGCCGCCCGAAATACTGCGCCTGCCATCGGCCTCGCGGCATTTCTGCTGGAACGCGCTCATCCCGCCGCGGTCCTCGGCTTGTTCCCCTCCGATCACGTTATCGCGCACGCGGAACACTATCGCGAGACTATTCGCCGGGGCATTGCCATTGCAGCGGCAGGGGAAAACATTGTCGTCCTCGGCATTCAGCCTAATCGCGCTGAAACCGGCTACGGCTACATTGAAGTGGAACCAGCAAGTCAACGGGACGGAACATTTCTCGTTCGCCGCTTCACTGAAAAGCCCGATGCCGAACGCGCCACCGCCTTTATTCAAGCAGGCAATTATTTTTGGAATAGCGGCATGTTTCTGTGGAGCGCGAAAACGCTGGCCAATGCGCTTCGCGAGCATCTGCCCAGCACGGCTACGATTTTGGAGAAAATCGCTGCCAGCTTCGGGACGAAGAAATTTGCGGCAACATTTAATAAGCTTTATCCCAAGTGCGAGAACATCAGCGTGGATTACGCCGTGCTCGAGCCTCGTTCCGCCAAAGGCATCGGCAAATCGAACTTATACTGTCTGCCCGCCGATTTTGGCTGGAACGACCTCGGCTCCTGGACCGCCCTGCACGAACACCATGCCGCGAAGAGGCCTCACGAAAACGACAATGTGATTTCGAGCGCCGCCACGTTTACGCTGAACGCTCAAGGTAACTACATTTACGCGCCGGGCAAATTTGTCGCCGCGGTTGGAGTGAGCGATCTTGTGGTTGTCGAAACCGGAGACGCACTGCTAATTACCACTCGTGCCCGTGCGCAAGACGTGGGAAAGATCGTGAAGTATCTCGACGAGAAAAAATTCCACCGGCTTGTTTAAGCAATTTCATCATGGCCCAACCTATAAAATTCGGCACCGACGGATGGCGAGCCATCATCGCCGACGACTTCACTTTCGACAATGTCCGCCGTGTGGTCGCAGCCATCGCAGGCTATGTCAATAAACACGAGAACCCCAAACACGGCGTCATCGTCGGCTACGACACGCGCTTTGCGTCAGCGTATGCCGCTCGCATCGCCGCAGAAATCCTCGCCTCGAACGGAATTCCCGTGAAGCTCGCGAACGACAGCACCCCCACGCCGGCCATCTCCCACGCGGTCAAGCACCAAGGCGCAGCTGGCGGAGTCGTCATCACCTCCAGCCACAACCCCTGGAACTGGAATGGAGTGAAGTTCAAAGGAAAATTCGGCGGGTCAGCCACTCCCGCCATCATGAAAGCCATTGAAGACGAGCTCAAAGATGGTCCACCCACAAAATCAACCGGCAATGCAGTCCCCGTCGAAGAAGTTGATCTAAAGCAGGCGTACATCAAAGCCATTTGCAGCTTTGCAGATCTCGACCTCATTGCCAAAGCCAACTTCAAGTTCGCCATCGATTGCATGTACGGTGCCGGACGCGGCGTGCTCACGCAAATTTTCACCGATCACAATATTCAACACATTGCGATCCGCCAGGAATTAAATCCTTTATTCCCCGGCATCAATCCCGAGCCCATTCAGCCCCACATCGCGCTGCTGCAAGAAACTGTCGTGAAAGAAAATTGTCAAGCGGGTTTCGCCACCGACGGCGACGCCGACCGCATCGGAGCGGTCAGCGAAGACGGCGCATTCGTTGATTCACACAAAATTATTTCAATTCTCTTGCGCTGGGCCGTCGAACGGAAAAAGTGGCCGGGCGATGTCGTCCGGGCTTTCAACACCACTGGCATGATCGATCGCATCGCCGCCAAGAACGGCCGCAAGCTGTACGAATGCCCCATCGGCTTCAAATACATCGCCGACCTCATGATGGAACATGAAATCGTGATCGGCGGCGAAGAATCCGGCGGCGTCGGATATGGCCGCTTCCTGCCGGAACGCGACGGCATTCTGAATTCGCTCCTGCTTGCCAACGTGATGGCGCAAGAAGGCAAGCCCCTCGGTCAACTCGTCGCCGACTTGCAGCGTGAATTCGGCCCCCACTATTACGGCCGGAGCGACCTTCATATCTCCGAAGATATCAAGCAGGCCGCGATTCGCCGAGCCTCAGCGGAATCCATGACGCACCTCGGCATATATGCCGTGAAGAGAAAAGCCAATCTCGACGGAATCAAGTTCTATCTCGACGCGCCTCAACCGAACAATGGCGCGGAACCCTGGGTTCTCTTTCGCGCCTCTGGCACCGAACCGCTATTGCGTATCTATGTCGAGGCGGCCTCGCCGGAGTTGGTCAGCGAGATTCTCACCAGCGCAGAAAAATTCGTCAACGCCTGGTAAGGATCAAACAATTATGTCATCCCGAAGGACCGCGTTTTCTCCAGCGGGCCGAGGGATCTGCATCCACTCTCATATCTCTTTTGCCATCCTCACAATCGGCAACTCTTCGCCATCCCCCAATGGCACTGCTAACTTCTCCAACTCCGCATACCCTTTCACCCGGTAAAACTCGACACCCGTCAGCGTCGCTCCCATTTCCAGTCGCCGGAATCCCGCCGCCTTCGCCGCGCTCTCACATGCCTCCAGAATCATTCCGCCAATTCCCCGCCTCACCCACTCCGGGTGCACAAAGAATGCCCGGATCTTCGCAGCGTCTTTCTTCGGATCAAGCAGAGAATCCTCCCGCCCCGCCCAAACATCTCCGCCATACAAAGTCTTGCGCTTGCTCCATCCTCCACACGCGACGACCAATTCCTCCGCCTCCACCACAAAGTACGTCCCGTCTTCAATCAATTGACTGTCCACGCCATAAACTTTCAATAGCGCCAGTTCCAGTTGCCGTGCCGTGTAGTCCTCGGCTTGCAATTCGCGTACACTCTTTTCAATCAATGCCCGCAAGATTGGTACATCGGCAGCAACTGCTTTCCGTAGTGTGAGTTGCGAATTCTTCACGCGAAGCGCCCAACTGATTCTGTCATAACCTCGCTTTCGCGACGCTGCATGGGTCATAATAAACGCAACAATGGGAACGGCCCCCACTCCCGCGGATTCGCCGGGCGCAGCCCGCTATAATCGCATTCAGCGCTGGTTGGGCATCGCCGACTTCGCGTTGGGCCTAGCCCTACTCATCGTCCTACTCGTCACTGGCTGGACCGGGACGCTACGCGATCTCTCTTATCGCGCCGGCTTTCAAAACTATTCACTGGCCGTTTTCTTGTATCTCGTGATGCTCTTGGCCATCAGCAAGATCCTTAGCTTTGGCCTCGACTATTACGGCTTCCGCCTCGAGCATAAATTCCAGCTCTCCAACCAAAGGCTTCGTCCCTGGCTGCTTGACGAGTTAAAAGGCTTTCTGCTCGGCATTCTACTCGGCGGGATCGCCATCGAGGTGCTTTACTTCATTTTGCGCCAGTATCCCGAGCACTGGTGGCTCATCGCTTGGGCTGTCTTCATGGGATTGTTCGTCCTCATGGCCCAACTCGCGCCCGTCATTCTGTTTCCCATCTTCTACAAATTCGAGCCCCTCGAAGACGAAGATCTCAAACGCCGTCTCATCGTCCTCGGCGAGCGCGCCGGAACCCGCGTCCGCGGCGTCTACCGCTGGCGTCTCTCCGAAAAAACCAAAAAAGCCAACGCCGCTCTCGCCGGACTCGGCAGCACCCGCCGCATTATCCTCGCCGACACTTTATTGGACAACTATTCCCATGAGGAAATCGAGGCCGTGCTCGCCCACGAACTCGGCCACCATGTACACAAACACATTCTCAAAAGCATCGGCATGCAGGCCCTCACTTCCTTGGTCGGATTCTGGGCCGCCAACTTCGCCCTGCACTACGCCGCCGAGCGTCTCCATATGTTCGAGAGCCTGTCCGACTTCGCTAACTTGCCGCTTCTGGCGTTGGTCTTCACCATACTCGGCTTTTTGCTCATGCCCGCCCTCAACGCTTATTCGCGCTACAACGAGCGCCAGGCGGACCGTTACGCCTTCGAGTCCATCGCCAGCGTCGAACCGTTTATTTCTTCAATGAACAAACTCGCCGGACAAAACCTCGCCGAGCGCACACCTTCGCGCCTGGTCGAAATTCTCTTCCACTCCCATCCGGCCATCTCTCGTCGCGTCGAAGCCGCACTCGCTTGGGAACAAAAGACCGTGTAGGTAAACCATGTGAAGGCGGCGCCGCCCTCAGCCGTCTGGCAGCGCGAAGCTCTACAGCGTACTACGCGCTTTCTTCAGGGGTTCTGCCGCAGTATTCTCTCCACCCTCTTCACATCTTCTTCCGTGTCCACGCCGACCGTATCGAACGGTGTCTCTCCCGCATAAATCGCAATCCCGTGTTCCAAGAATCGCAACTGCTCCAGCCGCTCGTTCCGCTCCAGCGCCGACTCCGGCCACGCACAAAACTTTTCGAGCGCCGCCTTGCGGTATCCATAAAATCCCAAATGCTTCATGTATCGCGGCTTCGTTCCATCGCGATCGTGCGGAATTGTTGCCCGCGAAAAATACAAAGCCTTTCCCGACAAATCCGTCACCACTTTCACCGCACTCGGATTGTTCACATCCTCCGCCCCAGCCACCGTCATCAGCGTGCCCACCTCCACGTTGGGCTTTGCCATAACTTCCATCAGCGATGCAATGTGCTCTGGCCGTGTCAGCGGCTCATCACCCTGAATGTTCAAATAAACATCCGCGTCAACGTTCTGCGCAATTTCGTGCACTCGCTCCGTCCCGCTGCGATGAGAAGACGACGTCATCTGCGCATGGAATCCCTGCGCCCGGCAAACCTGCATGATCTCATCGGAATCCGTGGCGACAATCACATCCGCCAGCCTGGATGCTGCCCGCACCGCTCCGTACACCCGCGAGATCAACATCTCGCCCGCAATTTCTCGCAGCATTTTGCGGGGAAGACGCGTGGAAGCCAAACGCGCAGGAATTACGGCAATCGTTTTCATGATTTTCAGTCGATCCGAATCCCCTTCAGCTCCGAGAAATCTCTTGTTATACCCGCACTGGCGGAGCGTCGTCTCGCAACGCCATCACCAGCGCCACAATCCATCCAATCAAACTCCAACCAAGAAAGAAGTTGATAAGAAAAATTGTGAGTGTATTCCGTTTGCTTTTGGCCAGCGCAATAATGAATGGCACAAAGTAAATCACAAAGCCAAAACCGAAAATCGGCAGAAAAAATAAACTGAGGAGCTCCATAGCCATGCCTCCACGCACTCAGATTAAATCAATTTCTGGCCCTTCGCAGCTCCTGGTCGAGACTTGATAGAAGACGGTGCTCGTTGCTCGTCTGTTAAAATACTGGTTTGTCTCTACAGTGGCGGCGTAGCTCAGGTGGCTAGAGCGACGGTCTCATAATCCGTAGGTCCGTGGTTCGAGTCCACGCGCCGCCACCAAGATCGCACTTACTTATTCACCTGCCACTTCTCTCGCAGCCCTTCGGTCATCAGAGGCGCTTCGGCCTTCTGTAACTCCGTTGCAACTCTTTCCATCTGCCACATCGCCCGTAGGTGGTTCCGTCCGGCAATTTTCATAACGTCGTCGTCGGAGTAGCCCCGTCGCAGCAACTCCGCAAACAAATACGGATATCTCGTCACATCTCCCAGTCCGTTCACCATCATGTCCGGCCCGGCTTCAAAAAAATCGGCGCCAATTCCTATGTGGTCAATTCCCGCAACTTGCCGAATATGATCGATATGATCCGCGACGTTGGCCGACGTCCCTCGCGGCGCATTCTCCTTGTCCCACTCAACCATCGCCTTCGTGATGGCTTCATCGCTCTCCAGCCGCGCATGCAACTCGCGCAACGCTGCATCGCGCTTCGCCTGCCACTGGGGATACTGCGTCGAAACAAATTGCCAAATGAAACTTACATGGATGACCCCGCCGTTTGCTGGAAGCAGCCGCAGCACATCATCCGGCACGCAACGAGGATGCGGGTCGATCGCAAACGCATCCGAGTGCGAAAAGATTACGGGTGCCCGTGTCACGTGCAGCGCGTCGCGCATCGTGTCGGCACTCACATGCGAGAGATCAATAAACATGCCCAGACGGTTCATCTCTTTCACAATGCTTTCGCCCAGCTCAGTCAACCCATAGTGCAGCGGACGGTCCGTCGCCGCGTCCGCCCAATCAATGTTGTCCCAATGCGTCAGCGTCATGTAGCGCGCCCCCAGCTCGTAGAACACGCGCAACGCCGCCGGAGAATTCTCGATCATGTGGCCGCCTTCGACGCCCATCAGGCAGGCAATTTTGCCCGAGTTATGAATCCGCTCAATGTCATCGGCACTTCTGGCCTGTTCGAAATCCGCCTGGCTCCGTATCAAGCGCAGCGTCACGTCGAACTCTCGTAGCGCTTCATGCAGTGCGGTGTGCGTTGTTTGTGTGGCCGACTCCACAAATACCGACCAATACTGCGCTCCAACGCAGCCTTCGCGCAGCCGCGGAACATCCGCGCACAGCGCCGATTGCACCCGGCCCATGTCGTACGCGGTCAAATCCCCGGCCTTGGTTTCCAGCAACATCGAAGGCAGGTCATTGTGCGTATCGATCAAAGGAGCTTTGCGCAGCAGCGTTTTCGCGCGCTCTAGTAATTTCGGGTCCGTCGCGGCCATATCTTCAGCACGAGCCGCGCTCAAAAATTTGTTGATCAACAGGAAAGAACCGGCTGCCAAACCGGTCTGCTCGATAAACCGCCGTCGTGAAATCAAATGGAATCTCCTTGAAGGAACATCGCGAAGAAGGAACATCGCAAAGAAGTACTGGGGAATTATATTCTCGGAAAGCAAACCAACAGACACCCAACAAGGTGGGCCGTTGCTCACTCGGATTGTCGTTCCAAGGCCAGCGAACGAACCTTGTGCGCGGCACCATCGCCCGAAGCCACCTTGTCATTCCGAGGAGCGTAGCGGCGCGCAAGCTGCTTCCTCATCTGCCCAGTCGAGCACAGCTCGACACAATGACTAGAAGATGTTGTCGAAATGCCGCCTTACGGCCGGAATGCAAATACTATGCCTTGCCCGCTCAATCCGCCGGCGGCTGTCGTCGAATACAAATTGCCTTGCGCGTCCGAGCTCATCCCGTAATAAGGATTCGCCCCATCCGGCGTGTTCCCAAACCGGTGCAACACCGTCTCCGACCAAGCCCCTTGCTGCAGTGTCAACTCAAACACCGTCCCGCAATCGCATCCTGCATTTCCGCCCGCAGAAGTCGTGCCATACAAATTTCCCGCCTTATCGAACACCAGCGTGCTCGTCGGCGAATTTCCATCATTGCCCGCCTGGAAACTGTAAATCACGCTCTCTTGCCCGTGCGAATTCAATTCGAAAACCGAACCCAGCCCATTCTGCCCGCCGTAGTAAGTCGTTCCATACACATTGCCCTTCGTATCCCCGTTCAATCCACCATAAGGAAACCCTGCATCCGGCTCTCCGCCGAACGCATAAAGCGTGGTCATCTTCCAGGCGCCGTTCGAAAGTCCTAGTTTAAAAACTGTTCCCTCGCTAAATTTCCCGCCCAACTCAGTCACGCCATAAAGATTTCCCTTGGCGTCAATCAGTAATGACCCCAGCGACCCGGTCGAACCGTCATCCCCACCCGTGAATGCGTGGATCACTTTCTCTGTCCAGCTTCCGTCCTGCGCAGGGGACACTTCATAAACTGTTCCCGCCGAATAGGCTCCTCCATCCGGAGTGGTCCCGTACAAATTTCCCGCTTTGTCGAATACTAATCCGCCGCCCGGCCCAAAGCCGTCATTCCCGCCGGCGAAATTGTAGAGCACGCTCTGCGTCCATCCACTTCCCGCGGGCGTCAACTTGTAAACCACCCCGCATCCATCCCCGCTGCATGTTTCACCCGAGCCCCCGGCCACGGTAGTCCCATAAAGATTCCCAGCCCCGTCAAATATCACGCCGCCATACGGATTTTTTCCATCCGCCAAGCCGGAAAAACTATAGAGCACCACTTCCTGAAATTTCGTGCCCGACCGTTTCATTTCAAACACTGCGCCATATCCGAAATCCCCGCCCACCACAGTCGTTCCATACGCGTTGCCCGAGCCGTCGAAAACCAAACTCGTCGCCGGATCTCCGCCATCGTTTCCGCCCGTAAAGTCGTAAAGAATTCTCCCACTGCTAACCGCCGAACTCTGACCGGCCAGCGTCGCTATAGCGATCCACATATAAAAGAAGCATCGAATATTCATTTCGCCCTCTGTAACTGCATGATTTGCCTTGCTTAAATCATCATCCTTAAAATCCTCTAACCTGTGTCGCCGCTTACCACGAACTTGCATCTAACGCCCAGACCCTTTTCTGGCTAAAATCTAACGGGTTCAGGAGAACAACATGAAAACTCTTTTAGCTCTTACATTTGCAGTCGCGCTGGTTTGTACAACCGGAACACTGTTCGCTCAAGACAACATGGGCGGCAACATGAGCCAGGGCAGTGCAACAGCCACCGCCCCCGCCAAGGGCGGACACATTGTCGGTAAAATCAGTGATGACGGCAAATCCTTCACCTCTGATAAAGACGGCAAGAGCTGGACCATCGACAATCCCGACGCCGTTAAAGGCCACGAAGGCCATCACGTCGTCCTGCATGCCGATGTCAACAGCGACAAAGGTTCTGTCCACGTGAACTCGCTCAAGATGGCCAAAGACAGCGGTATGAAAAACAACAGCAGCATGTAAATCAGGCCCGCTTGTCATTCCGAAGCCCCGCGCTTTTCACTGGCGGGGCGAGGAATCTTGCGCGCATCTCCTTCGGACTCCCAACTCTGTCATCCCGACCGGAGCGCATCATCGCAACGCGATGATCCGCAAAGTGGAGGGACCTGCTGTTTAGCTTAGGCGCCATCGCCTCCACTACGTAGGGACGGGTGTCCTCACCCGTCCTGTCGCACCCGGCTCGACAGTTCTACCACCACCCCGACCACCTTGTCATTCGGAATCCTCTTCAGCGGTGAGGAACCTGCTTTTGAGTTTCCAGCATCAAAAAAACCACCTTGTCATTCCGAGGCATCCGTAATCGCGTTAGCGACGAGAATAAACGTAGGAATCTGCTTTTGGCTAACTATGTTAAGGCGATTGCCGCCCTCGCCTCGCACCGGCGCCTCTCAGCTTTGCAAGGCCGAGCGAACTTTCTTGAGCAGCGAACTTCTGGTGAACGGTTTCTCCAGGAACGTGGCCTCCGGAATCTGGCCGCCTCGCAGCGCAACCACATCGCCGGTATATCCCGACACAAATAAAGAGTGGAGATTGGGACGAATTGCCTTGGCCAACGTGGCCAGCTCAACCCCGCTTTTTCCAGGCATGATGACATCTGTTAGTAAGAGGTCGATTTCCCGGTCGGTAGCCTTCACTATTTCCAGCGCGGCTTCCGCGTTGTTTGCACAGATGACTTGGTAACCAGCGCTTTGCAGCATCGAGACATTCAGCTCGCGCAAATACTCATCGTCCTCTACCACCAGAATCGTTTCTGTCCCCCTCGGAAATTCGCCTTTCACCTCGGGCTGTTCTATATGTTCTGCTTCTCCTGACACCCTCGGAAAATAAATCTTGAAAGTTGTGCCCTTGTCCGGCTCGCTATACACGAAGATCGTGCCCCCGCCCTGCTTCACAATTCCGTACACCGTGGAGAGTCCAAGACCCGTCCCCTGCCCGACGCCCTTGGTGGTAAAGAAGGGCTCGAAGATTTTTGATTTGGTTGTCTCGTCCATACCGCAACCAGTATCGCTTACCGCCAAAACGACATGTTCCCCGATATGAGCGCCCGGATGCATAGAAACGTAATGCTCATCCAGTTCCGCATGCGCCGTCTCGATAATGATCTCGCCTCCACTCGGCATTGCATCGCGCGCATTCACCACCAGGTTCATCAGGACTTGCTCAATCTGGCCTGGGTCCGCATGAATGCTGCCCAGCGAGGCCGTCGGATGGAAAGACATGGCGACATCCTCGCCGATCAGTCTTTGCAGCATCGTCGTCACGTTTTGCACCACTTCATTCAGATCCAGTATTTTGGGAAAGACTACCTGCTGCCTGCTAAATGCCAGGAGTTGCCGCGTCAGTCCTACAGCCCGGTGCGAAGCTTTCTTGATTTGCTCCATGTACCGGTTCGCCGCGCTCTCTGGCGTGATCAGACCATGCGCGAGATCGCTATAGCCGAGAATCACTCCCAGCAAGTTGTTGAAATCATGGGCCACGCCCCCCGCCAAGCGCCCCACGGCCTCCATCTTCTGAGCTTGACGGAACTGCGCTTCCAGACGCTGCGTCTCCGTGATGTCCCGTACGATGGCCAGCACGCAGCTTTGCCCGTTCAGTTCGATCAGATCCGCCGATACCTCCGTTTCCCGAATCTCTCCCGCCTTGGTCTTGTGTTGCTTGCGGAACTCGGTTACTCGTCCGGTCTCCGTCAGCTGCCGGAGCATTTCAGCTCGTTCCGATTCTTGTGCCCAAATGCCAATCTCCAATCCGGTGCGGCCGATCACTTCGGCACGCTCGCGGCCCACCATGTTGAGGAACGCGTCATTCACGTCCAGATAACGGCCCTCTACTTCCGTCGCGATCGTGATTGCCAACGGGCTGTTGCGAAAAGCTTTGCTGAATCTTTCTTCCGATGTCCGCAGAGCCGCCTCAGACCGTTTGCGCTCGGTGATGTCGCGCAGGATACAGGCAATGCGGTCTATACCATTAGCACCCTCGATAGGAAAATACGATGTGAACAAAGTCTTCGCGACCCGATCAGGATAGTTGTAATCCAACTCAAATCGGACGACATTGCCCTGGAAACACTGGTCCATCTTTGCTTTGACAATCGATACAAAGGCGTCCTTTTCCAGTATTTCGTCCACTCGATGCCCGATTACTTCTTCTTTCTTCCTTGACCGGTAATTGAGGAATGCACGATTGGCGATCACATAGCGGTACTCCCGATCCAGCACCAAAATCATGTCCTCCACGCTCTCCACGACTCTCTCGTATTCCCGCAACCTTTCCTCAGCCCGATTCCGTACAGTGATGTCGCGGAATGCCACTACTCCGCCACGCACCGTTCCGTGTGTGTCCTTCAAAGGGCTGGCGTAGGCTTCGATGAAAACGCCTTCATCGACTTCCGGATTGCGTACAAACATGATGGCGCTGCTTGACTCGCCTTCAATGGCGCGCGCCAGCGGAGTTTGGTCGGCCTGAAATGGCGTTACTCGATCGGTCAGAAATAGGCCGTAGTGCCCGGTCCAATCCTCGCTAGAAATGTTAGCGGGACCGAGCCCAACTATCTTTTCCGCGGCGGGGTTCCATACGATGAATTTCCCCTGCTCATCGGCCACGATCAACCCCTCCGACATGCTATCCAGCACTGACTGCAGTAGAAGCGTCTTTACTTCCAGGGCCTGTCTCGAGCGCGCGAGTTCCTCTTCCACCTGCTTGCGCGCCGTAATGTCGCGCGCAATTTTGGAGGCTCCGACAACCTGGCCACTGCCGTCTTTTATCGGCGAGATGGTCACGGAAACCTCCATTTGGTGGCCGTCTTTGTGGAGACGCACCGTCTCGAAATGCTCGACACTTTCCCCGCGGCGGATCCGGGCTAGAATCTCCGCCTCCTCATTTGCCCGGTCTGGTGGCAAAAGCATCAAGATGGGCTGGCCCATAGCTTCCGACGCCCGGTAGCCAAACAACTTCTCGGCGCCGGAGTTCCACGCGGTGATCGTCCCGTCAAGGTTCTTGCTGATAATGGCGTCGTCGGACGAATCGACGATAGCGGCCAGGCGTTCGCGCGCTTCCCGTGCCCGCATGCGCTCGCTGATATCGTGCGCAACCGCAGCTGAGCCCACAATCCGGCCATCGAAATCTCGCACCGGCGAAACGACCAGAGACACATAGACCCGACTCCCATCCTTGTGGCGCCGCACGGTCTGCTCACGAGCCACCGTACGCCCCTCGCGAATCCCTCCGAGGAATTCCTTGGCTTCCTCTTGTAGTTCCGGCGGAATGATGGTCGCGATCGTTTGGCCAATAATTTCTTCTGCGCTATAGCCGAACAGTTTCTCGGCGCCACGATTCCAGCTGATGATCGTAGCCGACAGATCCAGACTCAGCATGGCGTCGTCGGAAGACGCGACGATGGATATCAGATCGTAGTTGCGCCGCTGGAATTCGCGGCGTTCCTGGTCAGCCCGGTTCAACCACACCGTGCTTAACCACAGCAGCGTGGCAAAGGTTACGATTTCGGCCAGGGTGCGGAGGGCGATGCCAAATTCTGTGCCATAAATGCCGCTGAGCTGGCCGCGCCACCGGAGCCAGCCGAACAATATCGGCAGGGCTATCACGAAGGGCAAAACTCTCCGCGCCATTACCCCACCCATGTATTCGCTGGTGACGGCAACCATCACCCCCAGCCCCGGTCTGGCCGCAAGAACAGCCAGCCCCAACACCGCAAACAGGATGGCGCTGTGCAGCGCGATGGACGAATACGCGGGTACGTCATAGAGAGCACGCGCACCCATCAGGTAGCCGACGCACGCTACAAACCCGTTCAGAGATGTGAGCAGGGCGAGACCTTGGGCCAGGTAGGGCCTGCGGTCACTGGTGAACAATAGGCTTGAGCCCAGAAGAAGGAAACCCAACGCTGTGGCGCCTGACATGCGGCCTGGATGAAGAACTCCAGTGGCTAGCAGCGTCCGGTGAAACAGGACGTCATCGAAGCCCAGACTCAGATGGAAGAAATACTCCGGCAGTGTGAGCAGCCCCGCCAGTCCGATTGCACCACCCAGCATCCGCGCCGCGCGGATATTTCGGAACCCCAGGCCGTTCCCATCACCGGAATGCGACTGAATCAGCCACAGGGACACTCCCGCGAGCACGAAGCATAGCGCGGTGTTCGGCTTCATGGTGGCGAGGCCAGGAATAATGCTGGTTAGGGCTGGAATGTTGAGCAGCCATCCCAAAAGCGCGAGACTGCCAACAACCACAGCTAGCACACCAGCTCCTTGGGAAAAGAGCCGGTAGCTGCGGACAATGCGGGATTCCGCTTCACTACTCACTGGAACCTTCAGTACATCGGGCAAATCCGGTCTGGCAATTTCCGAACGCCCCTCTGAGATCCGGACAGCGCGTATGCTCTATTGCACAGCCACGGCTTACATTAACGATCTCCCAATTTCACCCAGCGCTTTAATTCTTGCCTCGCCGGTTTTTAATTTTGGAGAAGTTTAGCCCTGTCTGAAAGAACGCGCCACGAAACCAACTACTTTCCTGCCAATTCTTACCTGTTTCGGCAAACGGGACTCGCCTGCGGGGTGCTTCGTCCCTCTCGAGGAAAACTGCCGCTCAACAAGGCAATGTGAATCCTTAACCACGCCAGGTCCCGAGTGCCCGACATGGCGCCGGAGCGATGTTAACACGAGATCAAAGGACCCGCACCAACCATCTTGTCACTCCGCAGCGATGGCATTCCCGCCTAACGTTCCTTTCGGAACACATCGTCATGACAGGGTTGTCCGACGATATTGTCATGACACGTAAACCTCTCACAAATAAGGAATTATGCCGGACAACCGGACGCCCCGCAGCCTGCCCGGAGCGAAGTCGACGGGGGCCTATGCATCTTCTGTGGGAATGCAGCCGGGCGCGCCAACAACGTCAGCGCCTCGCAGGACTCCAACCACCTTGTCATTCCGACGCGCGTAGGAATCTGCTTTTGGATAATTAATGACTTTTTGAATTGTGTCATTCCGACTAAGCCGGAGCGCACGCGACGGCGCACGGAGGAACCTGCTTTTGCTCGTGTGGCGCGGGCATTTCTGTCCGCCGCCCTTTGCCGCATCTCAACCACTTTTGTCATCCCTAAGGCGCGCGCGCCTTCAACCCCAAAATGTGCGCGACACCCCCGCGTCCCCACTCGGATAAACTGTTACCCGCAAATGAATCTCCAATGCCAACCGGACCTCGCCGCATCCTATAAATCGCGCTCGCAAATCGCCCGCATCCTCACCGAGGATTGGTGCGAACGGGAGCTGTACTGCGCCGCCTGCCCCTCCAACACGCTCCGCAAAGCCAAAGCGAATGCCGCGACCGTGGACTTCTTCTGCGCGAAGTGCGAGCAGCCTTATCAACTCAAGAGCAGGCGGAACGCATATACCAGCAAAATCACCGACGCCGCTTACGATCCGATGATTCGGGCCATCCGCCAAGACCGGACACCCAATTTGCTTTTTCTTCAATATTCCAACGATTGGGCCGTGAGCAACCTGCTCCTGGTGCCGAGCTTTTTCTTCTCGGAGAGCATCATCGAAAAAAGGAAACCACTCGGCCCGGATGCGAAGCGCGCCGGTTGGGTGGGCTGCAACATTCTTCTCGGGGATATCGTCGCCGACGGACGCATCAGCCTCGTATCCGACGGCATCGCCCTCCCGACCAAAGACGTCCGCCGCAGGTTCGACGAAATGCGTGCCCTGTCCAATGTGCGCCCAGAAACTCGCGGATGGACCCTCGACGTTCTTAAAATTGTTCGGGAAATAGGCAAAGACAACTTCACTCTGAGTGAAGCCTATGAATACGCCGACGAGCTACAAGCGCTCCATCCTCATAATCAGCACGTAAGACCGAAAATTCGCCAGCAACTTCAGATACTTCGCGACTTGGGATTTCTGCGTTTCGTCACACCCGGGCAGTACGCCATCATCAAGCATTGAAGCGGCCGTCGACAACATTTTCATCAAGCGCGAATTCCAACGCTTCGCACAGTTCCTTCAAATCTTCATCGCGCAACCCCAACTCGTTCTCGGCTTCCTCATCCAACCATCCACGACGAAAGGCAATCCGTGCAATTTGCAGAAGCCACAATAATTGCTCATCTGCAAGAAATTCTCGCGCACGACTGGCTGCATTCTTAATCTCAGCCTCGATTGGAAGCTCAGCGGCAAACGGAATCTGACAATCATCCACACGAATCCCTTCTAATAGCCTCTGCACATGGCGGCTTGCACTTGAACCCAATGCCAAGGGTTTCTACTCAAAACGTAGCAACTGTCATTCCGAAGGCTCGCGTTCTCACCAGCGAGCCGAGGAACCTCGCGCGCATCTCATCAGCCCCAGCCACCTTGTCATTCCGAGCCATCCGCAGTCGCATCAGCGACGAGGGCGCGCGTAGGAATCTGCTTTTGGATAATCACAACTATTGGTCTTTGTCTGACAGATAAACGGAGAAAGCCCCATCTGGTCCGTTTGCAATTTCCGCGCTATCCACCGACTTCGTGTCAGACAGCTTGACCTCCATTGCGAAAATCTTCTCGACCCCAAGAACCGAAGCCTCTTGAGTATTCATCAAACCCTGCACAAGCTCTGCGACCGTCATGCCATTTCCTTCGGCATAATCGCCATTTTCTATAGGGCTAAATGCCGGGGTGCCCTAGCCCGCCCTGAGCGCAGTCAAAGGGTCTCGCTGCTTTCACGGTGGATGAGAACTCTACATTGGTAGTATATTGGTAGTATGAAAGAGAAGACATCCATCACACTTTCGCAGGATGTCCTGGCCCGCATCGACAAGCTCGCCGGCTCTACATCCTCTCGCTCTGCTTTCATCGAAGCGGTGCTGCGCGATTATTTGAAGAAACGCGCACGGGCGGCAATCGAGGCGCGGGACCTGGCGCTTATCAATGCAAACGCCGGCAAACTAAACGCCGAGGCCGAAGACGCATTGCAATATCAGGCCCGCACCTGGCTCACAGACGCGGATCCTGACTGATTCACAGCCGAGTGATTCACGCCAGGTCTATTGTCGAAGCTCAATGGTCAAAGCTTTAAGAGCCAAAGCTTTAAGAGCCAAAGCTTTAGGGGGTTAAAAGCTTTTAAGGGTCAAAATCTAAAGCTTTAAGGGTCAAATCTAATATGAGACGCGGCGATCTTTATCGAGTATTCAAACCGGTCGGAGACCCCAAAAAATACCGGACGTTCGTCATCGTGAGCCGGCAAATCGTAATTGATTCAGCTTTTTCGACGGTGGTCTGCGCCCCGGTATTCTCGAATGCCGTCGGTCTTTCCACGCAGGTGCCGGTCGGCCCGGACGAGGGACTCAAGCACGACTGTTGGATTATGTGCGACAACCTCGGCAGCCTTCTCAAGACCGACTTGACGCATTACGTCGGGGCTCTGTCGCCCTCCAAACTCGCCGAGTTGGACCACGCCTTAAAAACAGCCTTAGGGCTGAATTAAGCTCCGTCGGATGTCCTAACCACCTTGTCATCTTGAGCGAAGTGAGTGCATTCGGGCTCGAATGCACTCGCGCAGTCGAAAGACCTCGTGTTCCTCGAAGATTCCTCCGGCCTATAAAGGAGTTCGTACGATGCTCAATGCCGCGCGCCCGATAGCTTGCCCTGAGCGTAGTCCAAGGGGGCTCGCCGTCTTTGCGAGACATGGGAATCACCTACTACCTCTTCTGATGATCGTTCGCCACGCACTTCGATTCCGCCCGAAGTTGCGAAGGAATTCGCTGCGGCTATAACTTAAAGGCAACATACTTCACGCCGAGCAATCCATCGCGGATATGCTGGAAATGCAAAAGCCCCGGTAGTCATCCGGGGCTTTAAAAGTGGGTACCGCATCTGCCGCCTGTCAACTTTAATGATAGTCAGGCCGCCTATGTTGTCAAGCAATTTTGCATTGGTCGAGTGACGAACGGAGGGCGAGGGACTCGAACCCTAGTGGCTGACTAAGCCACTCGACCGCTTGACAGGCGGCGTCCAGTACCCACTGGTAACACCCTCCAAACACCGTCTGCATAACGAATTGTAGAGGTTGGTTCTGACGATTTAATCATCGGCCAGAAAATATAATTGCGGCGCTCTCCCGATTTAGGAAAGAAGAAATGCCGGGTGCCCCATAGCCTGCCCGGTTTTTGCCGAAGCCCCGAGCGTAGCCAAGGGGGAAGTCGAAGGGTCTCGCCGTCTTTGCGAGACATGGAAATCACTTCCTACTTCTTCTGATAATCGTTCGCCGCCACCTTCGCGTATCCCGCGGGCACTGCAAACGCCGCCACATCCACGGAACTCGACGAAAATCCCGTCATCTGCGTCGTCGATTCCATCAGCACGGAATAATCCGCCGGAGCGCCCGCCGCGGGCGCAGCGGCCGGAGCCGGCGCGGGCTTCTTTTTGTGGAAGCCGCCGAATCCGCCAAGGCTGCTCGCTACGCCGCCAAAGCTTCCCATGTGGCTTCCCACCGAATTTTCTGCATTCGACGTCGCCGTATTCGTTGCCGAATTCGCAGCGTTGTTCGCAGCGTTCTGGGCAATGTCGCTTCCACTCGGTCCGTTCGGTTGCGGCGGCAGCGGCGCTTCCGACGCGGACGGCAGTTCTTTCCCGTTCGCCGCCATGCCCATGCGCATCACCTGCGACACTGGAATCCCTTTCAGCTTCTGCATCTCTTTCATCATGTCGCCCATGCCCGAAAGCATGCCCGGCTGCTGCGCCATCATCGACTTCATCGAAGACATCGCTCCGCTGAAGGTGTCGCCCATCTTCGCCGCGAACCGTTTGTTGAACTCGCGCACCTGGTCATAGCCCGGAATGTCGGGCACCATCCACATATCGTTGTTCATCGCCATGGACGCCGTCTGTCCGCTCTGCTGGTCCGTCGCATCCATGGTCATCCGCAGGATCGCTTCTTTCGCGTCCAGTCCCGCCACTTGTTTGCTCGCGCCCGTGTCCGTCACCTTCGCCGTGAATTTCATTTGCGGCATCGGCTTGCCGTCATTTGTGGTTTGAGCCTGCGACGCCTGTTGTTTCGCCTGCTCCGCCTGTGCCTGTTGCATCGCCGCTTCCATCTGCTGCTTCATCTCTGCAAACGTCATCACCGTATATTGCTTCTTCGCTGGATAAATCTCCGTGAAGGTCTCCGCATCGAGATCAATAATGGAAGTGTGGTCCGGGTTGATGCGCGCCATCCGGTTGCCTTTCACGATGACCGTGGTCTCAACCGGGTCCGTAGCCTTGCGCGCGTCATGACTGAACGCGCCCGCGAACTTCGCCATGCTCAAGATCGAGCCGCCCGTCAGTTGTGTAGTTTCGGTGTATTTGAAATCGGCAAAGCTGGAAAGCGGCGTGGCCATGCTCAGCGCCAGCGCCAGCACGCGGCCTAAGCCGTTGCGAGCATTCATATTCATTTTGAGGCCCCTTGAGATAATGTCTGAAGACTTTGCGGAGAATTGTACAATGCCCAACGCCGCGTCGCGCGCGCGTAATGGGCAGGTAATCAGAACAAATACGTTACTGGCCATGCGGACGCGTCCCGAAGGGCCCCCGGATACTTGCCGAGCGGGCAGCATAAATCTAATCTAATGTTCCGATGCCCCCGAAAGCGCTTATCTTTAGTCCCGACGCTTCTGTACGTGCCACGATGGCTCGCGTCTTCAATGATTTAGAGCTATTGCCCGAGCCTTGCGCGGACATCTTTTCAGCGCTCGAAGCGTTGACCGCGCGCGATTTTGAAGTGATTGTCGCCGATTGGAGCGAAGGCGCGGAGGCGGTTTTCCTGCTCAAGACCGCGCAAGAATTAAAGGCGCGCCTGCCCTTTGCGATTGTCCTGGCGGGCGCGCATGATGAGACCCCGGCGGACGCGGATCTTATTCTAAGCAAACCGCTTGTCGCGAATTCGATCAAGCGGATATTGCTTACGCGGGACAGTTTTCTAGAGCGCATGCAAAGCTGGTTAACGGTCCCGGAGAATGAAGATAGGGAATATGTGGCCGGTGGGAACTCGCTTGGGGGGGCCGAAAATCCCCAGACTTTACGCGAAAAGCGAATATTGAGCGAAAGTGCGTCCCGGCAATCGTGGCTGCGCGATGCTGTTTTGCAGCAGAATGCAGCGGATGCGTTAGACGATTCAAGTTCAATCCTTGCCGATACTTACAAGCACGCGGCGCGTGAAATGAAGAGCGTGCGCAGGGCAAAAAGCACAAAAATGCGTGATTTGTGCATCCTCGGCGCAGCGGCGATTGTGGCTATCTGCTTTGCTGTCTATCACTTCCGTGAGCCTTTGATGCGAAATCGGCTCGCGCTCGCATTGACGTCGAGCGATGCGATGAATCAAGCGGTAGAAGAGGCAGTGGTTGACGACACGAATTTCATGCTGGGAGACGATCCCAACATCACAATCACGCCGGTGTATCACCGAAAATCTCGCGGGCGTTTGCAGCGGGCAAATTTCTCTGAAGACGCAGGCGAAGATGTAAACGATTACGAAACGGTCATGACGCCCAAGCCCTCCCCCAGTATTCCCACGGCGAGTGATCCGAACGTGCCGGCGAGTTTGTATTCGCCGATGCCGTTGCGGGCCATCCCGAGCATGACTGTGGCTGGCGCGCCGCCGACTTCGGTTGGATTGGTCCAACCGGGTTCGATGCAAGCGGGCCCGGTTCACCCAGTGGACTTGCCGGAAGATTCGGCGGAGATGCTGCTGATAAAGAAAGTGGCGGCGCGGTACCCGGAAGAAGCGGTGAAGAGCGGGATTGAAGGGCCGGTGGTGTTCCAGGCGTCGATTGCGCGCGATGGCAGTGTGCAGGAGCTGAAATTAATTCGCGGGCCGCTGGCGCTGGTGCAGTCCGCGTATAACGCTGCGAAGCAATGGCGCTTCAAACCCTACACGCCGAATGGCGTGGCCACGGAAGCGCGCATCACGATGATTGTGGACTTCCAGAGAACGCAAATGGCGATGAGCAAGTAGAGAGTGGTTGCGCCCGTACGGGGCGTGATTGTGTTTCGTCGGTGGCGGCAGGGCTGAAGCCCGTGGCCTGACAGGAATCGCGTCCAGCGCTGAGAAAGCGTTCTTCTCGACACTCCCAAAAAACTCGTCCGATTTATACTGCCGGGGACGATTGTGTCCTGGCTTGGAGTGCCCACCTTTACAAAAAACGTAAAGGTGGGCCAGCCGCCCCTCCGGTGATTGCATCCTTCATGAACAAATCGTCATCCTATTGCCTTCCTGCGAAGTGCTATCAAAAGAACTAAAGATCTCGTCTCAAAGAGCTAAGATATGAAGCCTCTCGCCCCCGTCGCCCTCATGGCGCACTTGATCACGTCTAACCATCTGAGAAGCGAATAATGCCAATTTCTACTCTGCTATCGCCCAGTTCAGCCGGTTCAAGATTCAAGACTATTCTCTGGGTCTCGATTGGTCTCACCATACTCTTCGTCTTCATTACCTCAGAGCTGCTCCTCATCACCGATTATCCGATGTATCACGCCTACCGTCTGCAGGTGATTGCCGACCACCGTCTCCTCATCCCGCATACACTCGCCGGAATCTTCGCTCTATTGATCGGTCCCATCAATTTCTCCTCGCGGATCCGCCAGCGTCACCTCCAACTCCATCGCATCCTCGGCCGCATCTACGTCATCTGCGTGTTTATAGGTTCCTTCACGGGGATCGCTCTCGCAGCCGGCCGCCCGGGTCTTCCCGGAACCTCCATGCAGGCCGCCGCCTGGATGGTCTGCACCACCGCCGCCTTCATCACAGCGCGCAATCGGCAAATCACACAGCACCGCCAATGGATGGCGCGCTCCTATGCAGTCACCTTTACCTTCGTCTCCAGCCGTGTGCTCAACCTCTGGCCGCGTTACTGGAGCCACCTGGGCGACGTCTTCGCCGCCGTCGGCGTGATCGCCTTCACCCTTGCGTCGCTGCTGATCGTGGACCTCGGCCTCAACTGGCGCGAGCTCACCACCCGTCGTGACTGATCGTCGGCTAGGGGTTATGAGATTTTGAGATGTGGGTTTGCAAAATGTTCTATTTCTCGAAGGTGGTCCCCTCCAACTCCGAGTTGACCACAGGCCCGTACCCACCTAGCTGTCCAACTATCCTCACCACTGCAGGCTCCTCACCGGCTCCAAAATGACGATTTGTACAGAATGACGCGCCAAACTTTTTTTGGACATCTAATAGAAATATGGAATCCCGCTACAAATTGATTGCACATCCAAGTGAATGAGGAGCAATGCTTTGCAAGACGAAGTTCTGATCCTCGGTGGTGGAGTGGCAGGCTGTGCCGCTTCGATCGCGCACGCTCGAAAGGGACGAGGCGTCACGCTGATTGAACGCGAGCCCACACCACGCCATAAGGTCTGCGGAGAGTTTCTAAGCGGTGAGGCCCTTGAGGACCTGCATGCGCTCGGCATCGACGTGGCCGCGCTTGGCGCCGTCCCCATCGACTACGTTCGCCTCGCCGCCGCCAGGCGCGCCGCGGAGGCTCCCTTGCCTTTTCCCGCGGCTTCGCTCACGCGCAAGGCGCTTGATACAGTGCTCATCGCCGAGGCC
>Ga0187847_10000874_pt1 | contig 29732 bp, 21 predicted proteins | sample June2016WEW_4_10_FD_132458 | JGI IMG/M metagenome (GOLD analysis project Ga0187847, IMG submission 132458) | Peatland microbial communities from SPRUCE experiment site at the Marcell Experimental Forest, Minnesota, USA - June2016WEW_4_10 | ecosystem: Environmental > Terrestrial > Soil >...
AACAAGGTGTTCGGAATCTCCAGTACCTGCACCACCTTTGTTCGGTATTGGTTCCCGGCATGCTGGAATCTTTTCGTCTTGACTGGAAGGAGGCCGGACTTTGGAATCTTGTGTTCTTGTTGGGAGTCCTGACCGGCGGATTTCTCGCCGCTCACTGGGTTACTCCCCACGAAATTGCGGTTTCGCCCGCGACGAAACCGGCACACCCTGGTCACCGAGCTTGCGGAGAGCGACGCAGCCGACCAGACCATCATGGATGTTGAAGGCTCCTAAGTCTAAGAGACCAACTGGCTCCTCCCCCAGGAGTCATCTGTATTGATTCCAAATAGGTTATCCTTCGAAGGCCCTGCACTACCCCTATTCGTACCCCTCTGCGCGTCTGGATGAATTCGAACCAAAACGCACCATACCGAACGCTCGCGAAAACAAGTCGCTAGCCGAGGGAAGCCAGCACCTCATCTGGCGAAAGAACCGAGATGCCATTGAAGCGGCGAAAATCCTTGACATTCAGAGTGAGCAAGTTCCCGATTCCATGCACGTACATCGCTGCTACCAAGCGCGCGTCATGCACCTGGATACCGGAGACCTTCGCTGCAACAACGATTCTGCGCCACTCCTGATGTGTTGCTTCGCTGTCGGCGGCAAGAAAGAATTTGGCTTCGATCAGAGTTGCACGTTCATCGGTCTCTGCGACAGAAAACCCGAACCCGTTCCGGTCAGCCGGCCGGGTGCAGACGTTCCAGAATTCAGCCAGGTTTTGAGATGTGTAGAAGAGCTCCGCTCCGCGCGCCCAAAGACGATCTGTACATTGCCGGATCGTTCCATATTCAGGGCTGTCTGGCTGTACGAGGCGGAGCAAAATGTTCGTGTCCACCAAGTAGGACGATCCGGGCATTAGGCGTGCTCACCGTAAATCATTTCGCGCGAGAAGGTCTCGGACCGCAGTTGGGGTACATTCGGAGCTTTGCTCGCAAGAGCATCCAGAAAGGCACGAAATTCTTCCTGGCTCGCGCGAGGCTGCCCTTTGCTCCTGGATACAATTGCTTCCTGGAGGAGACGTTGCGCATACACCTCCAACGCAATGCCGCGAGCCAATGCTTCCGCGGCAAGCTGTCTCTCCATCTCCGAGTTGAGTTCGACACGGATCGTCATAGAACCCTCACGTCCATAGTTATTATCGAATGGCAGCGGGCAAAAGTCGATCTAAGCTTGATTCAAGGCAGTTTTTGCGACGGGATGTGCCGCCGCCCACATAGTCGTCCACTAATTTGATTTCCCAAATGGGAGCGCGGATTGCGTATTGGGCTGGCTTACGGAATTGGCGATGGGCCTTTTAAGGCGTGGGTCCTGGGTTCGAATCCCAGCGAGCTCACCACTCATAATAAATGACTTAATCTAATATGGGTGGACATCCAGAAAGGCTGCTGTGATACGAAAGTGATACACACGCATCTTTCGCGGAAATTCAGTTAACTCACAATGCGGGTCGGAGTGTTGCACTCAGTTGCACGCGCTCGCATTGAATCGCAAATCACTTTTACTGAATCACTTCCGCAGAGCGCCAGTGGTTCGCTTCGCACAGTTCAGCAACCTCTGTCGAACCGAAGCGTCATGCTCTTGACCATCGGAACCGACTCAATACCGCGCCTCCGGATTGGGGCGCATCGCGCGCTCGACGCAGCACACCTTCGCGTATCGCTCATACTGTTCGCCTTCAAGCGGCGACCACGCCCGCGATACAGGTTACGCGAATTGCCTCCGATGCGTCAGACGGATATCGCCGACGCGCTCAGAAACCTAGCGCGAGCTTGCTTCTGGATGCAAGGATAAGAATCAATGAGGTTGATTCCCGCCTAGTCGTATCCCAACAGCGAGGCAGCAACCGGGGAACGGCGGTAGGAGATGCTAGGTGGAGTCTCGCTGCGCCCGCGCCTCCTTGACCATAAGGAGAAACCTTCGAGCCAGTTCATGGATGCGATATTCCTGCCGATGTTGCAAGGCTTCTTCGGGAAGCAATTCACCACCGACGCCGATTGCGCTCGCTCCTGCAAGGATATAGTCAAATGCGGTCAACTGATTTACGCCGCCTGTAACAATAAGCGGGATCTGCGGAAGGGGCACTTTGAGCGCGCGTACGTAGTGTGTGCCGCCGACGGGAGCTGTCGGGAAGATCTTGACGAAATCCCCGCCAGCCTTCCATGCCGCAATGATCTCAGTCGCCGTCAGTGCGCCCGGGAATACGACGACATTCGACTTCTTTGCATAGGTGACCACTTCGGGAATATACCCTGGACTGGTCAAGAACCTGGCACCGGCGTCGACGCTCCGGCGTGCTGAATCCTCATCTAAGACGGTTCCTGCACCCACGACCATATCGGGGAAGCGCTTCGCCAAGTCCTCGATCACATCCGGCGCCTCATGCAACGTCAGGGTGATTTCTACAACGGGAATGCCAGCGGCATACAACGTTTCAGCCGCAAATCGGGCGTGCTCCGACGATGTTACACGGGCACAAGGCACAATGCCCACTTCGTCAATCTGCTTACGGGCTTCGCTCTTATTCATTCACCCTCCTGGTTGAAATCTGATTGGCCAGGAATGCCCAGCCGAAGATCGATGCAGCTCCGTCTTACTTCCGCTGAAAACAATTGCTGGCCTCAAGCAGCACAAAGCCGAGGGTCAACAGAACGCAAACAATCGCCAGCCCGATTCCAGCAACATCGAGCACCCGGAAGAAAACCAAATCGCCAGCTTGCTTTCGAGGCCATCTTTTTCTCGAAACACTTCTAGCCATGGCCGACCTCCATGATCCTGCCGTGAGAGGTAAAACCGGAATTCCGCTCTAACTCCACGGCTGTGGCGATGGAATGAACCGATAGCCAAACTGACGTTGGGTCACGATATATCTTGGAGGGAACGTCAATTCGATCTTTGCCCGTAACGCCCAAACCAGAACCCTGAGAATATGAGGCGATCCAGCCCGATTGCCCCATATCGCTGTTAGCAAAGACTCATGACTCAGGGGTCTCTCGGGATGCCTGCAGAAAAACCTCAAAAGTTCAAACTCCTTCGGAGTGCAGGCTGTCTCAATGCCACGAATCCAGAATTGGCGGCTGGAGGCATCGAGAACAAAGTCCCCAATACGAATCATGTTCAGTTCGTGCGCTTCGGCATCAGAGATTCCCTCATTGGTGTCGGCGCTCCGCAAAATCAGGCCGGTGAAGCCACGGCATCGTGCATCCCGCGCAAAGAGCGAAAGTTTCTCCTCGCGAAACTCACTGCTCAACAAGAAGAGATCGATGGTTCCCGACTCCAGGCAGGCGAAGGCTTCCGAAAGAGTCGATGCTCTGGCAATGACCTGCAGATGAAGGCGGTCTAGAAACCGTTCCGCAGCGTCGCTCTTGAACGCGCCTTCGCTGCCAATCAGCAACAGATTCATCGGGAGCTTGCCGCGTGGTCGGCGAGAGATAACGGAAGCCTGTTTTGTCAGAGGTTCCTGCATGATGCCTTTGTTTGATATTCCCTTGAAGCTTTGTTTGTTCTGCGGTGTGTTCCTGTCAGGCTGCGCCGCCGCCGCTCACTCGGTTGCCCACTCGGCATTCGGTGGAGGCAAAACGTCGTCCTTTCTTGCGATCCAGACATAAAGCGTGGGAAGCAGGAAGATGCTCATGACCAGGTCGGAAATCAGCCCACCCACAATCACAATGGCAAAGGGGCGCTGCGAGTCGGAGCCGATGCCGTGAGAGAGCGCTGCAGGTAACAGGCCCAGTGTGGCTACCAGCATAGTCATCATGATGGGGCGCAACCTGAGAACAGCGCCTTCGATCGCGGACTCTTCAATGGTGTGGCCGGCAGCGCGCAGCTGGTTGATGTACTCCAGCATGATGACGCCCGTCTGCACCGAGACACCGAACAATGCGAGCATCCCGACGCTCGATGAAACGCTAATGTTGGTATGCGTGAATAGAAGCGCCAACATTCCGCCTACGCGCGCCAGCGCCACGTTGATGAGGATCAGACCCGCCCACTTGAACGACTTGAACATCATGTACAGAATGATCGCAATCAGCAGAATCGTCAGAGGCACAATCAGTGCCAGTCGAGCGTCGGCGCGGAGCTTGCTCTCGTATTCACCGGCCCACACATAGTGATACCCCCTGGGCAAAGGAACCTGCTTGTTGACCTTTGCGATAGCTTCCTCTACGGTGCCTCCAAGATCCCGTCCCCGCACGCTGTACTTGATCGGGATATACCGCTCTTCGTGTTCGCGGTAGATCTCTTCCGCTCCATCCGTCGTCTTGATATTCGTCAACTGAGCAAGCGACACACGCTCACCCGACGGGGAAAGAATCCGCACATTTGCGATCGCTTCCTTGGTATCGCGATATTGTTTCTGGTCGCGCAAGACCAAGTCGAATTGCGCCTCGCCGATGAGTACCTCGCTGAGAACATTTCCGCCAACTGCGGTTTGGATCGCGTCCTGAATATCGGCGACGTTGATGCCCCAGCGCGCCGCAGCCGCGCGATCAACGGTGAAGGTCATATTGGGCTGGCCGATGATGCGGAACATTCCAAGGTCGGCCACGCCGCGAATTTTGCTCATTACGCTGACGATGTCATTGCCCTTCTCTTCAAGGGTTTTGAAGTCGTCCCCGTAGATTTTTACCGATAGCTCGCCTTTGACACCGCTGACGGCCTCTTCCATGTTGTCTTCAATTGGCTGTGAAAAGCCCCATATAACCCCGGGGATCTTCTCCAACTGAAGATTCATGGCGGCAATCAGGGCATCTTTGTCCTGATGGAAGACCGGACGCCACTCTTCTTTGGGTTTGAGATTGACGTTGTATTCGGTGTTGAAGAATCCCGTCCAGTCTGTGCCGTCATCGGGACGGCCAATCTGATCGACCACGTCAGTGACTTCAGGGAAACTGGCCATGATAAGCCGAGCTCTGTTGGCAATTTTCAGGCTCTCTTCCGGACCGGTGGACGGAGCGAGGGAGCCACGGACATACAGCGCCCCTTCATCCAGGTGAGGCAGAAATTCGGAACCGATAACATTTCCAAAGGTTAAGAAGAGAAACAGGGCGAACCCTGCTAGGCCAACACCCACAGTAACTCCGCGATGATGAATGGCCCACTTCATCCCATGTCTGTACCGATCGGTCAGATAGGTCATGGCTGGGTTGTGCCACTCCTTTGCGCCTTTTCTGAACAACGCGCTGGCCAACACGGGAGTGACGATGATCGAAAAAAGCAGCGCACCCAGCAAGGCGAACGCCACGGTCCAGGCCAACGGCTTGAAGAGACGGCCCTCCACGGACTGCAAGGTAAAGATGGGCAGGTACGCCGTGATGATGATGGCGATGGCGTAGAAGACGGGTCGCTGGACCTCGTGCGCAGCTTCTTTGATTTTTTGTTGTACCGTTCGCGTATCGTCTTTGTGAGACAGATGGCGCACAATGTTTTCGATCATGACTACAGCGCCATCCACCACCATGCCGAAGTCCAGAGCGCCGAGCGATAACAGGTTCGCGGGGATGTGGCAAAGCCCGAGACAGATGGATGCGAACAGCAATGCGAATGGAATTGTGATTGCAACGATCACCGCACCGCGCACATTGCCCAGGAAGAGAAACAGAATGACCGAAACGAGGATAATGCCTTCGAGCAGGTTGTGGAGGACCGTATGCGTGGTCAGATGGACCAGATCGCTGCGGTCGAGATATGGCACCACCTTCACGCCCTGGGGCAGGATGTGATCATTGACTTCCTGCGTCTTTGCTTCCAGGCCCTTCAGCGCGGGGTCGGCATCCGATCCCTTTTGCAATAACACTGTGCCTTCCACCACGTCCGGATTATCGATCAGCTTGCTGTCGTCGTAGTGCTTGTTCCCGTCCTTATCCACCGTGTATGGATGGTACGTCTTGGAAATCTGGCCCAGCCTGATTTTGGGTCCCTGATCCACCACCGCAATATCTTTCACGCGTATCGCCGCGCCGTTCGAGGCCTTGATCAGGGTGTTTTCAATCTGCTGCACATTTTCATAAAGGCCTTGCGCCTGCACGTTGATCTGCTGGGTGCCGGCAACGATGAAGCTGCCGCCTGCATTGGTGTTGTTGATCTGGAGCTGCTGCTCCACCTGGCCAATGCTGAGTCCATAGCTGACCAGCTTATCCGGATTGAGCCGGATCTGATATTCCTTCGTCATGCCGCCGAAGGTGGCCATGTCGACGATCCCAGGAACATTTTTGTATTGCTTGGTGAGAACCCAGTCCTGGAGCGATTTCTGCTCCATCACATCGACGTTCGGATTCTTGCTCTCAATGGTGTACCAGTAGATCTGGCCTGCGGGACTCCAGTCCGTCTGCAACTGCGGGACCAAGCCAGCCGGAAGCGTGACCATGCCCATGCGTTCCAGGACTCGTTCGCGATTCCAGCCATTATCCGAGTCATCGTTGAAGTTCATCATGAGGCTCGAAATGCCGGCAAGACTGAAGGAGCGCATATTCTTCATTTGCGGCAGGCCGGCCATCTGAATCTCAGTTGGAACGGTAATCTGCTTTTCGATGTCTTCGGCAGAATGGCCCGGCCATTGGGTTATGATGTTGACGTAGTTGTCGGCAACGTCGGGATAGGCATCGACGGGAAGATTATGAAAGGAGATCGCTCCCCATACAAACAGCAGAAGTGCAACCGCAATGACGAGGAAGCGGCTCTTCAGTGCAAAATCTACGAGTTTCTCGATCATTGTGCCTCCAGCGTGGCTTCAAGCTGAAGAACGTTGGAAACCACCTGCTGACCGGGGTTTATGCCCGAAAGCAGTTCCTGCTTATTGCCGGGAAGAATCTTGCCTGCCTGCACTTCAACCCGCTTGAACTGCTTGTCACCTGCCGGGATAAAGACCCAATCGCGGTCATGCAGATGCAGTACAGCGTCCGCAGACACTACGGGATGCTTTTCCTTTGTCTTGCTCTCGAATGTGGCCGTGACAAACATGCCCAGCTTGAGAATGTTGCCGGGATTCGGTATCTCAAGACGGACCTTAGCGGTGCGAATGTTGGGATCGAGCACGGGGCCGATATCGCTTACGCGGCCGGTCAGTAACTTGTCGGGATACGCGGTGAGACGAATCTGCGCAGTTTGGCCAAGCGTGAGCCTGGGAATGTCGTTTTCATAAACATCGCAGATAACCCAGACAGAGGTGAGATCGGCGATGGTAAACGCTGTAGCCGATCCAGACAGGTTGACACCGGCAGCGGCGGCTTGAGTCACGTTTTGGGCGATGATGACGCCCGAGATCGGCGCATAGACATTCACGATTCCGCTGGGGTGGTTCTTGTCCACGCCCAGAACTTTCAACCCCTCTTCTGCGGCGGTTAGATCGGCCTGCGAGTCCTTCTCCGCGTCTTCGGCCTGTTCCAACATGGATTGCGAGATAGCACCATGTTCGAAGAGAGTCTGCGAACGCACATATTGCACGTTATTCATGCGCTCGTCGTTGACGGCCTTCAGATAGACGTCGAAGGCTCCGGCGATGTCCGGGCTTTGCACCTTTATGAGCAGGTCACCCTTCTTCACGTAATCGTCGAGCCGGGCCTTGATATCGACCACGCGGCCATTGGCGAGCGAGATGACGGGAATCTCGCGAGCGACATCGGGGAAGACTGCACCGGTGACATTCAATTCGGCGGGTGCTTCCCGGGTTTCTGCCGCGACCAGCGGAAACTGGTCGGGCTTGTCCACCGATACAAGGCTCATGTCACCGGAAGGCACGATCTGTGGAGAGGGTGGCGCGCCGTCCGCCGGATTGAAGTCTTTCTTGCACCCGAGAAGAGAGGAGCAGGCAACAAGGTAGCAGGAAAAAAGAAGAAAAGATCTAGTTGTCATTAAACACCTCGTGCCCCACGGCAAGATTCATCTGGCCCTCGGCTGTCATATACGCCCCGATCAACTGCAGATACGCAAGTTGAACGACTCGGTAGTCGCTCTGTGCGTTGAGAAAGTCCATCAGCGATGCCCCTCCGTGCTGGTAGGCGAAAGTTACGGTGTCGCGCACATAAACCGATTGATCCAGATACTGCGTTTTGTATGGCTTAATCAGCGCTATATTGGTGCGCACCAATTCGTAGGCATTGTCCACGTCGCTGAAGACCTGCGCCTTGGCCGCTTCAGCAGCCTGTGTGCTTCTGTCGATGTCGATGAGCGTGCGCTTCTTCTCTCCCTGGTTCTTGTCGAAGATCCGCAGCGGGATGTTGACGCTGAGTCCCAGAGTCTGGATGCCGTTTGGGTTGTTGTTCGAGGAGTTGTAGGTGTACCATGCGCTGTATGTCGGATCGGTGGAACCGTTAGAGATGGCGAGGTTATGGTTGGTCTGCGACTGCTGAATCGTCTGAATCGCGGCCTGCAGATCCGGTCTGTTGTCCAGTGCAACCTGGTGATAATCGCTCAGTGTTTGCAGGTCTGGACCGAGGTCGAACTTTCCGCTCACGTCGAACTGATCGACCGGGGTACGGTCGTCAAGCAACAGCAGGAGCTGAATCTTCTGCTGGCGCAGATTGACGGTTGCGGCCTCGATTTCAGACTCGTATTGCACGCGCTGAAGCTCAATCCTTGCCAGGTCGATCTTGGCCAGGTCGCCCGCTTTGAAGCGGGCGCGGCTGATGTCGATAATCTTGTCGTAGTACTCCAGATCGGCCTTGGCCAACTCAAGCACTGCCTTGGCCTGGAGAGTTTGTACAAAGGCGGAGCGCAGGCCGAAGATCAGGTTACGTTCGAGGTCAATGTGCTGCGACTCGGTAATCCGCGTGCCTTCCTTGGCGCTCTCCAGGCGCAACTCCCGCTTGTGCTCGCGCTCATGGAGATAACTGAAATTGGGCACTTCGTACGTGCCCCGCGTTGGAGTCCAGGTACCCGAGTGAGGAGCGATTTGGGTGCCGTCCGCAGTTAAGGTGAATTGCGGATTGGGACGGAGAAAAGCGGTCATTTCCTCTGCCTTCATCTCCTCCACGTTGGCCTCATCCGCTTTCAGCACGGGGTTTGCCGTCTCAAATTTCGCCTTCACCTGATCCCAGTTGAGGGCCTGTTGTGCGGCAGCGGGCAAGCCCGAAGCCAACAGGAGTCCAGTGAACACAGTGCCGCTGGCTTTCCTGCTCAGGAGTTTGAGAATTTGCATGAATTTCCTCGGAAATCGGCTATCTAAAGCTGTTCAATTGGGATCTCGGGCGCTCAAACTGGCTTGGCGCGACCTGCAAACAGCCTCAGCATAGAGGGAATCCTTAAAGTTGCATCGCTATCTTTCAGTTACGTCAAGCCCATCTTTCGGCGCGACGGAACCTATCTTTTGGACAACTGTCAAGTCTTTGGATAATCCTTATAAACTTCGTTGTAATGGGTAACTAGAATTGAAACAGCCGCATCATCCTTGTCGATGCGGCATGACAGGTGCCCATGTACGGAGTGCTCTTCAAGGGGACCAAGAGATCCGTTCTGCTCAAAGCGGCAGCCACGATTGCGGCCATTGCGCTACTGGATTGGCGTGTAATTGCAGAAATTCCGCTTGGCTTCCTCTACCTTATTCCCATGGTGATGGTTGGAAGCGTAGTGGGACGCTTCTCGATCGTCGCGGTGTCAGCCCTGTGCACCGTGCTGGCCGAAGCGTTTAGCGATCTTGCCTGGAATCTGCGCACCGGAACATCCAGGGACGTGCTGTACTTTGCCGCATTCGTAGGTACCGGTTTGTTCGTTCGTGAAGCGGACAGCAATCGCAAGGCCACGCTTGAGCACCTTCATGAGATTGAACAAGAGCGAGACGCGCGTCGCGAAGCCGAAGAGCAACTGAGAATCCTGATTGAGAGCAGCCCCGTTGCAATCGTTACCGCGGACCAGAATGGTTGCGTGCTGATGGCGAATGATGCAGCGCATCGGATGCTGGCCGTTCCGCAGGGAGAACTTCGCGGGAGATTGCTTTATCGTTTTCTTCCGGCTCTAACAAATATCACCATGCACGATGAGTCGCTGCAGCTTCTGCGCGCCGTCATGCAGGCTCGCGGCCAACGGGAAGATGGGGAAGCGTTTCTGGCGGACATCTGTTTCTCAACCTACAGAACGAATGCCGGAACCCGCCTGGCGGCAATGGTGCTGGATACCTCAGAGGATTTGCGCGCGCACGAAGTGTCTGGACTTCAGCAGTTGCTCTCTGGATCGAGAATCGCGGTGGGCGCTGTGTTCCACGAGATTCGCAATGTCTGTGGCGCTATGGCCGTCGTTCATCAGAACCTCTCGCATAGCGGACTGCTCATCGGAAACAAGGATTTTGAAGCACTCGGCAGCCTTGCGGCCGCTCTTGAGCGCATTGCCAGCGTGAATGTCCGCCAGACGACCGCCCAGGCGAAGGAAGTGGATCTCACTGTTCTTCTGGATGAGTTGAAAATCGTCGTGACACCATCGCTGCAAGAGGAAGAGATTGAGGCGCACTGGACGGTAGAGCCGGGTCTGCCTATGGTTTTGGCTGACAGGCCAAGCCTTATGCAGGTGTTTTTGAACCTGATCACAAATAGCACCAGGGCGCTCGCAAAGAGGCAGCGCAGGCTGTTGCACGTTGCCGCGCGAAGCGAAGGCGAACAGGTTCGCGTCGAAGTCTCCGACACGGGCGGTGGAGTTGCGCATCCTGAGTTCTTGTTCCACCCGTTTCAGGCCGGGGCAGAATCGACGGGGCTCGGCCTCTACTTATCACGGGCGTTCATGCGCTCCTTTGGCGGAGAGTTGCGCTATGTGGCTCTTGATGACGGAGCTTGTTTTATAGTTGATTTGACGCAGGCAATCGCCGCCGAAAAGGAATCGTGATGGATGAAACCCGCATCCTGATGGTGGACGATCACAACCTGTTTCGCGAAGGGTTGAGCAGGCTTCTTGAAGCAGCGCCCGGTATTCGAGTTGTGGGTCTATGCGGAACCGCGGCCGAAGCGGTTTCGGCGCTCTCCACCTCGCACGCGGACGTAGTGCTGCTGGATTACGACCTTGGCGAAGAGCGGGGTTCAAACCTGGTCACTGAACTCAGGAACTGCCAACATGAGGTGAAGATCCTGATGGTGACGGCAGGCATGACTGATGCTGCGACTTTGCAATCAATGGAAGCCGGAGCGAGCGGAGTTTTTTTGAAGCAAAGCAATCCCGACCAGCTTGTGGAAGCGATCCGCCGAGTTGCGAATAACGGAATCTGGCTTGACAGCGAAGCAGCGCGATCACTTGTGTCCGCGAGGACTGCTCATGCGGAACATGTAGAACACCATCGGCCTCTTACTTCGCGTCAAAGCGAAGTCATGCGCGGCATATTGGATGGACTCACGAACAAAGAGATCGCATGGAAACTGAGCGTCTCAGAAAGCTCCATCAAAGCCGTTATCCAGGAACTCTTCCACAAAGCGGGAGTGAGAACTCGAAGTCAATTGGTAAGAATTGCCATTGAAAAGCATTCCTCCGATTGGCTGAGACCTGAGACAAAGGATTGACGCACGGTGAAGTTCTCGTTGGAACATGCGGAATTGAGACATTCTGGGCTCGATTGTTTGGCTGCAAGCTTCGAGGGATACCGCCAGAGCGCTGTCCAGATAGCAAACAACTCGGGAACTTGCGGGCTCAGCGGCCCTTTGGAATTGCGATTAGCAACGCCACAGTAACACTCGCCGATTGATCATGTCCGCTGCCGAAGTCGTATCCATAGGCTGGCTCCAAATACCAGCCGAACCTCCGTTTCGACCAGGGCCAAAACATGAAATCGAGAGTGGCTTCTCCTCCTATGGAATTGCTACTCTTGCCGCCTTTAGTCGTATGCGCCCATTCCGGGCCAGCACCGAACATAAACTCTGTGGTTTTGGACACGGTATAAGGCTTCTTAAATATGAGGTCGGTGTCCCACTCCGTTTGACCACGACTAAAGAAGGGCGCCACCCCCGCTTCGATTTCCAACTTCTCTTTGATGGGAGTTATTTCCACAGCGACGTTAGGACCATGGCTTGGAGTGCCGTGGGTAAGCGCCCCTTCCCCAGCACCGCCGATCTCGATAATCGCGGCTGGCTCACAGTTCGGATGCAACGTGGGTGAACTGCGAGGAGCGGGAGGCAGACTACTGTCTCCGAAATACAGCAGCCTTCGCAGGTGTTGGACGGAGACCGGGAAGACTATGACATTCCCCGGATAATTGGAATAATAAGCCGAGGCTGGGAGGCCGGTGTCAAGGCTCTACGACCGCGAAGCGGCGTCCGCCGCAGCGGACGGCCTTGACTCCTGCCGGGCCTCGGCTACGCTGCTGCTATCCGGGGAATGTCTGCTTGGGTCTGGATTACATACCCATACCAATTCCCTGACCGATCTCGTGCGATTGGGCAGGCTGCTGTTCGATGGACTGTGATGGGGCCTGCTGGATGGCTGGCGCGTGGGACACGTCGCGGCTGAGTGCCTGCCCCAGCGCCGATGCGTTGTTGGTGAAGATTTGCGCGTCATGTGCGCCGCGTGAGACGGCAACGTATGCCATGCGGCTGTTAAGCAGGTCTTTCGCGCCGAGTTCAGTGTCTACGTTAATCAGTACGCGATCGGCAGTTTGGCCCTGGCTCGAATGGCTGGTGACGGCATAGCCATAATCGAGATGCGTGTGCCGGTTCGGATCGAGTTCGATTGCACGGCCATTGTCCAACTTCAATTTGAGCCGTCCGTCTCCGTCGATGCTCCCGATTGTGCCTAATTCACGGTTTGCCACTTTGAAGTCGTTGGCGGGCGCGGTGAACTGGATGCGGTCGCCCACTGAAAAGCTGCGCAGTTCTTCGCGGAATACCGAAACACCCTGCTGCCGGCGCGGATCGTAAGTTCGTTCCGTGCCGTCCTGCAGTTCGACTGTGAGCCGATTGGCTATAGCATCGATGCTCTTCACCTGAGCGTATTCGCTTTTGCCGATGCCGGTTTCTTTGGAAGCGCGCGAGTAGCGCAACACGTCGCCCACCTCGTACCGCTCGGCCCAGGTACGATCCGCCCCGGTGAGGCCCTGTCGCGGCACCAGCGTGCAGACGTGGTGCTCTGCGGTGCTTACGATTCCGTGACCCTGTAATTCCGCATGAATGCGCTCGTTGATCTCAATGCGGGAGCGATTGTCGGGCGAAACAACCAGCGTGCACTCTGGCGAGTTTGCATACTCTTTCGCGATCGCCGTAATACGCTCGCCGTGTTTGGGAATCTCATGGACGCGGCCCTGCCGGTCAAGATTCTGGACTGCCTCTCGGATTTCGCCATGCGCAAGCTGCTCGACCACCTGTTTCAGGTCCGGGTCTTTCTGGCGCACGATCTCATCGAGCCTGACCGTCTTCATGCCTGCGTCCTGAAGTTGGGCAAATGGTCGCCCGGCTTCAACGGCTTCATGCTGTCGCCGGTCGCCAACCAATAACACTCGGTCATTTGAACGGAGGCGGTGTACAAACTCATGCAACTGCCGGGTCGATGCCATCGAGGATTCGTCGAGCACGTACAGCCGTTTTTCGCTCGTGTCGGGCTGCTCGCTACGCGCCAGATATTTCTGGATCGTTGATGTCTCTATCCCCGCCTCGGAGAGCTTCTGGGCCGCGCGCGACGTTGGCGCGAAGCCTTCGACGTGGTATCCCTCGGCCACTGCTGCTTCACGAATCACGGATAGTGTTGTTGTCTTCCCCGCACCCGCGACGCCATCCAGGCCGGCAATTTTCTCGCGCGAAATAAGAATGCTGTCCACGGCCTGACGCTGCGAAGCACTCAATTCAGGATGCCGATCTTCGGCGCTGATGCGGACCTGGGGCGAAACTAGCATCGGATCGCTATAGCCGCGCTGGTTGCCTTCCTGCATCCGGGCAATCATTTGGCGCTCCATGTGCATCATGGCCGTGGTCGTGAACTGTTGGCCCGCTCCATTCTGACCAATTTCGCGAAATTCGCCGGTCTTGATCCGGCGCTCGAACTCCTGCACGATGCTGCCATAAGTTGTTTCTCCCATACCACGGGCCAAGGCTGATTCGAGAATCGTGCGGCTGTCCTGCACTGCCGATCTTTCAAAAACATGGTCCCGCGCCCACGTCACCGCCCGGTGTGCGGCATTCTCGGGTTCTTGCGTTTGTTGCTGACCGTGTGTTCGTGCCTGAGCGACCACTCGATCTGCCTGGTTCCCGTACTGCGCGGCCAACTCTCGATGCCTCCGCAACACTTCTTCCGGTGACAGCAGTTGCTTGCTGTCGCGCGTGTGATGAGCCGCAATCTGCGCAGCCTTTGCTCCATCGATTCCTTGCTCGCGCAGATGGTCCTTGATCTGTTCCCGCAGTGGGCTGGATGCCTCCAGATATTCCTTTGTGTATCCCTTGATTTCGGGCTGGTCGTGCTTGCCCCGTTCGAGTTCGTAGCCGAGCTTTTCAAGGCGCAGCGCGAGTTCTGATCGGTAGACCGCTGTGACGTACCTCTGCGAAACAAATATCTCGTGAGGCTGCAAAGCGCGTGCCTGTCCGCTATCCCGCTCGGTCACATTGAAAATCACAGCATGGGTATGCAATTGCGGCGCAGCATAGCCATCGACTGGACGGGCTGTGTCGTGCTCGAACGTGGCGGCAACGAATTTGCCCGTCGTCTCCGGCGCATGGACATTTCCGATGCGGGCCTGAGTGAACCGTTCGAGCTCCGATAGCGCCGCGCTGACGCTCTCTCGGTGCGCCAATCGCACCCGGTCGTCGCCGCCCACAAGCGCTGTAATGGAAATTGACTTGGGTGCGGAAAACGTGGCGTCCCATCCGGCACGATGTTCGACGCTTGTTACTTCTTTTCCATTCTTCCCCTCGTACGTCCGCGAAACCTGGTGCCGGACGAGTTGCTCGCCCGTCCGGGGATGCTGCCCCTCGCTCAGTCGAGCGAAGTGTTCACCCTGAACGGGACCATTAAGATTCCACTGCCGGGCGAGTTGGCCCTGCCATTCGCTGTGGCCCTGCTGGTCGCGGCTCCAATAGTTTTGCTGCTGGGAGGCAAACTCTTTCGTGTGGTAGTTACGAGCCTGGCTGGCCGACAGCGGCTTTGAGATGGTGAGCATAGGGAGTGCTCCTCAATGGCCCGGATTGCTCCAGGCCTTGGTTCCGTTCATTCGATCTCGTTCTTTTCGCTCCAGAGATAGCACTGGCCGGTTCCGTTGTGGACGCCGAAGAGCGCAAACGCGAAGGTTTGTGGCTTGGCGATTGGCTCGGCACGATCCGTATTTCTAGTTGGTGCTGCCATCTGTGTCTCTACGCGTCGTGCAGCGCTTCGATGCAATGCTGCGACTCCAGAGGAGAACCTTTGCACCAGCGTTGCGCACTCCTCAAAAAGACTCGGAAGCACCTCCCGCCAGGAGAAAAGCCGCCGTTGCCACGCAAACTCGGCGATCAGAGTCCGGCACCACCATTTGAGGCAAAACCATCCAAGCAGCGCGAGGCAAAATACCGCGGCTCCGCACAACTCGGGGAGAAGCAAGAAGCCCCAGAGGCTCTCGCCGTCAAATGCGAGGTCGCCTAAATCCCGTCCGAGGATGGCCGTTGAAACCTGCTGCGGCGATCCCTCCATCAAGCCCGTCCAGCCGGCATCAATTGCGGACTGAGATAGCTCCGTGCCGGTTCCGTCTTCGGATCGAACGGCGTCGTCATCCGAAGTCAGTTCCGGCTTCCGGTGCGGTCTGGTCTTCCAAATCAGGCGAACTTCGACGGTCGTAGGCGAGACTACCGGCAGCGAACTCCAGAAGTACGCGGGCAGGTAATGGCACTGAATTGGTGACCAAAACCAGTTCGAACATACCCAAATCGTTCCGACGTGGACAACGATTGCGAACACGGCAAGTCGAGTAAGAGCGGCGATAATCGGCCTCCAATTCATCGCTCTTCGCCGCCGTCATTGCCGTGGTCTTTCACTGGTCGAGAAACGAAATCTGCAAGCATCCGGCGTGCCTGTTCAAGCTTGCGGGCGTCGGCACGGTCGCGAATCGTTAGGACCGAATTCGGGAGCAGTGGCTTGCCTTCCGCCGTCGCTTGAGCGCCCGCATGGAACAAAGTGAGCAGAGAGTAGCGCACCGCCCAAACCTCCGCCAGAACCAGTTCAACCGGGTCGGCGGAACGCCGTCTTGAGGCGGCCATCGCCATTTGTCGCAGCCATTCCGAAAGAGGTTTTCCCGCTCGCTCAGCAGCCGATTCCACCTCGGCCAGTTCGTCTGGAGTTAATCGCGTGGAGATGGTTTTGGTGCGGAAGCCGGGCTTGCTTTCGTCGCTTGTAGACGGCTTGTTAGCTTGCGCAGTCGTCGTTTGGAAGGAATTCATCGGGGAGCCTCCCTTGCTGACTTGCGATTTTGGCCATACAGTATGGTTCAACGGAAGCTTCGCGAAGCTCTTATGCTTCAACGTGTTTACGTCGCCGCGGTCTGCGGCCCTGTTTTCGACTACGCGTGTACACGTCCGCAGACTCTTGTAAACGCCGATAACTTAACTTGCTGTCGCAGCGGAAGTTGACATCTGTAAACGTCACGGCGCTCCAGAGCGCTCCACAGTTTCCAATTTGGGGGTGACGTGTCCACTTGCTTCCGCTGCGTCAGCAGCGTCGTTCTTAAATCTCGCCGTACTCCAGCATCAGTTCGCCGGAGATGCGTTGCAACTGAGGCATATCCCACGCACGGCGGAATGCGCACTGCAGCGAAGCCCATTCCTCAGCCGTGAACCCGAATGAGACCGAACCCTGACAACGAACCCAAACCGGGGCCACCGTGGTCTCCGTTGCCGTGTACCCGAAGAACCAGCGCCCTTGCCAAAACGAATTCGGCTCGCTCGTGTCCCAGTTCTGAAGCATCGACCTGAACTCTGTAATCAACGGCCACTGCGCGATCTCGTACATCGCCTGGCGGCCTTCGGGCAGGCTCACCAACACGGACAAATCCCGCTCGCTTCCCGTAGAGAAAGACAAAACAAAGCCGCCCTCGAATACGGATGAAATTGTCGGGCCCCACGGATGCTCGGAGGCGGCGCGACGGGACGAATCCCGGACTGGATAGCCGCGCATCAGATAGTGCCCCCTGGCCGCTGCTCGCCAGAGTATCGGCCAGTATGGCTTCAGGGCCTGATTCAACGCCTCGATGCCGAAGGATTCCTCTTCCAGAAACTCGTATAGATTTCGCGCCGCGAATTGCGGCCAGACTTCGTTTGAATTCGCAGACTTTATTGCCCGGATTAGCCGCTCGATTGTAGTCGGAACATCGATCTCTTCAGCCTCACTTCCGCCTACACGTTTTCCGTCTTTGTTTAAGCGCGGAAGATTCGAGATGTAATGAGCATCCCGGTTCGATTTCTTTCCCCGGCGCACCTGGTAAGCCGCCCGGAATGCTTCGATAACTCCCTTCATGGTTTCTCGCGAAACGGGATCGCTGAGGTCGCTCTCGATGCCCTGCTGAACGTAGTAAGCAAGAACGATCCATTCGGCACGGGAGAGGCTGATCCCGGCTTCACCCTTGCGTCTGGCTGCCGCCAGTGCCACAGTGGCGTTGGTCAATAGCTCTGCCACTTCCAGCCGGTCCTCGCGCGCCGATTCGAGAAGCTGCTTGGCTACCTCGGAAGTGGTGACGTTATCGCCACTCTTTTTCGAGAGGAGTTCTTTGAGGCGCTCAAGGCGGGTGCGCAGGGCGTCAGAGATACGAATGGAAATAACCGGCTGCTGCGGCCATGAAGAATTTTCGACCACGGGCCTTCCTTTTTTCGTTCTGTCGTCTGGAGCCGTGCCTGCAACTGTCATGGGTATTTGTAAACTTACAAGTTGACTCTATGGATACTCCTGCGCTATTGTCAACCCATGCAAGACTGGCGAGGTGCCCCTTGCGTCCTTTTCCCCCATCCTCGCGCCGCCTGCGCATCGACCAGACCGCACAGTTTGAACTGCCGTTTGCGGTCGAGACTGAGCCTCTCTCAGCCAATCCCGAACCCCAACCATCTCCCGCGAGTGCGGCTGCCAGGAAGACTCGTGGTTCTCGAAATTTCGAGACTCCGGCCCGACGTGTCCCAAAGCGGAATGATCACAGCCGAAAGCCGCCCGCCAGAGAGGTGCCAGCGGCTAACGGAACACTGCTCAAGAATTCCCAGGAGGCTCCGGTAGAGGTGCAATTCTTACGTCTGCCAGACGTGAAAGCAGTCACCGGCCTTGGGAAAACCAGTATTTACGAGCTGATCCGGGACAAGAGCTTCCCTGCGCCAGTCCGCCTTGGCCCGCGTGCAGTTGCGTGGGTCAGATCCGAAGTCAGGCAGTGGGCTTTAGAACGTGTACATGCGTCGCGGTCTGTGGCTTAAGGCTGCCGCGAGGCTTCATGCCGGCTGTCTGTGTGTGAACTGAACCACGCTTCCAGCTTGCGCTGCCCCGGCTCTCCTCGCCCTTGGCTAGTTGAGTATCCAAATAATCTGCCCACCACTGCATCATCGATGCACGCTGGCTCAGATATTTTGCGTGATTGTATGCAGCAGCCACTTTGTTGCGCTTCAGGTGAGCAAGCTGCAATTCAATGTGCTCATCTGCGAAGTCATTTTCATGCAAGATCGTGGATGCCAGTCCGCGAAACCCGTGGCCGGTCATCCGGCCCCTGTAGCCGAGACGATATAGCGCAAAGAGAATAGTGTTGTTGCTCATGGGCCTGTTCTTGTCGTGCGCGCCAGGGAAAACGAGCCTGCCGTTCCCTGTTAACAGCTGGAGAGCACGCAGAACATTCACGGATTGCCGCGACAGCGGAACGATATGCGGCGTCTCCATCTTCATGCGTTCGCCCGGAATATCCCAACGGGCCTTGTCCAGGTCAACTTCTGACCATTCGGATTCGATGAGTTCAGACGTGCGCACAAATGTATAGGCCATGAGTCGCATGGCAAGGCGCGTAATCGCATCGCCATCGTAGTTAACCATCTTCGTGAGCAGCGTGGGCAATTCCTTGGCATCCACGCGCGAAAAGTTCTGTTCCCTGAACTCCGCCAGAATATCCTTGGCTTTGAAATCGGCGGCCGGGTTCCCACTGGCGATTCCGTGGGCGATTGCGTAGCGGAAGATCTGGCTTGTTGTCTCGTGGGCGCGTTTCGCAACGTCCCTTGCTCCACGACTCTCGATTGCAAGCATGAGCTTCCGAATGTCAGCAGGAGTCACGTTGTCGATGAACTTGTGACCGAAGGCCGGGAAGACATCGGCTTCCAGACGCCGCACGACGTAATCGGCATGACGCGAAGACTTGCCGACTGACCACCACTCCCACCATTTGCGGGCGATCTTCTCGAAGCTGTTCTCAGACTCACGCTGACGTGCTTCGGTCTCCCGGTGTCGGGTCTCGGCTTCAGCCTTGCGCTCCATCATGGGATCAATGTCTGCGGCCAACTTTTGGCGAGCCGCAAAATGACATTCGCGGGCTTCCTTGAGTGTGACGAGTGGATATTCCCCCAACGCCATCATCTTCTCTTTCCCATCGAACCGATAGCGCCAGCGCCAGAGTTTTGAGCCGGTTGGTGAGATGAGCAGACACAGGCCGCCACCATCTGCCAGTTTGAACGGCTTGCTGCCGGGTTTCGCGTTCTCGATTTCCTTTGTTGTGAGTCCCATTCTGTGAGTCTCCAGAGGGCGGATTTGTTCCGTACCCACACTTCCGGGCGACGATACCCACAATTATACCCACAGGGAAAACTGGCTAGAAGCGCACTTTAACGGGCCTCGGCGGACGAGACGATGGAGATAAAATCATTAAAATCATAGCTTTAATTGACAGTTGAAGAGTTCAGAGAAGTTCGCTGAGGTTCGCAGAAGTGCGTTTTTGGCTGCCCCCCAGGGATTCGAACCCCGATAGGCTGCTCCAGAGGCAGCTGTCCTACCATTGAACGAGGGGGCAGCAACTTCAACTTCAGAAGCTCATCTCTGAGCCGCACTGGCCTGGGCTGCGGCAGGGGGCCGCTCACTCCAAACCAGCCTTTCCATCATAAGGGGATTCCTCGCCTCGGTCAAACTTCCCTTCTCGGCTCCCTCTCTCCTACAAACCCATGAACAACCCCTGAAAAACACCACAAATATCAAAAAAGAATCAGACGTTTATCAACTTCTTTAGAGAATCCTTACCGGCTTCCTTTTAACCTTCCATCAGAGACAAGCATCAGTTGACCTTTTTGATGCCCTGTCCTCGTGAGGTAAAATCGGGAGTGAGAATGGAGCTAGTCCTCAATCTCGCGTGGGCTTTTTCGGCCATCGTGATCGTTTGCCTCTGGTTGCGCTTTGCACCGCGGGCCGGCGCATCCAGGCGAACCCAATGGGTCACCCTCGCAGTGCTCATCCTCATCCTCTTTCCCGTCATCTCCGTCACTGACGATCTGCAGGCTGTCCAGAACCCCGCCGAGGTCGATTCCTGTATTCGCCGCGACCACGCAATCTCCCATCCGCACTCCATCTTTCCTGCAGTCGCAGCCCTTCCGCTGCCGGTCCTCGCCGAGCTTCCCTTCGGTTTCCTGCAACCGGTAGCCCTCGGACGCTCCCCAGCGCCCGTAGTCGATCAACCCGGCCTTCGAACCATCCACAATCGGCCCCCGCCCGGCGCCTGATCGCTCGCTCTGTTTCCCTACATATCTGGCCTCTTTTCACCCTGTCCCCGTCGTGCGGAGCGTGGTCCTCAGCGGAACCGGGAAGGCCGCAGCCAGAAACCACGGCACTGGAGTCGATGCGACCAATTGAGCGCCGCCCCTCCACATCACTCAATGGGACGCAATTCGCTGGTTCCGATCTAAAAGGTTGTGTATGAAACACTTCTTCTCATCAATATCTGCCCCTGCAACCGCCGCGCTGCTTGCTCTTCTGCTCGCGCCGGCTCTTGTGCCGGCGCAGCAAGCCCTAAGCTGGGATCAGATAAAAGCGAAATTCGAATTGACCAATCCGACGCTCAAGGCCGACTCCCTCAATGTGGATGAAATGAAAGCCGAGGAAATCACAGCATTCCTCCGCCCCAACCCGCAGTTCACCTTGTCTGAAGACGGCACCGCGATCGCTCCTCACAATGGAACCTGGACTCCACTGCGAGGCACCGACGTGCAGCCCAACTTCAGCTATCTGCATGAGCGCGACCACAAGCGCGAGCTCCGCTTGAAAGTCGCGCAAGAGGGTACGCAAATCGCCCAGTCGCAGCACGCCGACCTCGATCGCACCCTGCTCTTCACGCTGCGTTCCGCCTTCATACAAACCCTTCAGGCCAAAACTGTGGTGAAGATGGCGAAGGAGGATCTGGAGTACTACGACCGCATCATCCAAATCAGCCGCGATCGCTTTAACGCCGGCGACATCGCCCAGATTGACCTCGACCGCATTGAGTTGTTGCGAGTGCAATATGAGTCGGAAATTCAGACGGCCCTCGTCAATCTCCGCACCTCCAAGATCCAGCTCCTGCAGTTGCTCAACGACCGTACCCCGGTTGAGCAATTCGATGTGGATGGTCCGTTCGATTTCTCCGATAACCTCATGCCGCTTGAAGACTTCCGCAAAATCGCCCTCGACGAGCGGCCCGATCTCCGCGCCGCCCTGCAGTCCCTTCAGCAAGCGGATACGGCTCACAAGCTCGCCGAAGCTAACGGATCCACTGACCCCACGTTCGGCGCGTGGTACACCTACAACTCGTCGAATAACAACCCCAACGGCATTGACACGCTCGGCCTCAGCGTCAGCGTTCCTCTGCGTATCTTCGACAAGAACCAGGGTGAAAAGAAGCGCACACAGATCGATATCGGGCGCAATCAGCAGTTGACTGAAGCCGCGCGCGCCCAGGTCTTCAGCGATGTCGACTCCGCCTACGCCCAGGTCGAAAGCAACATCGCACTTCTGAAACCATACAAGGCCAAATACAACGATCAAGCCACACGCGTGCGCGACACCGTGACCTACGCTTATCAGCACGGCGGGGCTTCGCTCATGGACATGCTCAATGCGCAGAGCGACTACCGCACCGTGCAACTGGCCTATCTGCAATTGATCGGGGCATATCTCACGGCGGCCGGACAACTGAACCTTTCTGTAGGACGCGAGGTAATCCAATGACTAGAAAACACTCTCTAATCGCAGCTACTTGCCTTGCTGCCTTTTTCTCCCTGACAGCGTGCAAAAAGGAATTCAAGCCGTCCGATGGCGCGCCGCCCTCCGCCGAAGTCGTACCCACCGGCGACATGAGCCTCGTGACCGTGGACAAGCCGGACCAATTTCCCCTTGTCGCCGCCGAAGAACAGGAAGCACGTTCTGAATTGAATGCCACAGGCGCCGTCTTCCCCGACGTCTCGCGCGAGATTCCCGTCATCACCCTTGCCAATGGCCGCGTTTTCAATCTCAAAACCCGGCTCGATGACAACGTAAAGAAAGGCCAGTTCCTCTTCAGCATTCAAAGCCCCGACATCAGCGCTGCCTTCGACGCATATTTGAAGACCGTCAACGATGAGCAGTTGGCCAACAAGGCCTATGTTCGCGCCGAAGATCTCTTCAAGCACGGCGCCATCTCACAGGCCATGGTTGAACAGGCTGAAGACACTGAGAAAGACGCCAAGGCCGATCTCACCGCCGCTGAAGAGCAGTTGAAGGTCCTCGGCGTCGATAAGGATCATCCCAGCCCCATCGTCGATGTCAAGGCTCCCATCAGCGGTGTCATCATCGGCCAAAACGTCACCAACGCTGCCGCAGCGGGCGTGTCACTCTCCGGTTCCGCCACCGCATTCACCATCGCCGACCTCTCCACCGTCTGGATCCTTTGCGATGTCTATGAGAACGACATCCCCAAATTGAAACTTGGTCAGGAAGCGAAGATCAAACTCAACGCGTATCCTGACAAGCCATTGACCGGCCACATCAGCGACATCGGGCCCGTCCTCGATCCCTCCCTCCGCACAGCCAAGGTCCGCATTCAGATCGCCAACCCCGGCATCCTCAAACTCGGCATGTTCGTCACCGCAACCTTCCAGAGCACCACCACCACCAAGTACCCCGTCGTGCCCGCGGACGCCGTTCTTCACCTTCATGACCGCGATTGGGTCTTCGTCCCCGCTCCCGGCCAGAAATTCAAACGGGTTGAAGTCCATCCCGGCAACATGCTGCCCGGCAACAAACAGGAACTGCTCTCGGGCATTAACCCAGGCCAGCAAGTGGTCTCCAACGTTCTCCAATTGGAAGCCACGCTGGAGGCGCAATGATTGAGAAGCTCGTAGACTTTGCGCTGAAGAACCGCTTCATTGTTCTGGCAACAGTCCTATGCTTGTTTGTCTGGGGCGGAATCTCGTTCCATAATCTCCCCATCGATGCCTATCCCGACGTCGCCGACAACTACGTCAACATCATCACGCAGTGGCCGGGCCACTCTGCCGAGGACATCGAAAAGCAGATTACCGTTCCTTGCGAAATCGCCATGGCCGGCATTCCGGATATGAAGAACCTGCGTTCCTTCAGCCTCGCCGGAATCTCCAGCATCATGATGAACTTCAACGATTCCTCTGACAACAGTTGGAATCGTGAGCGCGTCCTCGAGCGTCTCAGCGGTATCACTCTGCCCGCCAACCTGGTGCCCCAGTTGCAGACTGACTGGAGCCCCGCCGGCCAAATCTACTGGTACACCATCGAGAGCAAGAATCCGAATATCGACGTCATGGAGCAGAAGTCGCTCGAAGACTGGGTGCTCCAGAAGCAGTGGAAGAACGTCCCCGGCGTTGTCGACGTCGCCAGCTTTGGCGGCATCACCAAGGAATACCAGATCCGCCTCAACCCGGAGAAGTTGATCGACTACGGCCTCAGCATTGCCCAGGTTGAGCAGCAACTCTCCAACAACAATGCCAATGCCGGCGGCAGCTTCATCGTAGCCGGCACCCAGCAGATCAACGTGCAGGCCCAGGGCCTCTACGAGAACGTGCAGCAGATCGAAGACACCCTCATCAAAACCAGCAACGGCGCCGCCATCCGCGTCAAGGATATTGCTGAAGTCGACCAGGGACCCAAGATCCGCCTCGGCCAGATCTCAAAAGCATATCGAGACAAGAACGGCAGGATCATCGATAACGAGGACGTAGTGGAAGGCTCAGTGCTCCTTCGCAAGGGCGCCGACGCCGATCCCGTGCTCAAATCGATTGAGGCGAAGGTCAAGGAGATCAACGACCACATTCTGCCCAAGGGAGTCACCGTCGTTCCCTTCCTTGATCGCAGTGACCTGGTTCATCTCACCACGCACACCGTGCTGCACAACCTCACTGAAGGCATTGTCCTCGTCTCCATCATCCTGCTTTTCTTCCTCGGCAACGTACGCGGCGCAATCATTGTTGCCATCACCATTCCGTTCGCGTTGCTATTCGCTTCTATCTGTCTCGACCTCAGTCATATTCCCGCTAACCTGCTCTCCCTCGGCGCACTCGACTTCGGCATGGTGGTCGACGGCGCAGTCGTCATGATTGAGAACATCGTCCGCCATCTCTCCCACCAGGACGAAACCCGTACCGCGCAACAGAAGATCCAACAGGCTGCACACGAAGTTCAGCGGCCTGTCTTCTACGCCATCGCCATCATCATCACGGCTTACCTGCCCATCTTCACCCTGGAGTCGGTTGAAGGCCGCCTCTTTAAGCCACTGGCATGGACCGTCGCTTTTGCCTTGCTCGGCGCGCTGCTCTTCTCCATCATTGTTGCCCCCGTGCTCTCCAGCATCCTGTTTCGCAAGGGTGCTAAAGAGTGGCACAACCCGGTCATGGAGTTTCTCACTGAGCGCTACCGCACCGGCGTTAAGTGGGCCATTGGGCACCGATACATCACCGTGGGCGTCAGCGTTGTCGCCATTGTCATCTCCATCTACTTTGTGGCCGCCGTCATCGGTTCTGAATTCCTGCCTCACCTCGATGAAGGCGCCATGTGGGTGCGCGGCACCCTCGCTCCTTCAACCGGTCCTGAAGAAGCTCTGGCTATCTCCAACAAGGCGCGCAAAATACTGGCCAGCTATCCTGAAGTCACTGAAGTAGTCGATCAGATTGGCCGTCCCGATGACGGCACCGACTGGACGGGGTTCTTTGATACCGAATATTTCGTGAACCTGAAACAGAAAGAGGAGTGGCGTCCGGTTTTCGATCAGAACAAGGAAAACCTGATTGCCTCCATGAATGAGCAGCTCGAGCAGATCCCCGGCGTCATCTGGGGCTTCTCGCAGCCCATTGAAGACAACATGGAAGAAGCCGTCAGTGGCGTCAAAGGTGAGCTCTCGGTCAAAATCTACGGTGACGACTTCAAAATCCTTGAAGAGAAGGGCAATGACGTTGTCACCACAATGAGCAAGATTCCCGGCATTGCAGATCTCGGACTCTTCCGCATCATCGGCCAGCCCAACCTCACCTTCACCGTCGACCGCAAGGCCGCGGCCCGCTGGGGCATCAATGTTGCCGATATTCAGGATGCGATTCAGACCGCTGTCGGTGGCACCACACTCACCGAGGTCCTGAAAGGCGAAGCGCAATTCGATCTTGTCCTGCGCTATCAAAAGCCTTATCGCGATACAAAGGAAGCCATCGAGAACGTGCGCCTGCTTTCACCCAGTGGCGAGCGTGTCTCGCTGGCTCAGCTAACCACCATCGGCACCACCGATGGCGCGGAAGAAATCTATCGCGAGGGCGAGCAGCGATACATCGCCGTCAAGTACAGCGTGCGCGATCGCGACCTCGGCGGAGCAGTCGAAGAAGCCATCAAGACCGTCGACAAGATGGTTCCCCTGCCCAAGGGATATCACTATGAGTGGGCCGGTGAGTATCAAAGCAAGCAGCGCGCCGACAAGCGCCTGGCCATGATCGTGCCGCTCACCGTTGTCTTAATCGCCGTCATCCTCTACACCATGTTCAAGTCCTTCAAGTGGGCCGGCCTGATCCTGGTCAACGTGGCTCTGGCGCCGGTCGGCGGATCCATCGCCCTCCTCGTCACCCACACCAACATCAGCGTTTCGTCCAGTGTCGGATTCCTCGCACTGTTCGGCGTCTCGGTGCAAACCGGCGTCATCATGCTGGAGTACATCAACCAGATGCGCGCCTCCGGCCAGCCCATTGAGAATGCCGCCATCGAAGGCGCGGTTCTCCGTCTCCGCCCCATCATGATGACGGCCCTGGTCGCCACGTTGGGACTCTTGCCTGCATCCCTCTCGCATGGCATCGGGTCCGACTCCCAGCGCCCCTTCGCCATCGTCATCGTCGGAGGACTCATGGTCGATCTCATCATGAGCATCTTCCTGCTGCCCACCCTCTACGTCTGGATCGCCCGCGAACACGACGTCCTGCCCGTAGCCAGCATGACCGCCGACGAATTCTAACCACTACCCTCACCTTACAAACTGGGTGCCCACTCATCGCGCAGTTCCATCGCGCGATGAGTGGGAACGCACCACCCGCGATCCCACCGACCCAGGCGCGCCCTCAATTCTTGCGCTTTCTTTAGCGCTCTCGGGCCTATATTCCTATTCCCTATCCCTGAGCCCCGATCCCCTTCCTTCGACCCCCAACCGGCACATCATCGCAATCGACATCTACAGAATCGTGCGTCCGACATCCCACACTTCCTTTTCCGGAGGGAGCAGTGGGTTTCAACCCACTGAAAAAACGCCCAATTGAACATGGCCTTCAGGCTCGGACCTTATTCTGCCACTTGAATTCGCCCAAGAACCATTTCTACCCTCGCCGCAAAGCGCGGGTGCGCATATCATGCAAAGGAGACCGAAATGTCCACCGCAGGCTCAACTCTCGGCGCCCCCGTCAACACCCCGCTCACTGCGAAGTATAACTACGCCATCGGATACCTTCGCGCCTTCATCGTCGCGCTGGTCGTCGCGCATCATGCAGCTCTCGCTTACCACTCATACGCACCGCCGCCTCCCGCGTCACTCCTCGCCCAGCCCCGCTGGTGGGGCGCATTTCCCATCGTCGATCCCCAAAAATGGAGTGGCGCCTCACTCCTCGTCGGCTTCAACGACATCTTCTTCATGTCCCTGATGTTTTTCCTCTCTGGCCTCTTTGTCTGGCATGGCCTGGCCAAAAAGGGCGCTGCGACATTTCTCCGCGATCGCCTCTTCCGCCTCGGTCTTCCATTCATCGTTGCCGCCGGCATCCTCGCGCCCGTCGCCTATTATCCCACGTGGCTGCAGATCTCCGGCCATTCAGACATCGCCGGCTATTGGCATCAATGGCGGTCGCTCGGCTACTGGCCCACTGGCCCCGCCTGGTTCATCTGGGTCCTGTTCGCATTCGATTGCATCGCCGCATTGCTATTCGTTCTCGCTCCCCAATGGGGCCTGAAACTCGGCACGTTCACCACCAACCTGGCTCGTCGTCCAGTCGTCTTCTTCGCCGCGCTTGTCGCCATCACCGCGCTCGTCTATCTGCCCATGGCGCACTACTTCACGTCTCTCGCCTGGACCGCCATCGGCCCATTCGCCTTCCAGACCAGCCGCATTCTCCATTACCTCGTGTACTTTCTAACCGGCGTAGCGGTCGGCGCAGCCGGCCTCGATCAGGGACTACTCGCGCCCCAAGGCAAACTCGCCCGCAGTTGGCCTTGGTGGATCGCCCGATCGCTGCTCTTCTTCGCCGTGGCAACCAGCCTCACCCTCGCCGTATTGACAGGATGGAGTAAATCGCCAGCGCTGACCGTCGCCGCCGACGTTGGATTTGTCTTCTCCTGCGCCGCATCCTGTTTCGCGTTTCTCGCGCTCTTCCTGCGTTTCGCGCAAACCCGGTCCAGCGTCTGTGACAGCCTCGCCGCCAACTCCTACGCCATCTATTTAATCCACTATGTGTTCGTCATCTGGCTGCAATACGCGCTGCTTCCAGCCTCAATTCCTGGCGTAGCCAAGTTTCTAATCGTCTTCTCCGGCGCGTTGTTCCTGAGTTGGGCCACATCCGCAACCCTCCGCCGCATCCCAGCCGTAGCGCGCATAATCTAGCCTTTGCTTTTATCGCCTGATGCCACACTGTGCCCCGTCCATTTCGCGCATTTTGTGGAATGCGTGGGCTCCCAATCCTCACCGTTTACGCGGCTTCTTGAGTAGCCCAGCCGGATCGGCGATGATTCAGTTCCCGCTTGAACGCCGCCAGTCCCAGAAAAATCCCACAACAAAAGCTGGCGACGTCAGCCAAATCGTGGGATCCAGCCCACCAGCGACAGCGCCAAATCCAGCATGTGCCGGAGTCCAGAAGAAACGGAGGTAAAGCCAAAGGCCGACAAGGAGAATCGTCGCCAAACATGTGGCAAGACCAAGGCCAAAGATGAAGCTGTGTATGAATCGAGGAAGCATCTTCTTCTCGGCCTCCGCTCCGCTCATCGTACGACGAGATCGCATCACCGGCCATTAAGGCAGCATTCCGATTAAGATGCAGGAAGCAGGCCGATTCTTCCTACTGTGAGATGACAGCTGTGGCACCGACCCCATTCAGTCGATTCACATTCCGCCTCATGTCGCTGCTTCTGGCTTCGTTGGCACTTCACGCGCAGGGCCAAGCCCGGTTCGAGGTCGCCACCATTCGCCTCACCCCTGACTGCACCGCTGGAGCGCGCGAGCAACAGTCGCCGGGACGATTCGGCGTGCTTTGCGTTTCGCTGCGTGACGTAATTCGTGTGGCATACGGAAATGTTGAAGGGCCTTCTCCAGGAAGGCTCCCCGAAGTCCTGGGAGGACCGCGCTGGATCGACTCGAACCGCTACGACATCGTCGCTACGGCTCCAGACAATCCCGGGCTCGACCAGATGTACGGCCCCATGACCAGGACGCTCCTCGAAGATCGCTTTCGATTGAAGCTCCACGATGAGACCAGGAATCTGCCCGTCTACAAGCTCACGGTTCTCAAACAAGCCGCAAAGCTGAAACCAACTCCGGACGGGAGCTGCGTACCGGTTGACCTCAAGACTGTTCTGCAATCTCCCCCTCCGCCAAACTATTGCGGGCGCCTCTCCGTTACTAATGGCGCGACGACAATCTTCGATGGGCATGGAGTAACGATCACCGAGTTTATCGCGCGTGCACCCAGAACGCTTAACCGTCCCGTCATCGACCAGACCGGGCTGACTGGACGATTCGACATTCACTTTGAATTCGCAACAACCGATTCACTCGACACAGGGGAAGCTTCGGTGCCATCTGTTTTCACCGCGATTCAGGAGCAACTGGGACTGAAACTGACGGTCGCCACCGGTCCCGTGGAAGTTCATGTGATCGACCACGTCGAACGGCCGTCAGAGAACTAGCGACTTTAGAGACCAGTCGAAGACAAAGGAAAACACTGCGCCTGTCAAAGACTCAATATCAAAACTCCCGCGAAGGAGTTTTACGAATTGCCCACCGGCAGTTAATCGGCAATCCAAAACTAACCCCGCCCTTAAACGGAGTACCTTCCGGTTTGCCGACAGTCCATCCGGAATCACGAAAAGGTTGCGATCGATTCAGCTCGGAGCACCTGAAGCGCCAGATCAAAGAGGTTTTCGTAGCCGTCAATTTCAAGCAATTCCCTGGATTGGGCAACGCGGCCCAACGTGCCAGCTTTGAGGAGCCAGCGCCGAAATTCCTCCGATTGCTCACGAAGGTTTTCCCAGAATCCAAAGCAAAGAGACTTACCCTCCGCGAAATCTGCGCCATACATGGTTACAAACTGAATAAGGTGTTGATCCGCTGCCACCACGTGGGTCCCGTCCCAAATCGCAAG
>Ga0187847_10000875_pt1 | contig 29717 bp, 34 predicted proteins | sample June2016WEW_4_10_FD_132458 | JGI IMG/M metagenome (GOLD analysis project Ga0187847, IMG submission 132458) | Peatland microbial communities from SPRUCE experiment site at the Marcell Experimental Forest, Minnesota, USA - June2016WEW_4_10 | ecosystem: Environmental > Terrestrial > Soil >...
AGATTTGCCTAAGTTTCCTCCAAACGTGGAAACGGCCTCCGAATCACTCACGGAAGCCGTTTAGAATCTTGGGTCTCTTGGTTGCGGGGGCTGGATTTGAACCAGCGACCTTTGGGTTATGAGCCCAACGAGCTACCGGGCTGCTCCACCCCGCAATACCAGTTTAGCAACTGGCCGAACGGGGGTCAAATGGTATCTTGTTCAGACGGTTGGCGCCGGACGTCCCCCGCATCCGGTACACTGACGGAAATCCTGTAGCGCCAGCGAGGAACCCCGCGGATGTCCTTTCTTTATGTTGCCGTACTGGCTGTCATTGTCACAGTGCTGCTCTCTGTGGCGCTCTATCGCACCTCACAGGTGAAGACCAAGGCCGACTACCTGGTTGCGGGCCGCTCGCTGCCGGCCATCGTGCTGGTGTTGACCTTGCTTAGCTCATGGATCGGCGGAGGATCGCTCTTTGGAGGGGCGGCTAACGCCTATCAGAACGGCTTTGCCGCGCTGTGGCAGCCGGCCGGTGGCTGGCTGGCGCTGCTGCTCATCTACTTCATCGCGCCCCGCGCGCGCAAATTCGCGCAATTCACTCTGCCCGACCTGTTGGAGGTTCGCTACAACCAGACGGCGCGAGTGCTGGGCACCATTGCCATCCTCTTCGCTTACGTGGGAATCGCCAGCTACCAGTTCACCGGCGGCGGCAACGTGCTGCACCTCATCTTTCCCGAGACGCTGACGCCAGTGATGGGCACTTACATCATTGCCGCCTTTGTGATCTTCACCACGGCTCTGGCCGGCATGTCCTCGGTGGCCTACATGGATATGGTCATCGGCTCGCTGGTTACGACCATCTGCATTGTGGCCGCACCGATGCTCTACTTCAAGGCGGGCGGCTGGGCCGGCCTGCATCATGCGCTGCCGCCGGAGTACTTCCAATTGCTTGGCAATTACCGCATGTCTCCGGAGCACGTGCTTCAGCCAGTGGGCTTCGGCGTTATTCGCGGCCTGGAATTTCTGGTGCCCACCATGCTGCTTCTTTTGGGCAACCAGGTGATGTATCAGAAATTCTTCTCAGCCAAGACGCAGCGGGACGCGCGCCTCTCGGTAGTGGGTTGGTTTCTAGGCGCAATCCTGCTGGAGACGTTGATCGTTTGCATCGCCGTCTTTGGCACCGCTCTCTTCCGCTCGTCAGGTGAGCTAACCAAGCTACCTCACGAGATCATTCCCTACACAGCGCGCCACGGGCTGCCCGCATTGATGGGCGCACTGCTGCTGGGTGCCGTCTTCGCCCAGGTTATGTCGGCGGCGTCTAACTATCTGTTTTCGCCCGCCACCAACCTGGTCAACGACGTCTTCTCGCGCTACATTTCGCCGGGAGCATCGAACAAGCGCGTGCTGATCGTTTCGCGGCTGGCCGTGGTGCTGTTGGGCTGCTGGGCGCTTTATCAGTCGCTTCACGCTGCGAGCGTCATTCACACCATGCTGTGGGCATACACCGTGTACGCCGCGTCGCTGACGCCGGTGGTGCTGGCAGCCTTCTTCTCCAAGCGGGTTACGGCCTGGGGCGCCGTCTCGGCCATCGGCGCGGGAACAGTGGTCACACTGGTCTGGGACATACAGGCGGTCAAGCATTACTTTCCGCGCATTGTGGCCGACCGCGACGCCATCTTCCTGGCGCTTCCTGTGGCCGTCGTTGCCATGATCGTGGTCAGCCTTTTCACGCCGAAGCCGACAACAGAGCAGTTGGCGCAGTTCGCGGATTAGCCGATTTCTCGACTGCACAATCAACCGTCGACAATTGCTTTGAACTTACACCCAGAGCAGCGGTTGGCGGATGGGATAGTTGCGGACGATCTCTTTGTCCACCGGGTCCGGATTCAGCGTCTTCCAGAGTTCAATGTACTTCTGCTCATGAAAGGCGATGCCCGAGAAGAGTAGGCCGGGCGAGCGCACAGGCAGCGCGTCGAAATGCTCAACGTCCTTCGGCCACTTCCACGAGCCCTTGTCTTTAAGGTACGGGTAGAGAAACTCCGCTGCTTTCCGCAGCCCGCGTCCGTCCGCATCCTGGAAGGCGGGCGGATCAGGAGTGAGCCCCTTGAGCGACTGGCAGAGAGCAGCCATCACATCGAAGTTGAAGATGGAGTAGCTGTATGGCTTGGTTCGCGCCAACTCCTTTGGGAACGAGCCGTCAGTGGCCAACTGCCCCGGCAGGAGAATCTCTCTCAAGCGGCGGTACACGTCTTCTCGGATCGCATCGTTTCCGGCGAAGCGCGCAAACTCCGCGGCCTGCAGCGCCCAGCACATGGCGTGATTATTCAGCGTGTCACGCTCCGCTTTTCCGCGGTCGCTGTTGCAGAGCCAATCAAGATAACTGCCGAACCAGCCTTTGACCGCATCGGCTTCTTGCGCGGTGAGTATCTGCGGGGCGAGAAAACTTGCGGCCTTGGCCACTTCGACCAGATGAAGGGTGTCGATAATACCGTACGAACGGCCCGTCGAGCGCCCTATAACTGCCTGGGCAAACTCAAGGTTCGGATTCATCCGCGTTTCAGGAGTTACAAACCATGCACGCAGATGATCGCAGGCGCGCTTGCCATAACGGCTCTCGCCCGAGAGAACCCAGGCAGCCGTCAGAGCCGGCATTTGCACGGAGAGCGTAACCATTGCCCTGCGATGCTCGTTGAAGTTTTCCGGATTGCTCTGGCCATCGCGATTGATATACGGCCCGTTTGGATCCATGGGGTTCGGCCAGAAATAGTCCGCCTGGGAATAGAAGTCGTGCAATCCGCCTGCGCTGCGCTTTGCCGGAAAGGAGGTAATTGTGGAGGGATTTTGCGAGAGGTACCTGGCCGCGGCTTCGAGAATCCGTGCGCGATCGGTTTCGGCCACCAGCCGAAATGCTTCCGAATGAGCCGGCTGGCTCCAGGCCGCGCCGGCGGTAACGGCGAATCCAGCCGCTGCCGCAGCTTTCATAAAATCTCTTCGGTCGAGTTCCGTCGAAAGGCGCATCGATCTCTCCAAGTACTCAGTCTGCGCATTGAGGACACGATTCAGGCACGCTGGCCAGTGCGCTCTTTGCGACTTTATCCAAAGTATTCTTTCCCGGCGAGCAGTGGCAAGCTGTGGGCATTTCTCTGTTGATTTACCCGAAAAAAGTTACATGATTGACTCGACTGGGCTTACACTGGCGGTGGAAAACCGTGAAGCCATGCCAGTTGCCCAATTGACCCTGGAGATTCGCATCGAGCACGCCCAGTCACTCAAGGACCGGCGGCACGTGGTGCGCTCGCTCAAGGACCAACTGAAGCAGGGATTCAACGTCTCGGTGGCCGAGCTGGACGAGGCGGTGACGTGGCAATCGGCCACGATCGGCATTGTCGCCATCTCGCGCTCCCGCGACTACCTGCATGGACTCATCGAAGAAGTAGAGCGCGCCGCGCGGCGCATGACCAACGAACTGGGCGCGGAGCTGGCCGACACCTTTTGGGAGTACATCGAAAGCTGACGGGATAGGCTATTGATTTTGCTTCAGTTAGTTTGTGATATATCGTTTCAGGACCATGACTCATTAATTACCTGCAAGGTTTTGAAAATAAAAACAGGGGGGTAGGGGGGCCTATCAGTTGACAGTGGATAGTGAACAGTGGACGGTGGTCCGTAAGGCCCCGCTCCACTGTTCATTCCTAGATTGTGCGCGCGCGCAGGGTAATTTTCGGCAATAGCTCGCCTCGGGAAGCCTACGGCATGGGGCGCTCGTTAATGATCATCCAGGATGTGCCGAACTTGTCGCGGACCATGGCGAAGCGGAAGGCAAAGAAGGTTTCGTCCATAGGCATGAAGATATCGCCGTCTTCCTTGAGCAGGGCATAGAGGCGCTCCGCCTCTTCATTGCTATCTACGCTCAGGGCAAGATAGACGCTGCGCATGGGTTGAAACCGGTCCGGCGGGGCGTCGCTGGCCATCAGCAGCGTATCGCCGATGATAATGCGGGCGTGGACTATGTTCTTCTCGGTTCCCGGCGGGATGTTCTGATGTCCGGGCATCTGGTCGAAGGTGGACATCGTGACGATCTTTCCGCCCAGATGCTCTTCGTAGAAGTGGAGCGCCTCGGCGCAGTTGCCGCCGTAGTTGAGGTATGTGGTCAGTTTCATCGTATTGTTTTTCCTTTCGGGGAATGAATTGGAGAAGTGAGGGGCGGTCGGTGCTCCAGTGAGGAAATCCCCGGCACAGAGATACGCTAAATATTTGACTCGCATGTTTGCAATCTATTTCTGTTAAAAAATGTATCGGACGGCTATCTGCCCGAAGTCTGCCTCAAGTAACTGATTATGTCATGACGTTCCTGGGGCTTTGGAACCAGGAAATCCATGTTATTGCCCGGAAGGAACACGTCGGGATCGGTAAGCCATTGGTCCAGTGACTTTTCATCCCAGGTGATCTGCGAATTTTTCAATGTCTGGGAGTAGGCATAGTCCGCGACCGAGCCGGATACGCGCCCGTAGACCCCTTGCAATCTTGGGCCCTGGTGGTTTTGAGTCAACGAATGACATCCAGTGCAGCGTTTCTCGAAGAGTTCCTTGCCCCGTGCAGGGTCGCCGTCGCCGACAACCATTGCGCCCGCTTGAATAGCCTGCGGCCCATGTGCCCACTGGTCGAATATCCTCAGGTCTGCATCCGCGATTCTCGTGTTCCAGTGAACCATTCGATACTGCACCGGCGGCATATCATGCGACCTCGTCTCATGCACCATCTTGGCCTCCAGGGTCTGCTGCCGGTCCGCGGAGTACGTGTCCCACAAGGACAGATTCATGGCTTTTCGAGCTTCGACGATGTCGCGCTCCATCAGCCAAGATAGCGGCGCGAGGTGGCGATAGAAGGGCGCTTGGACCTGATTGGAGTGGCAGTTCGCGCACTTTTCAACCAGGATCGAACGCACCGCGGATGGCACCTGCGAGTTATTCAGAATGGGCGACTCCGCGCCCTTCGCTTTATCAAGGCCCGCATAGCCAAAAGGGTGAACGCGGGCCAGTGCGAGCGAGGAAACGAAGGCAATTGCGCCACAGATCAATACGGCTGTTACACGATTCACGCCAGCTCCTCCAGCGACGAATCGACGATGGCCAGATGGCTGTGCCTGGCGATGTACCGGACTTCAGCGATGCCGAGAACGCTCTTCAACTTACCGGCAGGGACCACCATCGGACCGGCGTGCGGGGCTGTGCCCGGAGCAGGTTGGGGGAATGCGGTAGACATTGCGGTATGGAACGCCATGTTGCCCTCAACCTTCTGCACCACCTGATGAATGTGTCCGTTCAGCACCGTGACCGAGCCAAAGCGCTTCAGATACGCGAGCGCCTCCGTTGCGTCCGGAGTGCCCCATCCCCACTCCGGATACACCATCCACAGCGGGATATGAGCAAAGATGACGATCGGCGTCGAAGACGAAAGCGAGGCCAGGTCTGCTTTGAGCCAGCGCAGTTGATCGGCGCCGAGCAAGCCCATGGCATCGACTTGCTGGCAATTGTTGAGCCCAATGAAGTGAACGCCTTTATGGTTGAAGCTGTACCATCCGCTGCCTTGCGTGTTCTTGCCGAAGCGTTCGCGGTACATTGCGCCGTCGTCGTTCGCGATATCGTGCTCGCCGGGAACATAAAGACTCTCACCAGCTTTCACGCCTTTGATGAGCTGCTGCGCAGTGTCGAACTCAGCCGCCTTGGACGAGTGGGTGATGTCGCCGGTGTGCAACAGAAGATCTGGCGTAACGTGGAGCCGGTTGATCTTGTCGAGCGCAAGCTTCAGCGTTCCGGTCACATCCTGGTTGGCGGCCTTGTTGAAGCCGATGTGGCTGTCGCTGATCTGGACGAAGCTGAAGTCGGAGCCGGCCTTTGAATGCGCTGCATCTCCGCCGACGGTAGCCGCGAAGAGCTTGGATGTTGGCACGCCGCCTGCCATCGTCCACAGCAGGCCCGTGCCTGCCCAAGCCATGCAACTGAGAAAGTTTCGCCGGTCGATTCCGTCCGTGGCCGCGGGGTTTTCAGATGTTGCGTCTTCAAGTTCGGCTGACCGAACCTGCGGTTGAGTGGGAACTGCTCGATCTGCGTTGTTCATGGGGAAACCTCCATGGATGCAAACCGGCCTGCGCACGGTTTATTCCCGGAACATGAGAATAATTTTGCCCAATTCCAGTTTTCATCTCTGGAGGGGAGATGAGATAGTACGGTTGTGACAATACTGTTCCCATGGAAGCGAACGGCTCGTGAAACTGCCCCTCAAGCCTCCGCGTTTGAGGAGCTGGCATTGCCGCTGCTTCCCTCGCTCTACAACGTCGCCTTCTGGCTCTCCCGCAACCCTAACGATGCGGAAGACCTGGTGCAGGAAACCTTTCTTAAGGCGCTTCGCGGATTCGCATCCTTCGAGCCGGGCAGCAACTTCAAGGCATGGATCTTCCGCATTCTCCGGAACAGCTACCTGACATCCCGCACTGGTTTGGCGGCCAAGCGTACGGTTGCCATTGAGGATGAGTTGAGCGAAAGCGGCGAGTCGGGGCCAGCGCAGGTTCCGGAGGCTGCGATTGACCGGCTGACTCCGGAGACGACCCTACTACAGATGGCAGACCGCGCGGCGCTGCAAGCAGCCATGGAGATACTGCCTCCGCCGTTGCTGGAGGTCATACTCCTTTGTGACGTGGAAGAGATGAAGTACAGGGAGATTGCCGCCACCCTTGAAATTCCCATTGGAACGGTAATGTCCCGGATTGCACGGGCACGTGCGGCCCTTCGCACAGCGCTTACGGCTCAACAGAGATCACCGAGGGAGTTTCGCGCATGACTGATCATCTGTCTCACACCATCTTGAACGCCCTTGTAGACGGTGAGCTCTCTGAGGGCCAACTGGCCAGCACAAACCAGCATCTTGCCGGCTGCCCGTCCTGCACCTCAAATGCTCTGTATCAATGCCTGCTCAAGTCCGCCACGGCAAAGGCAGGGCAGCGATATACGCCACCGGCTCATCTGCAGGAGCAGCTCGCGCGCCTGGGATCTCAGACAGATTCACGGTCGCAAACCTCAAATCTCGGTACCGCATCTATCCCTTCATCGCAGTCAATGTGGGGATTTGGATTACTGGGCTGGGCTACGGCGGCGGTGCTTCTTGTTGCCTCCGTGACCATCACGCTTGTTCAGCGCACCAATCAAAGGGCCGAGATGGCCTCGGCTGAACACGCTGCTCTGGTCACCGAGGTCTTCGATCAGCACATTGCCACGCTTGCCAACAACATGCCGTTGCAGGTCGTTTCCACAGACCGACACACGGTTAAGCCATGGTTCCAGGGCAAAATCCCGTTCAGCTTCAATCTGCCCCAGAACCTGCCGAGTGATACTACGCTCGATGGGGCGAACCTGACCTACATGCACAATCAACCCGTCGCCCAACTGCTCTACAGCATTGGCAGGCATCGCGCCTCTGTCTTTCTTCGGCAGAGATTAGATGCGGCAGAGGCGAATCAATTGCCGACAGAACGCTCAGGATTTCATGTGATGGGCTTTGGCACGAACGATCTGGAAGCAGTCGCGGTCAGCGACGTGGATCCAGTCCGCCTGGACGAATTGGTCAGAGCGATAAGGCATGCGCAAACGGGAGATCAACAGCAACCCAAGTAACTCTAACCTCCGAGAGGATTTGGTACTGACCGGAATCATCGCTGGCCTGAAACCGGCATCTGCCAGGCGTTGAAGAAGGATCTGAGCGGATGGTCGGCAAACTGGAAGTTGATCGGGGCTTATCCGCGCCTTTGCCGCGCCTATGCGCGTAGCCCATGTCGCTCTGCTATCCTGAATGGTCTGCCCGGACGAGGAGGGTTCATGCCAGAGCACAGGGGACGAAAGCATCATCAGGACCGGGTGGCGGAGACGCTGCGCGAGGAGATCGGCGTCCTTATTGAAGGCGAGCTTGTGGATCCGCGCATCAATCTCTGTTACGTGACTGAGGTGGCGTTGAATCCCGGCGGCAAGTCGGCGCGGGTGTATGTTGCTGTGGACAGTGCGATAAAGGAAATTGAGAAAGCCGAGGAAGAGACCGTGGCCGGCCTGGAAGCTGCCAAGGGCTACATTCGCGTGGAATTGAAGGAGCGGATGGGAGTGCGCCACGTGCCCGAGTTGAGCTTTCTTGCCGACCGTTCGGGGCGCTTTCAGGCGCGCATCGACGAATTGATGGGCCGGCAACGGAAGCGGCAGAAGGCGAAAGCGGAGACGGCCGCCGGGCTGACGCCCGCAGCGGACGAAAAAGCAAACGCGGAGTAGGCGCAGATGGATCACTCCAGACGCAGTCAGGCTTTCCGTCCGAAGAGAGCCGCACCCGGCCCCCCACGGGCCGAGGCGCATAGTGACCGGATGGACGCGGTTCTGGAGGTTTTGCGCAAGGGCAAGCGGTTCCTGGTCTGCTCTCACGCGCGCCCGGACGGCGATGCTGTGGGCTCCATGCTGGCCATGGGAATGTTCATCGAACAGATGGGCAAGCACGCTGACCTGGTAATGGCGGACCGGATTCCGAACATCTATTGCAGGCTGCCGGGCGCGGAAGAGATTCGCGTGACGCAGATCGTCAACGGTTCCTATGACGCAGTGATTCTGCTGGAGTGCGACGGCCTGGAACGCACCGGCGTGAGCGGGCTGGAACAGCTTTTCAAAATCAATATCGATCACCATGCCAGCGGCCACGAGTACGCCAACGTGAACTGGATTGACCGCGACGCATCGAGCGTGGGCGAACTGGTGCATCGGCTGGTGAAGGCCGCGGGCGCCAGAATTACGCCTGATATGGCCCATTGCCTTTACACCACGGTGCTGACCGACACGGGGGGCTTCTGCTACGGATCAATGCAGGCCTCGACATTTGGAATGGCGCAGGAACTGGTGGTGGCCGGGGCCGACCCTGTCCGGATTGCGCAGGACGTTTATTTTTCCACGCCGGCATCGAAATTGCTCTTGCTGGGCGCGGCGCTCACCAATTTGAATCGAGAAGGGCCGCTGGCGTGGCTGTGGGTGACGCACGAGGACGTGTTGCGCTCCTGCGCCAACGATGAGGACTGCGAAGGCATTGTGAACTTTGGCCTTTGCGTGTCAGGAGTGGAAGCCGCGGCGTTTTTGCGCGAGCTGCCGGAGCGGCGAATCCGGATTGGCCTGCGCAGCAAGGGCCTGGTGAACGTGGCAGCGATTGCCGAGCGGCTGGGCGGCGGAGGGCACGAAAGCGCCGCCGGCTGTACGCTGGAGGGGCCGCTCGAGCGCGCGCTAGAGGAGATTTTGGCCCAATTGCGCCCTTGCGTGGCCGCCTTGGCCGGAGAAGAAAGCTGACCGGTCCCGTGCGATTCCTCCCAAATCTGTTAGCCTTGACCCTGTTGACGCGCAGTACGTTTTCCGCGTTTCCCTGGAGCGCGGACTATTACCGGGACCGGTCGGCCTCCCCCAGACGCCATGACCGACACTCGAATTGCATGACTGTGTGAACGGCCCATTGGAGAAGCGCTGGAAGTGGAAACTATTCAGGAACCATCTGCGGAAGAATCGTCCCGGGGCTGGCGTCCGCGGTTGCCCCGCTGGGGCACGATCAGAGAAGCGTCCGTTTTTCTTGGTTTTGCCGTCTTTTTTCTGCTTTATGGGCAGGTTCCGCTGTTGGGCGGGGACGGGCTGGGGCTCGTGGGGGCCGACGAGCCTCGTTACGCGCAGATTGCGCATGAGATGCTGGTGCGGTTTGACTCAGCGCACACTATCAAGGGCCGGCTGAGCGCCTGCGTCACTCCTTATCTTTACGGCCGCCCGTGGCTGGAGAAACCGGCCCTTTACTACTGGCGGGCGATGTTCGTCTTCCAGGACTTCGGCGTGCACGACTGGGCGGCGCGGCTGCCCTCGGCCACCTTCGCCTTCATCATGGTGGCGCTCATTTACCTGCATATGCGGCGATTCAGGCCTGGGGGGCACCTGGACGCGGCGCTGATCACGGTGGCCTGCGCGGGCATTATCGGCTTTGCGCGCGGCGCATCCACCGATATGCAGATGGCGGCGCCGCTGGCCATCGGGCTGCTGGGCTGGTACGCGTGGTACGAGACTGACTCGAAGTTTTGGCTCTTCGATATTTACTTTTTTACCGGCGTGGCCACGCTGGCGAAAGGGCCGGTAGCGCCGTTTCTTGCTATTACGATTGTGGCCGCATTCGCATTTCTTCGCCGCGAGTGGTCGCTGCTGCGGCGATCGTTCTGGTGGCCAGGCGTGGTGCTGTACTTTGCCATGGTGCTGCCCTGGTTCATCGCTGTGCAGCATCAGAATCCAACATTTTTCCGCGAGTTCTTTCTGGAACACAATCTGGAGCGCTTCGCCAGTGATCGCTTCCAGCACCAGCAGCCCATCTGGTATTACCTGGTGGTGGTGGTGCTGGCGGTGATGCCATGGACGGTAATCGCGGTGCGGGCGTTCATTGACGGCATCGCAACCTCTGTGCAGGAGTGGCGAGCGCGCCACTTCAGCCAATGCCTGAAGGGCAATGCCCGGCCCGGTGACGCGTTTCCGGAGTTTCTCGTCATATGGGCGCTGATTCCCATCATCTTTTTCTCTTTTTCGCAATCGAAGTTGCCCGGCTACATTCTGCCCTCGATTCCGCCCATCACCATTCTCACGGGGGATTATCTTTTCCGCCGCAGGCAACTGGGACTGAACCGATGGGTGCTTTTTGGTCATGCGGGACTGTGCGGCGTGATGACGCTGTTCGCGTTCCTGCTGCCGTGGTTTGTGGTTCACGGTCGGGAGATGCCGCCCGCGCGCGCGCTGGTAGTGGCCCTGCTGGCCTCCTGCGGTGCGACATTGCTGATCCTGGTGGTGGTGAAGGGCTTTGGCGTGAGCAAGTTGCGCCTGGTGACTACCGGCGTGGTGCTGGTTCTGGTGCTGTTTCTCTATGGGGTTGGCCCGTTCTTCGGCATTCCCGCCATTGGGCAGACCAAGAAAGTGATTCACCTGCTGGATGACGCTTACTCCGCGCGGCCGCTGGCCGAGCGCCTGGCCGGCTTCGCACCCGCAGACGAAACGGTAGCAGTCTTTCTCGTCCGCCCGCAGACCGAGTATGGGCTTTCGTTCTATCGCAATCGCGAGGTGGTCAACTACAAGGAAAGCGGCGTGCCGGACGAGCAGCACCTGCTGGTGGCGCGGGTAACAGGGCGTGGAGGAGTGGATCTGCATACCCAGGCGGCGCTGGAAGACTACCTGGAAGGCCGGCCGTATGAGCAGCTTTTCAGTTGGCCGGAGCAGGGGCTGGTGGTGTACAGGGTGGGCAGCCGGTAAACTGTCAGTAATCAGCGGACAGTGAACAGCGGTCTGTGGGCAAATTACAGTTTTTGCTCTTGGTTATTTGTTGTCCACTATCCACTGTCGTAAGAGGGGAATCATGGCATCGGGCGCGCCTATCGAGATACTCGACCTGCGGCACTTTGCGGCGCCGGTGTTGCGGCCCGTGCTGGAGGCGGAGAGCGAGCTTTGGAGCCAGCGTCTGCACTGGGACTACCGCGTTTCGGCCAACCTGCTGATGCAGTATCTTGACAACCGCATGCTACCCGGCTACGCGGCCGTGGAGGCAGGGCAGGTGACCGGCTTTACATTCTGCGTCTATGAAGAGACCAAGGCGATCGTCGGGGATCTGTTTGCGCTGCCCGGCTCACGCGCCGATGAAAGCGAGGGTCGCGAAACTCAGGCTGGTGGAATTCCGGCTCACGAACCAACGGCACATGAAATCGAGGAGATGCTGCTTCGCCACCTGCTCGAGCTGCTGCTGAATTCGCCGCATGTGGACCGCGTGGAATCGCAACTGCTGCTGCACCCCTCCGGTTCCCACTCCGGCGCTTTTCTGGATGCGGGCTTTGAGGTTCACCGGCGGCTTTTCATGGTGCGGCTGCTGCAAGGCTTCTTTGCGGGGCCGAACATGAAATTGCCTGACGGACTGGAACTGCGTCCGTGGCGTGACGAAGACCTGCCCGGCGCCGCGAGGTTGATTTCCGCGGCTTACCTCGGCCATCCCGACGGCGTTGTGAACGACCAGTACCGCTCGACTCACGGCTCGCTGCGCTTCCTCAACAACATCGTCCGCTACGCCGGCTGCGGCGTATTCTCCGCGCAGGTTTCGCACATCATCGTGGATCGCGCGAGCCGTGAGATAGTGGGGCTGGTGCTGGCATCCAGGGTGAGCCCGCAGAGCGGTCACATCACGCAGATCTGCGTTCATCCCAATTTTCGCCGCCACGGCCTGGCCCGCATACTGCTCACCCTGGCCGCCTCCTGTTTTCTGCGCCAGGGCGTGAGCGAGATTTCGCTCACCGTCACCGAAGTCAATACTGACGCTATCGACCTCTACCTCGCCGAAGGGTACGAATGCACTCACAAGTTCGACGCCGCTGTGTGGCAGCGGGGAACGGTGGCGTGAAGATATTTTGGGATTCGAGCGTGTCGGAAAGGCTCGGTCTTATTTCCATTTCTTTGTATTGATGTAAGGCCGCAAGCTCTTGGGCGTTTCGCGGCATGCGCAATACTTTTGGTGCTCGCTGTGCCACTGGATTCGCTGTTCCAGAGTTGCCTTGGAGGGCATTCTGTTTTGCGCGTGCCAAAGCTTGTTCATGGGGCTCATCTCTCGAACTGAGAGCTACCGCGCAATCAGAAACATCACCCAACTGAGCACAATCGCCGAAGCCACGAAAAGCACAAAGCAGTAGATTCCGTAATGGATCATGCGCCGGGGCGTCTCGCGCTGAGTTATGCCGAAGACGATGGAGGCGAAGAAAGCAAAGAGCACAACCGCCGCAAAGTGAGTCACGACTTCCTCCCGGTGCGAAGATTGTGCGCGTCCACGGCCGCAATCACGTTGAGCAGTCCGGCCACCACGATGAAGCGCGTGCCGTAGTCGGCGGTGGTTACCAGTACCTGGTCCGCGCCCCAGCCCGCAATCCGGCTGACGAAGTAAAGCAGGCCATTGCCCAGGTCGCCGGCCAGTCCCAGAATGTCCAGAACGTCGTGCGCGCCTGCGTAAAGCTTGCCCTGCATGGCGATGCCCAGAGCAAACATGGCGAGGATAGAGCCACCGAGCAGCGCTCCGCGTCCCCATTTGCGCAGCAGGAAATGGCCGCCGCCGGGCACCAGCCAGCCGACGATCAAAGGAAGGTAGACAAAACCCTGTTGCGATGCCGATTGCGAGCCGTTTGCCGGCGCAGTGTTCCTGTTTTCTTCAGTTGCCATGCACTTTTGACTATATCGCACCGGGGCAGGGGCCAGCGACGCATTGCCGGGGCGTAGCCCGCTCCGGGCCGGATCTAATCCATGTCATTGAGGCAGTCCGTGATGATCAATACTAATGACGCGCGTGATCTTCCATGTGCCGTCCTTCAACTGCCAGACATGAATGAATTTTGCCTCTCCGGGCGCATCGGGCTGCTGGCCGGGATGATAAAAGCGATGAACGCCAATCTCAACAGCGCCGTAACCGTGGATCGGATACACCTCCAGAGTTCCCGGAACCAACTCGCGGCGCACCTTGCCGCAGATATTGTTTTTCACGGCATCGATTGTCTTCTGCTTGCCGGCCATCAGCCCGCCTTGATCGTGATAGAACTCAAGATCATCGGCAAAATACGAGCCAAGCTTATCCAGATCGCATCGGTTATAGGCGTCGAAGAGCGCGGCATCCAGCGCGGTAATGGTCGAAACCAGTTCGTCGCTGGCCTTTGCGCCTGGATTGTCTTGTGCGCCCGCCAGAAATGCCGGAGCAGCAAGGATTGGCACGAACAATAGAATCATGCGAAGAAGGGGAAGCTTCCTCATCAGACAGTGACACTCCTCAAGGATTTCGGTCTATCCGGAAGTACGATATCGAGCGCGCGCCGGTTCCCCACAAGACCGACAAGGGGAAGCCGTGGGCTTTCCCAGATTCCTAAATCCTTACCAGCTCCTGCTGAATCTTACCCGTGACCCAGGCCTTGCCGGGAGCGGTGATCATATTGATCTCGCTGCGCACGCCGAACTCCGGCAGGTAGATGCCCGGCTCGACCGAGAAGCAGGTGCGGGGCAGCAGCAGGCGCTCGTCGTGAGTTTCCAGATTGTCAAGGTGCGCGCCTGCGCCGTGCAGCTCCTGGCCGATGTTGTGACCGGTGCGATGAGTGAAGAACTCGCCGAAACCGGCAGCGTTAATGACGGCGCGAGCCGCGTCGTCAGCCTCGAAGCCGCAAATGGGCCGGTTGGCTGCAAAGGCTTCTTCAACCGCATGGATGGCCGCGTCGCGGCCTTTCACGACGGTCTTGAAGACCAGTTGCTCGCGCTCAGACGGCTCGCGCCCCACCACTCCTGTCCATGTGATGTCGTAGAAGATGGTGCCGGGCTTATTGGGCCGGGCCCAGATGTCGATGAGCAAAAAGTCGCCTTCTTTGATGGGCGCGGAACGCTGGGCGGTAGGCTCATAGTGCGAGTCGGAGCAATTGGCGTTGACACTGACGTTGGGGCCGTCGTCCCAAATGAGCCCCTCGCGCCGCATGGCTTCGCTGAGCCACTGCATGTGTTCGAATTCAGAGTACGCGCCCGGTTTGCCGGAGCCGGGCCGCAAGCGGTTGCCGATCTGCTTCCAACCCTCGGCCAGAATGACATCGATGGCCCGCTGGGCTATAACGTGGCTAGAGACTTGAGCGTCGCTCAGAGTGGCTTCAAACTGGCTGACAAGATCGGCGGAGCTGACAATCTGTTTGCCCAGCCCGCGCAGAAACTCGACCGTGCCCGCATCGACCATGGAGACGTACATGATGGCGTTGTTGGGCGAGTACTGCATGGCCAGCGTGCGCGCGCCGGTCAGCATCGCTTCCAGGCCGGCGGCCAGTTCCTGCCAGCTTGAATACATCGCCTTTGTTCCAGGCAGCGCGTCAAGCCGGGCCTGCTCAATGCGGTGCACCAGCTTGCGCGGCTCTCCCGCGGCAGGCACAAAGTAGTACCAGCGCCGCGTGACGTGCGCCTTTTCGTCCATCCCGAGTATGCGCCCGGCAATGGGGTCGCGGTGATGGTGGTCATAAAACAGCCAGCCGTCATGGCCAGCCTCGCGTATGGCTGCCTGAATCGCTTGAATGTTCATACCCGCCATAATACTCGAGAAGGGGCGCTACTGTAGGCCCAATCTTCAGCTTTGGGCAGCCTGCCGAATATCTTTGGTCTCCAGAATCCTCTTCGCATAGCCGTGCCGCGCCACGGCCAGCATGGCCTGGCCAATATCGCGCGTCGAAACCACCTGGTTCGGAAACGCGCGGCGAAGCAGCGGCAGCAGCGGCTTGAAAAACACGTACATGACTCGATAAAGCGGCGTTCTCGACTGAATCCCGTCGAGCGCCTCAATCAGGCCGGGACGAAACATAAACGCTTTGAGCGGCAGACGCAGAAGGGCATTCTCCGTCCGTCCCTTGACGCGCGCCCACATCACGCGCCCACGCTCGGTGCTATCGGTGCCAGCGCCTGAAACATAGATGAAGGTCATCCCCGGACTCAGGCGGCTGAGCGCTTCCGCCGCCGCCAGGGTCAGATCGTAAGTGATGCGCGCATAATCGGCTTCCTTCATGCCGCTCGACGAGACTCCAAGCGTGAAGAAGCAGGCGTCGAAGCCGGCAAGTTCTCGCTCGATGCCCGCGTAACTCGACAAATCCTTGTGCACAATCTCGCGCAGCTTCGGGTCTTGCGCACCGGTCGCACTGCGGCCACAAGTTACCGCGAGTTCCACATCCGGGGCGCGGAGGCACTCCAACAGAACCCCCTGCCCCACCATACCCGTCGCGCCAAAGATTAACACTTTCATCAGAAGCCTCTTTCCTGCTCCCCCTTGCTCAAACCAAGCTTAAACCGTTTGCGACGATGAATGTGGCTGGGAAATAGTTTTGAAATTGGGCAAGCCACCCGGCACCGACTCAGCTTGATATTCGCGCTATTGCGATCCTGAAAGCGGTTCGGACTGGATAGCGAGTGGATGCAGCAAATGGTATAGTGCCCATATACCGGGATGCAAAATCGAGATTCCAGGCAAGTTGCCCAGGAGATAAAGGTGCCGGACCCGATATCTAATGGAGACGCAATCGACTTCAAGTCTCTGGTGGAAAACAGCGTGGATGTCATCTGCTGCTCCGGCTTTGATCGGATAGTTCGATATATCTCTCCCTCTTGTTTCAATCTGCTTGGCTGGAAACCGGAAGAGCTGATAGGCAAAGGCCCCGAAGTCTACATTCTGCCTGAAGATTTACCTCAGCTTGATACAGCCGGCGTCAAGATTCTCGCCGCTGAAAATCACATCGACATTGCGATGATCCGGATGCAAAGGAAAGACGGGTCAGTGGTTTGGGTGGAGATCAACGTCCGTCTGGTGCGCGACTCCGTCACCGGGGAACCCAAAGAGTACGTAATCGTGATGCGCGACATGACGGAGCGCAAAGAGCTGGAAGAACGACTTTCGGCGCTCGCGCTTACAGACAGCCTGACAGGACTGATGAATCGCCGCTCCTTTGACGAATCGCTGACGCGGGAGTGGAAGCGCGCGGTACGCCATGGTTCGCAAGTTTCGCTATTGTTCCTTGATATCGATCATTTCAAGCGATTCAATGACAGGTACGGACACCAGGCAGGAGATGATTGCCTGCGCGCGGTCGCCGAGGCCGTGAGCGACGCCGTTCGCACCACGGATCGTGTTGCCCGCTATGGCGGAGAGGAGATTACCGTCATTCTTCTCTCGACCTCTGCTGCCGGCGCGGAGGAGGTAGCCGAAAAAGTGCGGTCTGGCGTTGAGGCTTTACGGCTGAGCCATGAGGGCAATCCGGAAGGCGCAGGCTGGGTCACTGTGAGTGTGGGAGTAGCTACCGCTGTTGCGCGGCGAGGCGAGATCGTGGAAGGAATGCCGGAAGCGCTGCTTGAGGCAGCCGACAGCGCGATGTACAAAGCCAAGGATGAAGGTCGAAATCGCGTGGTGACGGCTGCGGCGATTGTTCCGGCGGGAGAGTGACCGCGGCTCCGATTGCATTTGCAATTTATATTCAATTGGATATAATAGTGTTATGAAAGTGGTCCGTTTTCTGGGTGACTCGAAGAAAGTCATGCGCGATTTTCCCAAAGATGCGCGTCAGAACGCTGGCCGACAGCTCGTGAAAGTACAGAAGGGGAAAGAGCCGGACGACTTTAAGCCCATGTCTTCTGTCGGCAAGGGCGTAGAGGAAATTAGAGTCTGGGAAGAATCCGGAACTTTTCGGGTCATTTATGTGGCGAAGTTTGCTGAGGCAGTTTACGTCCTTCATGCCTTCCAAAAGAAAACGCAGGAAACCTCCAAGAGGGATATTGAAACCGCCCGCCAGCGATTCACAGAGTTGATGCGAGGTCGATGATGAGCAAATTGAAGTATGAAGAATTCGCCAATGTTTGGGATGCACTTGCCGACACGCCGGAAGAAGCGGCAAACCTGACTTTGCGTTCCGAGCTTATGGACGAGATCGAGACGATCATCAAAAAGAACGGCTGGACTCAAAAGGAGGCGGCGAAGCAGTGCGGAGTAACGCAACCGCGCATCAATGACCTGCTGCGGGGGCGGATTTCGCGCTTTTCAATCGATGCACTGGTCAATATCGCCTCAGCGCTGGGGCGAAAGGTTAGGGTCAGGCTGGATGATGCGGCGTGAATGGTAGATCACGTCCGATGAAACGCCAGAAATATCGCCCGGCTATTTCCTGATCGATGACAAGAGCTCATTCAGTACGCTCTTTCTCGTGTCCAGTACCGTTTTATGCAAGCTTTCATAAATATGGCACTGATTGATTACGCCTTTTGTATCAAGCTGATACGTTCGGGTAACTTCACTAAGAAACTCTTCCAAAAAACTAAGGTCTATTTTGATGGGCATCGAGCATAAAAGCCTAACAGAGGGTTCGCCTTGAGCGTGGTATTTCTTGAGGTTGGCGTAGGCATCTTCAAGGTATTTATCCCGCGCCTTCCGATGCTGCTCAAGTTCACTTGCTCCAGGAACCACGCCGGTCGCTCCGGTGTACAACGACATAACTCGCTTCGCCTCGGCGATTGATACGTCTATCTGACTCAACTCAGATGCAAGATATCCAAGTTCATTCTTCGCGCCAAAGAAGACCCTTACGATATCTTCCATCAGACGGTTTGCCTGATCCGCGAGGAATTTGCGATATTCCCTTTTTCGCTCGCTGCGCCTTTTAAGATAGGACGCAAGTTCGCTCGAGGAAAATCCGACCATAACTCCGGCTAACCCCGGAAACCATGCACTCCATAGGCTCGACGTTTCCTTGGCGGCAGCTAAGCAGGGTGTCGCTACAGATTGGTCGAAAAACACCATCATCATTTTCCCGTTCCCCCCACCGTCATCTTGTCGAGCTTGATGGTGGGCATGCCGACGCCGACCGGGACAGATTGGCCGTCTTTGCCGCACGTGCCGATGCCCTCGTCGAGCTTGAGATCGTGGCCGACCATGGAGACATGCTTCAGCGCTTCGGGGCCGTTGCCGATCAGCGTGGCGTCGCGCACCGGGGCGGTGATTTTACCGTCTTCGATGAGGTAGGCTTCAGAGGCCGAAAAGACGAATTTGCCGTTGGTGATGTCCACCTGCCCGCCGCCGAAGTTGACCGCGTAAAGGCCGCGCTTGACACTGCGCAGAATGTCTTCGGGCGCGTCGTCGCCGGCCAGCATGTAGGTGTTGGTCATGCGCGGCATGGGAATGGACTGATAGTTTTCGCGCCGGCCAGAGCCGGTGCTGACTGCGCCCATCAACCGCGCCGAAAGCTTGTCGCTGAGATAGCCGCGCAGAATTCCGCCTTCGATGAGAACGGTCTCCTGCGTGGCCGTGCCTTCGTCATCTACATTGAGTGAGCCGCGACGGCCCGCGAGGACGCCGTTGTCTACCACGGTGACTTTCGGGCTAGCGACCTGCTGGCCGAGCAACCCTGCAAAGGCTGAGGTCTTTTTGCGGTTAAAGTCGGCTTCGAGCCCGTGGCCCACGGCTTCATGGAGCAGAATTCCCGGCCAGCCGGGACCCAGCACGACTTCCATCTCGCCGGCGGGAGCGGCCACAGCGCCGAGCTGCAAAATCGCTCCCCGCGCGGCCTCGCGCGCCAGGCTCTCCGGACTCTTGCTTGCTGTGAATTGTTCGAGGCCGGCGCGCCCGCCGCCGCCTGCCGTGCCTTTGGTGGTGTTTGCGTCCTCTTTTGCGATGACAAAAACGTTGAGACGGCAGAGGGGCTGAGTGTCGCTGGCGAGCGCGCCGTCGGATGCCGCAATCAGAATGCGGCGCAGCTCTTCGGAGTAGCTGGCGCGGACCTGCACGATGCGCGAGTCAAATGCGCGCGCTGCGCGGTCGGCGCGCAGAATCAGCTCAAGGCGCGCGGCCAGGTCCAGGTCGTAACCGCCCAGCGGAACGGGATAAAGATTTGCAGCAGATGGCTCTGTGAATCCCTGCACGGGCTGTTTCGCTGGGCCGGAAGCGATAAGCGCGGCGGTGCGTGCGGCATGGAGCAGGCGCTCGGGGTTGAGGTTGTCAGTGTAGGCGTAGCCGGTGCGTTCTCCGCTGAGCACGCGGATCCCGCAGCCGGCGCTGACACCTTGCGAAGCGGATTTGACAATCTGCTCATCGACGCCCAGCGAGGTGGCCGTCATCGACTCAAAGTAAAGGTCAGCATAGTCGCCGCCGGCCGAGAGCGCCTCGCCCAGGCAGCGCTCCAAAAGCCGATCGGTGATGCCGAACTTGTCAAAAAAGTAGCGTTGATGACTCGGAGGCGGGGAAACTGCCAGTATGCTCATCTTATCTCTCAGTTTACGCCCTGGCAGGTTCCGGAAGGGCCAGTTCCTGTCTTGAGTCCGGGGCAATCCGGCTCTACCGCCGGGGCCGTCTTCGTGGTACATTTTTTTCATGAAGAGAATTCTTGCTGCCGTATTGTTGTTGATGGTGATAGCCAGCCCGGCGTTCGCCACGCAACATCCTGGACTCCATCACTCCGGCCACCCCTCCAAACACCATCATCCTCACCATCATCACCACGCATAAAGCGGAATCCGCTCGCAGTGCTGGGCTTTGACCTGATGAATTGGGACGGTTTTATGCCCACCGGCGAACATGGTAAGGTGTGAGCTATGACAGACTTGGACAACCTCCGCTATCCGATTGGCCCCTTCAATCCGCCTGCTAGCAGCCTGCCGGGCATTCGCGCGGCGCACATTGAAACACTGCGTCAACTACCTGGGCGCCTGCGTACCGCTATTGCCGGATTGGACGAAGCTCAGCTCGATACGCCCTATCGCGAAGGCGGCTGGACCGTGCGCCAGGTGGTGCATCATGTGGGCGATAGTCACGCCAACGCTTACGTCCGCTTCAAGCTGGCTCTCACGGAAGATTGGCCTACCATCAAGCCTTACGACGAGGCTGCCTGGGAAAGGCTGCCCGATAGCCGCGCGCTGTCCGTCGAGGACTCGCTGGCTTTTGTCGAGGCGCTTCATCGCAACTGGGTTGCGCTGCTGGAGAAGCTCACCGACGAGGATTTTCGCAAGGGCTACACCCATCCCGAGCGGGGCCGGGAGATGCTGGTCAAGGTGCTCGCCATGTACGACTGGCACTCGCGCCACCACACCGCGCACATTACCAATCTGCGCGCGCGCATGGCCTGGTAGAAGCCCGTGCCCGTCGTCGCTGAAGCTGCATCTGCTGAGTGGCTGGCCCGGCAAATCGAAACATATCTCGCCGACCACCCCGCAGCCGCGCTGCTTGAGGATGGCCGCGTGCTCTTCGACATGCGTTCCGCTCGCTACGCGGTGAGCGAACAGCATGGGCGCTGCCTGTTGCAACTGTGGAGCGAAGAGCGCAACCTGATGCGCACCGTGGCCGCGGTGGAGGAGCGCGCGCAATGTCTACGTCTTGCCACACGCCGCATGGGCGCGGCCAGGCCTCAAACGCTGGAGCTGGTACCCACCAGTGACCGTCGAACGCCCACGGCTCGCGAAGCCACTCGCCGCAACTACCAACGATTATTGGATCGCGTGCTGACCCGCAGCTTCATCGGCGCAAAGGTGGACGGACTCCGCTCGGCGATGGATTTGGAACACAGTTTTGGACCGGCTTATGTGCGCGGACGGTTGCTGCGCGGGACTGCTGCCGAGGCGGTAATAGGCGTCAGCGAGGCAGAGTCGGGATCGACTGTGGACGGCGTGCTGACGCTGGGAATTCTATGGCTTGACCACTGCCGCCAGCACGGCGACGGACGGCGGCACTTTGGCGGACTGAAGGTGATAGTGCCGGCCGGAGCGTGGCGAACCACAGCCGAGCGCATGGCCTGGATGAATCATGCAGCCGCTGATTTTCAGCTTTTTACGCTCGATGAGCGCAGCGAAGAACTTACCGCAGTGGACTTTCGCGACACCGGCAATCTGGAATCACGGCTTGTGCACACCTTTTCCGCCGAAGCGGCCATCGAGCGCTGCCGGGCCGGAATCACCAAGCTGCTTTCCCTGGTGCCGCCTGCGGCGAAGGACCGGGTCGAGGTGAGGCCCAGTTCGGCGACCGAGGTGGGGCTGCTGCTGCACGGGTTGGAATTTGCGCGGGTGCGGCAGGGCTTTGCGGCCAACACATTCGCCCGCGAAGACGAGATCAGCTTTGGCGCGGGAGCCAACGAAACTCCGCTGACGGCGGAGAATGAGCCCCTCTGCCGCGATCTGTTTGCACGGTTGTTTTTGAGCCGCCACGGCGACGGCACGCATACCGACCCGCTCTTCCGCTTACAACCGGAGCGCTGGCTGGAGGCGCGGCTGCGCAGTGAAATTGCCGAGTTGCTTCCGGGGTTGCGTGGCGACCTGCTCTACTCGCAGGTTCCGGCGCTCTCGGCCGGTGATCGCGGAATGCTTGACCTGCTGACGCTGGATCGCAACGGACGGCTGGCGGTCATCGAGTTGAAGGCCGATGAGGATTTGCACCTTCCCTTGCAGGCGCTGGACTATTGGATTCGCGTGCGCGCGCTGAACAATGACCGGCAGCCCGCGGCGGGCAATGAAGGCGGCAGGCCGCTGACGGCATTCGAGCGCCAGGGATACTTTGCGGGCGCTGAGGTTTCGCCGCTTGAGCCGCGCCTGCTGCTGGCCGCGCCGGCCTTGCGGATCCACCCAGCCAACGAGCCGGTGCTGCGCTACTTTTCTCCGCAGGTAGAGTGGGAGCTGATCGCGCTCACCGAGCATTGGCGGCGGGAGCTGAAAGTGGTCTTCCGCAAACGCAGCGGGGACAAGCGGAGCTAGGGCACGTTCACTGAATGCTCACACGGTTCACGCCATTGATTCGAAGAATAATTGTTCAACTTGACACGTAATGCACAGGAAAGAGCTTGCGGCCATCCTGAATCTGTTCCATATTGGTAAACTTAATTCAATCGAAGTCAAGGATGGGACTTCCCTATGCCATCTGCGCGGAAGAAACGTTCAACCCGGCCTCACATTGTGTTGTCCTCTAGCCGGAGGCTAAGGCACATGTTGGATTCGATTGAGATTTGTGCAGGGGCGGGTGGCCAAGCGTCGGGTCTGGAACTTGCTGGCTTTGAGCATCAATGCTTGGTGGAGATCGACGCTTCCGCTTGCGCAACCCTTCGCTTAAATCGCCCTAGCTGGAATGTCCTCGAAAAAGATCTCAGAAGTTTCTCTGCTACAAGTTTTGGAGGGATCGATTTACTCGCTGGTGGAGTTCCGTGTCCACCGTTCTCAAAGGCAGGCAAACAACTAGGCAACGACGACGAAAGGGATTTGTTCCCTGAAGCACTTCGTGTTGTCGATGAGTGCCGCCCCAAGGCGGTGATGCTTGAGAACGTACGCGGACTACTCGACGCTGTCTTTGATGAGTATCGCGCGAATCTCATTCGCACATTCAGGAAGCTCGGTTATCACTCGGAATGGAAGCTACTCGTTGCCTCTGATTTCGGTGTCCCACAGCTGCGCCCGCGGGTCGTATTTGTTGCAATCGACTCAAGTATGGTTGAGCATTTTCAGTGGCCGCATCCATCGATGCATCTTCCTCCAACAGTGGGAGAAGCGTTGTACGACCTGATGACGGAGCAGGGGTGGCGTGGTGCGAAGCTGTGGAGAGATCATGCTTGCGATATTGCCCCTACGCTTGTCGGCGGGAGCAAGAAACATGGAGGTCCAGACCTCGGGCCAACCCGTGCCAAGCGTGCGTGGGCCGCTCTTGGCGTGGACGGTCACGGTATCTCATTAGAGGCTCCAGCAAGAGATTTTGTAGGTATGCCACGGCTGACCGTGCGCATGGCAGCGAGATTGCAGGGTTTTCCTGACACATGGAGTTTTACTGGCAAAAAGACCGCCGCGTACCGACAGGTGGGTAATGCATTTCCCCCTCCTGTTGCCCAGGCTGTCGGGATGCAGATTTTTGCTGCTCTGAACAAGAACGCAAAGAGAAGGTTACTGTTGGCGTAATATCTGGAGGAGCATTTTGCCGCAAGAACGAAAGACTAAACGCCCTGGATCTAAAAAGCTCTTACGCGAATACTTCCTCGCACATATTGGAACCGTGCTGTCTTCCGACGAACTCCAAAAGGTTTCGGGTGGAGCAAGCGAATGGGGGCGCAGAGTACGCGAACTTCGGAACGAGGAGGGGTATCAGATACTTACAGATCACGACCGGAGCGACCTAAAGCCGGGAGAATATCTGCTTGAAACGCCCAAGCCGATTCCTGCATTTGCCCGTCAGATATCTAAGGAAATCCGGGCAATGGTTCTTGAGCGAAATGGATATACATGTCAGATGTGCGGTGCCGTTGCCGGGGAACCACATCCTTATGACCCGTCGAAACGAACCCGCTTGCATATCGGCCATATCATAGACAAACAAAAGGGCGGTTCAGATGAACTGACGAATCTGCGAGCACTCTGCTCGATATGCAACGAAGGGGCGCAGAATATCTCTCCGAAGCGGCCAGAATGGGTAGACCTGTTGGTACATATCCGGCGCGCCCCCGCTCTTGACCAGGTCGAGGCGCTCAAGTGGTTGATAAAGAAGTTTCCATCCCAGGCTCGCGCGAATCTCCCTGACCCACGGGAATAGGGGCTGAGCATGGATAATCTCTCTCCGCGCCGCCGATCCGAGAACATGCGCCTTATTAGGAGCAAAGGCACAAAACCGGAGATCACCGTTCGCAGAGCATTATGGGCCCTCGGGTACCGTGGCTATCGCCTTAGTTGCCCCGGTCTTCCCGGCAAGCCGGATATCGTTTTCAACCGGCGAAAGCTGGCGATTTTCGTTCACGGCTGCTTTTGGCATTCGCACAATTGCCGGGAAGGCAAGCGCAAGCCAAAGAGCAATCAGGGATATTGGCTTCCGAAGTTGGAATCCAACAAGAGGCGCGATAGTCGGGTCAGGAGACTCCTGCGCCGGGCGGGATGGAAAGTATTGACCATCTGGGAGTGTCAAACCCAAGATTCCGCGAGGATGGTCACTTTCCTGTCCAATCAATTGGCTTCATTGTTTTATTGAGGCATTTGCGCGGCATAGCGCCTGTCCTCACGCTAATTCGATTCCGGCGATCTCGGCTTCGAGGCCGCCGTACTCGGGATGCTGGTTTTCGCGGATGCGATAAGCGAGGTCGATGAGGCTTCCCTGCGTGAGCGAGAGCGCGGCTGCGCGGGCTGCCTGGTCCCAGCCGATGGCGCGCACAGCGCCGCTGGCGCCGGGCCGGGGCCGCGGCTGAACGGAATCCTGCGCCAATTCCAAACGCAGATGGCGCTCTTTCATCACGCGCGGCGGGCTGAGCAGGCGCACGCGGCGGGCTACGAAGACCGGCTCGGGATTACCGTGGCCGAAAGGCTCGAGTTTGCGCAACCAGCCGACAAGCACAGGCGTGATGCGGTCCAGCGGCAGCTCGGCGTGGATGCGGAGCAGTTGCTCCGGTTCGCGAGTGGCCAGATGTTCGTCGGCGTAAATGCGCAGGCGGCGCTTCAGCTCGAGCAAAGAAGCTGCGGGTAGAGCGAAGCCGACAGCGAAAGCGTGGCCGCCGAAACGTGTGAAAAGATCGGCGCAGCTCTCGATGGCATTGAGCAATTGAAAGCCGTCAACGGAGCGGCCGGAGCCGTGAGCGACGCAATCCTCGACGCTGATTACGAGGGCCGGTTTGCCGGTGCGCTCGACAACGCGCGAGGCGAGAATACCGATGACGCCGCGGTGCCATCCATCGCCGTCAATTACCAACAGGGGGTCAGCGGCCAACTCTGCACCTGTTTCCGAGTCTTCCCAGAGCATGGCGTCGATGGCAGTGAGGGCGGTAGCTTCGGTCTCGCGGCGCTCGCGATTGAGGCGTTCCAGCTTGGCGGCCAGTTCGGCCGCGCGGGCTGCGTCGTGCGTTGTGAAAAGCTCGACCACCTCGGAGGCAACGTCCATACGTCCTGCGGCGTTGATGCGCGGAGCAAGGCGGAAGGCCACGTCGAATGCGGAGATTGGCTTGGAGGCCGGATCGAGGGCTGCGGCTGCGAAGAGAGCGCGCAAGCCGGCTCCCGCGGGGCGGCGCAGCTCGCGCAACCCCAAGGCAGCAATGACGCGGTTTTCGCCCTTCAACGGCACGGCGTCGGCGATGGTGGCGATGGCGGCCATCTTGAGAAAACTTGGCAGTGATTTTTCGCGAGCGCGAGCCTGGTCGCGGCGCTCCAGAATCGCCTGCGCCAACTTCATCGCGATGGCAGCGCCGCAGAGGAATTTCTCCGGATAAGCGCAGGCGGGCTGGTTGGGGTTAAGAATGGCTAGCGCCGGAGGCACGTCATCTCCCGCAGCCAGCAGGTGATGGTCCGTGATGATGAGGTCCAGGCCCAGGCGGCGTGCGGTTTCGGCTTCGGCAAAGGCTCTCATGCCGGTGTCGACCGAAATGACGAGCCGCGCGCCCTCGGCATAAGCGGTTTCAAGCACGCTCGATTGCAGGCCGTAGCCCTCGAGCAGGCGGTGAGGCACATGGAAGCGCGCGATTCCGCCAAGCATCTCGATGGCCGTCTTGAGCAGGACGACGGCTGTGGTGCCGTCCACGTCGTAGTCGCCGTAAAGCAGCACGGGCTCGCGGGCGGCAATGGCGCACTCCAGCCGCGCGACAGCCGCGTCCATGCCCAGCATGAGGAAGGGATCGTGAAGCTGGGCAATTTCAGGATTGAGGAAGGCGAATGCCTCAAAGGATTGAGTGACGCCGCGGGCCACCAGCAGCTCCGCCAGCACCTGCGGCAAGCGGGCGGATTTGGCCAGTGCGGCGGCCTCGTCCGGGTGCGGTTCGGTGAAGGCCCAGCGCTGGCGAAGGAGCTTCCGCGGCGAACCTTGCCTCGGAAGCCTCCCGTGGACTTCAACGCCGAGCGTGCCCACTGCGGCTATTCTTCCTCGTCTTCGTGATCGTGCTCGTGATCGCCGATGACGATCTCCTGGAAGGTCTCGATATCTTCCAGAAGCGCCTGGAAGCGCTCATACCACTCGGTGGTGGTCTCGTGCAGGAAGACCAGTCCCTGATAGACAAAGCCCAGCTGTATGTATCCGAGATTTCCGGCGTACTTGCGCAGCCATTGCGCCTCGACCAGTTCGGTGGCTTCTTCATCGGGGAAGTTCATTTCGCCGGCTTCCTCGATCAGCGCTTCCAATTCCTCAGCCTCCAGCGTCATCTCGCTGAAGGTGACGAAGGGAGCGCCAACGAGCTTGGCCATCTCGACAAAGTCTTTCCATGCGTCGGGGTTTTCCTGGCCCTCCCAAACAATGGAGGGGATATCCTCGGTGACGTAACCGGGCAGGCGTTTGAGTCCATGGCCTTCGATGAAGGCCACCATGTCGTCTTTCAGCGGGAGGAGGTTTTCTGTGCTCATAGTCAAGTTATATTTTCGCAGACGCGGGCGGGGTGCGTTGCGCAAGCCAGGAAAACTTCGCCGGGATGGGGGGCGAGACGTTAATCTGGAGGCATATCGAAATCAGGAGGAGCCCAGCTTGCCCGCATTTGAGCGCCATGTATTTGTATGTCATAACGTACGGCCCGAGGGTGCGCCGCGGCCCTCCTGCACGCGCGACGGCAAGAGCGATCTTCATGCCGAGCTGCAAGCACTGGCCAAGGCGGCCGGGCTGGGCGGTCGCGTGCGCATCAACAAATCCGGCTGCCTGGACCAATGCGAGCACGGGCCGATGGTGGTGGTTTATCCCGATGTTGTGTGGTATGGCAACGTGCGGCCCGAGGACGCTGCGGAGATTGTCGCCGAGCACCTGGTTGGCGGACGCCCAGTGGAGCGGCTGCGCATCGCCGAGGAATGCCTGAACAACAAAGGCTGCCCACACTGCGGCTAACTCCTGCCCTTGACGATTTGTCTGGCCTAGAATATTTGCAGACAGGAGCGCGAGGCCACGAACCAGGTGTTTCCTGCTCCTGCCTGAAACAGGCTGAAAAATTGAACGTCATGGCGCCAGGCGCCTTGAAAGGAATCTCCCCAAATGAAACAAACCAGTGTAATCAGTGCAACTGTTCTGTCATTGCTTTTCGGAGCCGCGGCGATTGCCAATGCTCAGCACGATCAACAGAAGAGTGCTCAGCATGAATCGAAACCTGCGGCGCAAGCGCAACCGGCGCGGCCCGCGCAAAGTCAGGCGAGACCGCAACAGACTTATGGCGGTGCTTATCACGGTGGTGTGCAGCCGAACGGTCCTACTTACGGAGGCGTACACCCCAGCGGTGTTCCGCAACGCCAGGAGCAGGTGCGCAGTGGCTTTGTTCAGTCGCGCGCCGGTTCGTGGAAGGTCGAACATCAAAGCTGGACTCAGCGCGGCGGCTATAACGGCTACCGGATTCCGGATGCCCGCTTCAGGCTTTATTTCGGGCGTGACCACTTTTTCCGCATCTACGGTCTTCCCCTGGTATTCGTTGGCGGACTCCCGCGCTTCCAATACGACGGCTATTGGGTTACGATCATGGATCCGTGGCCGGAATCCTGGGGCTCTAACTGGTATGAGACCGACGATGTGTACCTCGACAATACCGGCGATGGCTACTATCTTTATGACCGCAATTACCCGGATTATCCCATCGCCGTTACCGTTTCGTTTTAGCCGAGGCTGAGGTTTGGTCCCTGGACGGGCTCAACGGTCAGGCTGGCATCATGATGGCCCGAGCTGGCTAAGTCTTGCCTCTCGGAAACACGGGTCAATGCAAAACCGATGTAGGTCAGGCTCACTAGGTCTCCTGGTGAGCCTGACTTTTGCGTTTACAGGCCCTGGGATAAGTCGGAAACAGTAGAACCAAATGGATAAGAGTTCTTCCGGAACCTACGGGTCCCGGCCATTGTCGAGAACGAACTCGGTTTACTTTAGTCACCCATCCTTCGTCATTTCTTTGTCCAGCGTGCCGATAAGCGCGGCATGGAGGCTCACCATGGCGCGTTTCCGCACTTCGTTGCTGGTTTGCTTTGCATTGCTTGCGGTCCAGGTCGCTTGGGCGGCGAGCGTCCCGCGAGAGCACAGCCCAATGACGGCTGTGAGCGGGGTCTATTCGGTCACTTTTCATCTGGACATGGCTTCGAATCTGCCTGCGGGGAGCACAATTCTCTGCCGCGCGCGGATTGCTCCTGATCAGGGCGAACCAAACCTGATGATTTCGCGGTCTGCGGCGTTTCCTGTGGCTGTCGCGGGGATAGCCACGGTGACCGGTTCGACGGCTACCTGCGTGGCGGAGATTCCGTTTTCATGGACGGTGGATGGCGCGCGAGGCGGGGTTTTGGTGAGCTACGAAATCGACGCGGTGAGTGACAGAGGGTTAGTGCCGAAGATGCTTGCCGGTAGTGCGCTGAAAAGCGTTGGGGTGGCATTACCGGCGGCGGGCGGGAGCGCTAACCTCGATGTCAACCTGATCTTCTGAGCGCGGATTCGGAGCGCGGTGCGGAGTTGGGTGTACAGAAAGCGGTCCGATGCGATATTCTTGGGACTAATCCATGATCTTTTCGCGCGATTATATCGGGTATCTCGCCCGCCGGACAGTCAAACACCTCATCGACGCCAAGATGATTGCCTCAACAGACTTGAAGGCGACCGAGGCGCGCGTCAACGAGGCGATGATCGAGGAACTTTCTCTTGAAGACCGCATCAACGAGGAGGTGCGCGTGATTCTCGACGCGTATTCCGAGGAGATGCGCAAGTCGGGCGCGCAATACGCCGAGATGTTCAAAAAGGTGAAAACCGAGCTGACCAAGAAGTACAAGGCGGTGCTATGAGGATCAGCCCCGACAAACTCAACAAGCTGGCCCACACCGTGGCCGACACGCTGGCCGAGATAGACCAGGTCGGGTTCATGGAGGATCGCAACACCATCCGCCAGGAGGCGCGCAAGGCGCTCACCGTCCTGCTCACCCAGGAGGCTGCAATCGACACAGCCGCCCGGACGAAGATCGCCAACCAGCGCAAGATCATCCAGGAAGGTTCGCAGGAGTGGGAGATCCTTTACCGCAAGTACTACAACGACGAAGTGCGCAAGCTGGGTATTTGAAGCGGTGCGGCGGGCCCGGGCGGGCCTTTGGCAGCAAGCATTATTCTTGTTAGACTAAACAAGTGGCCGGAAACGGCTGTTTCCCGCATGTATGTGGCGCTATCGTCTAGGGGTTAGGACGTGAGATTCTCAATCTTAAAACCCGGGTTCGATTCCCGGTAGCGCTACCAAA
>Ga0187847_10000877_pt1 | contig 29674 bp, 16 predicted proteins | sample June2016WEW_4_10_FD_132458 | JGI IMG/M metagenome (GOLD analysis project Ga0187847, IMG submission 132458) | Peatland microbial communities from SPRUCE experiment site at the Marcell Experimental Forest, Minnesota, USA - June2016WEW_4_10 | ecosystem: Environmental > Terrestrial > Soil >...
AAAGCCCTCCCGCGCAAGTGCCGAAACCCTCCCGAACACTGCTCCTGCCCGAATCAAGGCTTTTCCTACGCCTCAGCCCTGAACTTGGTCGGCAAAGCGATCTGTGTGAGAAAAGGCGGCTAGAGGGCTGATGCGCTTGGCCTTTTTCGCCGTATACATGGAGTTGTCGGCGGTTTTCATCAGTTCTTCCCTGGTTGTGCCGTCTTCCGGATAGACGGCGACTCCAACACTCGCTCCGCCGTTGATCCGATGCCCTTCGACCATGAACGGCTCCGCGAAGCAGCGTTCCAGACGCGCGACAATCGGCGTCACGTACTGTGGGCCATTCACCAGCGAAACCACGGCGACAAACTCGTCCCCGCCCAGCCTCGCCAGCAGGTCGCTGTCCAGAAGCTGATGGCTCATCCTCCGGGCCACGCTTTGCAAAAAAGCGTCTCCAACGCGATGGCCATAGGTGTCGTTGACCGGTTTGAATTCGTCTAGGTCGATATAAATCAAGCCGAGTTGTTTCCCGGCGCAGCACGTCTCTTCGATCTGCGCATCGACGAACTTCTCAAAGGCGAAGCGGTTGGGGATCTCGGTAAGCTGATCGAACTCCGAACGCCGGCGCAGTTCCTGATAAAGCCGTCGCGTTTCAATGGCCAGTGCGGCCAGTTTCGCGCCGTTGGCCAGAACCATGTTCTCTCGCTCGTCAGGCGGCACACTCCGGTCGAGTCCGGCAGAGAGCATTCCCACAGCTTCGCCGTTTGGTCCATCGATGGGAACCGCGACCACTCGCTCGTTCCCAGGTTCAGCCGGGAATCTGCCTGGGGCCTCCCAGTCTCCATGTTCGCACCAACACCGGGCTCCATTGAGAGCCGACGAGACCATCTCCGTGATTTCCATCAGGATTTCTACTAGTGGCCGAGCACCATTGATTTCTTCAAGTATGCGGCTGCGCTGGCGTTCCAGATCGGTCTCGGCCGCGGTACGGGCGGCAATCGCAGAGGCCTGTTGACGCACCTTGCGCCTCAGCAGCCAACTCCACGCCGTGAATGTGAAGACCACTCCAATCAAAAGTCCGACCAGCAGCATCAAGTTGTGGGTGTTCAGAATCGAGGGCGTCTTCACAACCGCGATGTCGTCCGGGGACTGGAGCAGGATGTTGAAGGGAACCTGCCCGCCGTAGGCATTGGCATCCGCGTTTTCCGGGATGCAGATGCCGGTGACTCTAACCCGTGCTCCAATGGGAATCCGATTGATAGGATGGTCAGCGGCCCCTCCCGCTTGAATGCGGTAGACAGCGGTGAACAGTTGCCCGTCGGCCGTCAGTTCGTACTCGTCCTGGGTGGCGCCGCGCGCCTGCGAGGTGACCTGCCCCTCCACAGAGACCAGGTCGAAGATGTTGTGGCTAGCTGCCAACTGGCTGCGCGTTGCCGGCAGGGGCGTGATTGGCGCTCTGACGTGCAGATTCTGGATCTCGGCCCGGGTCAGTTGCAGAAAGCCGTTGTGGGTTTCCGGAAAGCCGGTGGCATCCACCACGTCACCGACGTTCACCGGATGGTAGGAACCGGTTTCCACCCAGAGGCTCCTTGTTCCATCCTGAATCACCACGGCTGTACCTGCTTCGTGATAGGTAACGGAGCCATGAACGCGCACTCGCTGCGATCGGTCGATCACATGTAAGTATCCCAACACCTCGTCCATGGGCGTCAAGGGAAGAGACCATGCGGCCGCCGGTACGCGCTTCACCACACGAATCTCCGCGAGCGATGAAGAATGAAGACGGACGCCCGTCTGCTGCATCTTGCCGTCGAAGATCCCCGAGGCTACCCCGGAGACCTCCACCTCGGCGTCGAGCAGGCTGTCCACCGCGTTCTCGTCCCCGGTGTCGACGTTGACCAAAACAATCTGGTCCTCCACCAGCATCTTCATCTGTGCGTTTGGACCGCCGAAGCCGACGATCAAGTCCGCTGACTCAACTACGCCGCGCATCGAGACCAACTGGCAATCATGGGCCCCGGTGGCCAACTCCTGATACCGGGAGCGCAAAGGCAGGGGCATTGTTCCCCGGCCCAATCGTACGATCCTGGAAGGAATAACGATCGGATGAAAGCTGGAGCGGGTCGACCCCTCGACCAGCACCCGGTCGCCCGCGGCAATTACCAGGGAGTCAGGCGCAAGCACGAAAATGGCATCAGCGCCATCCTGGACAAAGAGCGTGTGCTCATAGGAACGGTTGTAGGTCACTGTGGCTTGAAAGGCAACAGGGAGTTCCTGTGCAGCCTCAGCGTTGCTCAGCGCCCGCACCGCGTGCAGGGAAGTCAAAGGGGAGGGGCGGGCCGCCACCGCAGTCGAAGTCCACGCCAGCAAAATTGCGAAAACAGCAGCGGAAACTCTCATCCGGGCGTGCCTTTGCGCTCTACCAGTCATCCCCAGGTTGAGTCTGAGAGTCCTATCGGCAAATGTGCTAGGAGTTATAGGGTAAAGGCAAAAATCGCCCGGCGGTTAACATGGGTTCACCGCAGAAACCAATCGTTTCCTGTTGGTGAAGAGGCCCTTTTGCCCACCTGGGAGCTGGGAGTCCCTCGGGCCAGGGCGATGCCTGCTTATCAACGTTTAATCCGAAAACGCTCTGTATCCAAAATCTCTCGCAGCTCGCCCCGAACAGAGCGGTATTCAAGAAAGGTTGGCTGCTCTCAATAATAAAAGTCCATCCAGAGAAGCGCTCGTCGCCGTTCATGTGTCAGTGCAAGGTGACCGGAGTACATTCCGTACGCCTCGAGTATGTTTTGAAGTTTCAATTTCATAGTTGTCTTGAAACAGTTCGTGAAACATGCACGTACACGAATGTACGAGGTTAACCTTCCACTCGCGCTCGGCCTCCGTATAGATTTCAGTTGTCGAGCGTCCTCGGGTGCAACGACCATTTGCATCTGGCCGGCTTTCCGTTCACGCCGACTCAATTCACGAACGTGGAATATGCAGGCACAGCCATCCAACTCAAGCCGCGATAAGACTCGACCATGCCCATCTTTGACGATTCAATCGCAGAAAGAAAGCGCGTGACCAGCCAAATCCGCAGGTGGGCTCTTCTCTTTCTGCTGTGCGCTGCGGCGGCGTCCGCGCAATCCCTTCGGCAGGAAACCTATTCGTGGAAGAAAGTTCAGATTGTCGGCGCAGGTTTCGTCGACGGGATCGTCTTTCACCCCACGACGCACGATGTTCGATATGCACGCACCGATATCGGCGGCGCCTATCGCTGGGACGCCACTCGGAATCGCTGGCAGCCGATGCTGGATTGGGTCCCCTATCGGGATCTCAACTTGATGGGTGTTGAGTCCATCGCTGTCGATCCCGCCGATCCCAATCGCGTCTACTTTGCCTGCGGCACCTATACAAGCGCAGGTTCTCCCAACGGCGCAGTTTTCCGCTCCAGCAATCGTGGCCGAACCTTCGAGCGCACGGATGTACCGTTCAAGTTCGGCGGCAATGAGGATGGCCGCGGCAACGGCGAGCGCCTAGCAGTCGACCCCGGCGATGGCCGCATCCTCTTTTTAGGTACGCGTCACGACGGGCTTTGGCGCTCACTGGATCGAGGCGTCAGCTGGTCGCGCGTCGAAAGTTTTCTCGACGTAACGGAAGCAGACCCGCCTGCGCCGGTTCCTTTGCCTAACGAGACGCCCGAACAGCATTGGGCTCGCGTGCCTGTGCGGAGCGATGGGATTGTATTCGTCGAATTCGCGCCCAGGTCAGGACCGCAATCCACGCATTCCGCGACGCAGACCATCTACGCCTGCGTCTCTCTGATGAACCGGGCGAATCTCTTTGTCACCGGCGATGGCGGCGCAACGTGGCACGCAATCCCCGGCGAGCCCACACAGTACCGGCCAACCCGGGCGGCGCTTTCAAGCGACGGATTCCTCTATGTCACCTATGGCACCGCGCCTGGCCCTTCGCGCATGACCAACGGAGCCGTTTGGAAGCTGGACACGCGAACCGGCGCGTGGACCGAGATTACTCCCGAGCGGCCAGTCCTTGGAAGTCGGGAGTTCGGATACGCTGCAGTGGCCGTCGACGCCGAACATCCGCGAACGCTAATCGTAAGCACCTACAACCGCCCTGGCGGCGAAAACATTTTTCGCTCCGTCGACGGAGGTGCGGCGTGGAAGCCCCTATTTGGCGGCGGGAGCGCGAGCGGCGTGCTCGATTCGAGCCTCGCGCCCTATGTGAAGCCCACGCCTATCCATTGGCTTTTTGATATTGAGATCGATCCCAACAACCCCAATCATGCCGTGTTTACCATCGGCTACGGCGGCTGGGAGACCTTTGACCTGGCCGCGTCCGATCGCGGCAAACCCACGCACTGGAGGATTCTTGCGCAAGGCATCGAAGAGAGCGTGGCGCTTGGTCTCGTGAGCCCAGGCCGCGGCGTGCACCTGGTCAGCGCCATCGGCGACTACGGCGGCTTTGTTCATTGGAGCGTCGATCGACCCGCGCTGGTCGGCTCCTCCGCGCCACCGCGAATGGGCAACACAACGGGAGTTGCCGCCGCCACACTCAACCCCGAAATCATTGTCCGCGTTGGGTTCAGCGCCGAGCACAAGCCCGGCGAGAACATCGGCTATTCGCTCGATGGCGGTCGCACCTGGAAGCCAACCGCTGCCGCGCCGGTGCCAGAAAGCCGAGAGGGTACGATTGCTGTCTCCGCCGATGGCAACACCTGGATCTGGACCCCGTATCGCGAGCCGGCTTACGTGACCCACGATCATGGCGCAATCTGGAATGCTGCGCAGGGAATTCCCTCAGATCTTCGCGTCATCGCCGGCCCGATCTGCCCGCGCGTGTTTTACGGCATCTCACTCAGCACCGCCGTGCTTTATCGCAGCAGCGATGGGGGCGTGAGCTTCACATCGCAGCCGTTCACGCTGCCCGGGAATCCGCACGCGCCAGGGTGGTTCTCACGCGGCGACGATCGCGGCGGCCAGAACCGGATCTACGCCGCTCCCGGCCGTGCGGGAGACCTCTGGCTTGCGGCATTCGACGGCCTCTATCACATCGCTTCGCCCATGCTGCCGGACAAAGGCGGCAAGAGTGTTGCCTTCACGGGGCTGCCAGGCGTCGACGAGATCCAGGCCTTCGGCTTTGGCAAAGCAGCTCCGCACCACTCGTATCCGGCGCTCTATCTGGCGGGAATCGTGGACGGCCAGACGGGCGTCTTCCGCTCGATCGATGAAGCGCACACATGGACAAGGATCAACGACGATCAGCATCAATGGGGATTGATTTTGCAGGTCACGGGCGACCCGCGGATCTACGGGCGAGTGTATGTGGGCACTCATGGCCGCGGCGTACTCTATGGAGACCCCGCGTCGCCGCCCGCTGCTCGCCCGCAACAGCCTGGGGAGGCGCCTTAAACCGTGAACGATTCACTGGCCTTCGTCAATGACTTCAATGCCGGAAACCGCTGCATTGTTCATAATGGGCTCAAAGGTAATGTTGAGCTTGCCTTGCGCGGTGGGCTTAAGGTGGTTGAAGGGCTTGGTCAGGGCGCGAAGACTGCCCACTTCCTTGTAAATGTCGAAGTCGTCGAGCAGCGTGTTTCCGTTGCATAGGACGCGGAATACCCGGCTTCCAACACCTCCAACCCCCGATGCGCGGGGCCCGAAGTAGAATTCTGCAAAGTGCAGAATGAGAGTGTAGCGATCACGGGTGTCAACGGGAATAGCATAACTGAAGTTGCCGTACCGTTCCCCGGCGAACTGGTCGGGATCGAGCGTTCCCTCAATTTGCGCCCGCTTCGTCGAGCTGTATCCATTCATGTAATAGTCGTCGGGACGCCAAAACTGGCCGTTGTGGTCTGTGAAGGATTTGGACTGCATAACCAGGCGGATGGGAAGTTGCCGGTGCGGCATCCCGGGCAGGATTTCAATCGCACTCAGCGAGGCAGGCGCTCGCTCGCTGGTGAATCTCAGGTGCAGCATGCCGTCGCTGCTTGGGCCAACATCGCGAAAAATGCGCTCGTCAGCCGTATTCGAACCAAAGGCGTCAGTGCGGATGTCGAAGCCCTGCAGGACATTGTCTCCGTTGATGTATACGGTAAAAGTAGACATGCTGGTGGCGTCCGGCTCCTCGGCGAAGAAGTAAAGATGCAATTCGTAGACACCGGGGCTTAACGGAAAGTCATAGGAAAAGTCGCCATTCCGCCAATGTTTGAACAGCATTGGGTCGCTCGTGCGCCCTATGGAATTCTCGAGATTATCCCATGGTCCGCCCTCATGAAAATACTGGTCCGGCTGCCAGACAGCCCCAGCTCGATCGATCTGTGGTTTTCCGCTATAGCCCGCAAGGATGCGCAACGGCACCTGGGCATCGTGCGCAGCGTTGCCGGAAGTTGCCATAGACGCGGGGGCGGCCGTTGCGCCGGGGCTGGCTTCTTTTGCCCGATGTGCCCGCAAAAACCCATAGATACCAAGAGCGGTCAAGACTAAAACCAGCGCAGCGGCCGGATAAATCCACAGTGGCGCCCTTTGCCGCGCGAGCTTGAGCTGGGCGGACGCGGTCTTGTTCACGATTTCTGCCGGGGCGTGATTGGGGCGTGTGAAGACTGGGGCATAAGTCCCGAGCGGAATCGAGAGATGGATGGGATGATCTTTGCCCTCGTTCTCGTAATACTCACTCAGCTTCTTTCGCAGCCGGTGGGCTTCCACGCGTACGATCGCGTCTTCCCCTGCATTGAAGGATGTCTTCGATCGCTCAAAGACTTCGGTTGCGATGTTGTACTCGTGCAATTCGTCATGTCTATCCTGAAAGTATTTCTGTCCGATGTAGGTGATCAGCCGCAGCTGACGCGAAGATTTGGGCAAGGCGGCCACGACGGCATTGAACTCCTTGCGCTCGTCTTCGAGCGAACAGGGCGAGGGGTTCTCAGGTGCCACTCGGCTGGGATCGGACAACAGAAGCCTCCTTTGGGAAACGATCATAGCTTTCCAAGCACGCGATTGCAACGGCGCTGCGGAGCCATGCGTACGTGATCGGGTATCTCTTAAGCATAATCAAGTATCTCTATATCGTTCAATGAGGTACGCATGGTGTAACCGTTCATGCAGCGCGACAGTACAAGATAGTACGAAATTAACCTTTACAGCCGTCTCATTGTTCTCCTACTTTCGGTGGGCATTAGCTTGATACGTTTGGCGGTATCGATAGAGCTTTGCTGAACGATGCGTAAGTCGTAGCAGAGGTGGCGGGCACCATGCCGCCATCAGTGTCCGGCAGCCCGGGTGGGCAGTTGCCGCGTGTTGATCCGGCCGAGACTGCCTCGGGGCGCATATGCACAGAGCCGCTAACCGCTTTCAACGGACTGTGGTGAAAAGGGAAAAGGGGGAATCAATGAATTCTGTACATCTTTCAAGGTTAGCCAGTGGTGCTTTGGCAGATATTCGCGCCTGCTTTATCGCCATCGCGTTTGGGCTGTTGCTTGCGGGAACTCCGGCGGCATTCGCCCAATCAATCTTTGCAAGTCTCTCTGGCACTGTCACGGACCCAACCGGAGCCGTGGTCACAGGCGCCAAAGTCGACGTTCAAAACGAAGCCACCAAGGTGGCGCAGCAACTGGTCACCAACAAGGACGGATACTTTTCGATCGGGCAGTTGCAGATCGGCACGTACGACGTGTACGTGATCGCCAAAGGTTTCGAGAAGTGGACCGGCACGGGAATCGTCCTGAACGGCTCTGACGAAAAGAACGTCTCGATCAGCCTCAAAGTCGGCTCAGAAAGTCTGACGGTCGAGGTCAGCGCTAGCGCGGGCCAGATCGATGTCACCGATTCCGGGGCGAAAAGCGTTACCATCACCAGCGAAGACCTGGAGAAGCTCCCGATGATCGGCGCCAACGCCACTGAGATTCTCAGGACGATCCCCGGCGCCGCACAGATCACCCAGGGCGGCACCAATCGGCCGGCAGGGGACCCCGGGATTATCGGAATCAACGGGTCAACGGTGGGCGCCAACGCAGGCGGAATGTCCTCCGTATCGATCAATGGACAGTCGGCCACTGGACTTTCCATCAACGAAGATGGACAAAATGTCGAGGATCCAGGCGCCCCTGGCGCCGCCACACCGATCAATCCCAACCCCGATATGATCGCCGAGGTGTCGATTTTGACCTCGAACTATGGGGCCGATAATGCAAAAGGCCCGGTTGTGATCAACAGCCTGAGCAAGTCGGGTGGCTCCTCAATCCACGGCGACGCTCATATAGAAGCCCGCAACTCGGCACTGAACTCGGAAGAAGCCTACTCAAAACTGCAAGAGGTGGAGTCCGGCGATGCCCCGGGCTACTATAAGATTCCGAGCCACTACTACTACCCCGGTTTCGATGTGGGTGGTCCGGTGATGATTCCGCATACGAAATTCAACGGCAAGGGCAAGGTCAAGCTCTTCTTCCACGAATCCTTCGAGGACTACCTGCAGCTCATCGACGGCGGTATCGATACGGACTTTGTGCCAACCGCCAATATGATTCAAACCGGCGACTTCAGCGCTCTGGGCACTAGCGCGTATGCGCAAGCGGCAAACAGAAACGGTGGCACAGCCGGCATCCCCACCACTCCGGGGCAAGTGGGCCCCAATTTCCGGCCGGGATGCGCCATCGCCGGCGGTGTCATGAACAAGGCTTGCATCGACCCCAATGCGCAGTTGTGGTTGCAAGACTCTTTGCCCGCGCCGAACCTTTCGGCTCCGAACGGAAACGGATTTAACTACGTCCAGCCTGTATCGGAGAGTCAGGACGACGCCCACAACATGGCGAAAATCGACATCAATTTCTCCGACAATACCAAGGCCTACATAACCTGGAGCCACCAGCAGGAAACCGCCAAGTGGCCCCTGGGCTTGTGGACGAGTGCGGGAAATTGGACCATTCCCGCGCCCAGCCCTGTGCTCAGCAACAACACCGCCGATCTCTATACGCTCAACTTCCTGCACATTTTCTCGCCGTCGCTGACGGTGGAGGGGCGCGTTGGGTATACGCACGAGTATATGCCGGGCGCTCCACAGGATCCATCCAAGGTTCTGCGCAAGCAGATGGGCTTCCCCCTGACTGGCGTCTTCGGAAACCCGAATGCGCCTATAGCTACCAGTTGGAGCGGTTCGATCCCCAACATTGGGGATATTGGACACGACTATCACCCGACCTTCTACGCAGAGAAGGGCATCCCGAGCACCGGGGCCGACCTTACCAAGGTTTACAAGACCCATACCATGAAGTTCGGTTTCCTTTGGGAGAACATCTACAACGCACAGGATGCCTGGGCGCAGTACCAGGGTGTTTTCGCATACGGTCCGTGGAGCAGCCCCTCCACCGGAAATAACTACGCCGATATGTTGATGGGGGCGAACCAGGGCTACTTCGAGCAGGCGCTGCCCCCAACCATGCAGATGGAGCAGAAGACAACGGACTTGTATGCCACCGATCACTGGAAACTGAACCGGCACATGACCCTTGATTACGGGTTCCGTTTCTCGCACTTTGGCGCGCCGTTTGCTAACATCCCGTGGGGACTGGCGGCACTCAACCCAGCCGCGTATGCGACACAAGCTTCGGCCGGCGCCCAGAATCCGGGGCTCTCGTGGTACAGCCTCAACCCGAGCACTCCTCTGTCTGGAACCACCGAGAGCTTTTTGGTTTATTCACCCCGGTTCGGCGCTGCCATCGACGTGTTTGGCAACAGCAAGACTGTGGTTCGCGGCGGCTGGGGAGAGTACCGCTACGGCGTCAACCTGCAAACCTACCAGGGCGCGGCGAATACCGCGGCAGGATCGGTCGGCTGGAGCGCGCCGGGCGTTGCCCAAACCTGGGAAGAAATCGACCAATTCAAGGACAATGGAACATCTTCTTCGTGCGCGGCCAACGCGGTTGGCGGGATCGATGCGGGGAACAATCACTGCGCCCCGACTATAGTCTATGGAATCCCGTCGAATTTCCAAAACAGCAGTTTGACAGTGGCAGACACTAGGAACCACGATCAGCCTTACACTGTTACCTACAGCCTCAGCATCGACCAGCAGTTGCCGGACAAATTCATAACTGAAATCTCCTATATGGGCAGCCACTCCAATTTGGGTCAGCAAAGCCCCAACATGAATTCGGTGCCGGTTGGAGCCATGACGGCCTCTGCCGTGACTTCGACTTGCAGTGATTTGGATTTAGCGTCTGGTCCAAACCCTACAAACATTTTGAACGCCCGGTTAGGCGACGCTTACTGCCAGCAACGGTTCCGTCCGTACCCGTATTACCAGACTGTCAACGCGGTCGAAAGCTCCCAGATATCCCAGTACGACTCGCTGCAGGCGCAGCTGAACCGCAGTGTGGGCTGGGCGACCCTCAATTTCAACTACGCGTTCTCCAAGAACCTTGGGAACACCAATGAATCAGGTGCCTTCAAGGACTGGGGCGAGCACGAGTACTGGAGTCCTCTCAACATCAACCGCGCACAGGTCTTCAATGCGACCTATGTCTTGATGACTCCGAAGATGAGTCTTGGCAACCCGATACTGAGGGGCGCTGCCAACGGCTGGCAGCTCTCCGGAATCACGCAACTCCAGTCCGGGGCGATGTTAACGGCCGTTACAAACTACCAATTCGAATTGTCCAACGTCACTAGTGCGGCAGTCCTGGCGGGCTCGCCGGATGTTACTATAGCTCCCGTGCTGACCTGCGATCCGAAGAAGGGATTGGCTAAAGGCCAGTACGCCAACCCCAGTTGCTTCGCGGCGCCAACCGGTTCGTCGATCGGCAATGCACGTTTCCCGTATCTTGCAGGGCCGAAATACTGGAACAGCGATCTCGCGCTGCAAAAGAGCTTCGCCGTCAAGGAGCAGCAGCACCTGGATGTGAGGTTCTCCGCGTTCGACTTCATGAACCACGCCCTGCCTTCGTTCGTCGGTGGCGATTCCAATCTCACTGCGTCATTCACGAATGGCGTGTTGTCCAACGCTACGAGTCAGAACGGCAAAGCCTGCCCTGGCATTTATTGCGATGTGTTTGGCTATGCAGATGTTCACTTCGGTCAACGCCGTCTTGAGTTCTCCGCCAAATACTCCTTCTAACCCTGGTACCGGGGGTGACCATTCTGGTCGCCCCCGGCATTCTCGTCTTATTATGTATTCTTTACTTCCGGGGCTCTTGATCTCCTTCGTGCTGGCGGCTTCCGCTGCTGCGGCTCCAGCAAACTTCGAGACGATCGCCAGTCAAGCCGACAAGGCCCGCACACAGGATCGCGTGCCGGATGCGATTCGCTTGTACCGCGAGGGAACGCATCTGCGCCCGTCGTGGGCAGACGGATGGTGGTATCTGGGCAGCCTGTTCTACGACCAGGACCGATTTCCCGAGGCCGGCGCGGCGTTCCAGCACCTTCTGGCCAGCACCTCGCACCGCGGCCCGGCGCACGCCTTTCTCGCCCTCTGCGATTACGAGACCGGCAAGTATGACGACGCGCTGGCGCAATTTCGCGCGTGGGCCGGCGCGGGCTGGGCAGGACCTCGCGAGCTTCGCGATGTCGCCGATTATCATTTCGCACTTCTGCTCACGCGTGACGGCCGGTTCGTCGAGTCGCTTTACCTGATCGCTCCGCTGGCGCAGCGACTCGGTGATCGTTCAGAGCTGGTTGAAGCCATGGGGCTGGCGTCGTTGCGCATGAGATATCTTCCTGAAAACTACCCTCCCGAGCGGCGGGAGCGCATCTGGCTGGCGGGGAAGGCCGCGCTGTATGCGGCGCAATCTCCCAAGGACTTCGAGCGTGCGGATGAGTACGCCGCAGGGCTGGAATCGCGCTACGGAACGCAGCCGGAGGTCCATTACTTTCGCGGTACGCTCTACGGCTTTGAGGAGAAGAATGCGGAAGCCGAGCGCGAATATCGCGAGGAACTGAAGATCTCGCCGGACCATGTGCCTTCTTTGGATGCGCTCGCCGGGCTCGATTTGGAGAGGAGCGATCTCGCTGAGGCGGGCGCCTTGGCACGGCGGGCAGTGGCTGTCGATTCCAACGACGCGGAGGGGCATCGTCTACTCGGGCGCGTTTTCTTCGCCCATGGAGATCTGCACGCGGCCGTGGCGGAGCTGGAAAAGGCGAAGCAGCTTGCACCGGAAAACCCGCTCGTCCGCTCTCATCTGGCGATGGTCTACGCCAAACTGGGACAAACGCAGGAGGCTAAGGCCGAGGCCGCCGCCTTTCTCGCTTTGAAGAACAAGGACGAAGTAATGGCTTCGCAGCAAGAGAAGCTCGGCAAAAACAACGGGGAGAATGTCCATTGATGCGCAGAGTCCTGCTCCTGGCTGCTTTGACCGCGAGTGCCTGCTTTGTGCTCCAGATCGCGGGCCAGGAGCCTTCCGCCGCTCCCTGGCAGAGTTTCGATCAATTGCTGCAGGCCGCCGAAACAGCGCGCGACGCGAACCGGAACGACGAGGCCATCTGGCTGTTTCGGCGTGCACTAGAAGAACAGCCGGAGTCGGAACAAGCCCTGTGGTATCTGGGTACGATGCTCTACGAAAAGGAGCAGTATGCCGAAGCGCGCGACGTACTTCGGCAATTCGCGACGCTTCGTCCCGATGCAGGTCCGGCCTGGGCTCTGCTCGGGTTGAGCGAATTCCAGTTGAGGCAGTACTCGCGCGCTTTGGACCACTTGCAGCGCGCCATGGCGCAGGGCATGGGAGACCGCAAGGAGTTGATCCAGTCGGTCTACTATGAAGTCGTCGTCTTGCTCACCCGCTTCGAGCGGTACGACGACAGCATCGTTATGCTGCAGAGGATGCTCGCGAATGGTGTGGCGGACCCCGCGCTTACAGAACCGGCCGGGCTTGCCGCGCTCCGCTTGCCGTTCCTGCCCGCCGAGATTCCTCCAGATCGTCGCGAACTTGTCCATCTTACCGGTCGGGCCACGCTGGACGTGCAAACGCAGCATTACGAAGACGCCGAGACGGAATTCAAGCAGTTGGTGACAAAGTATCCGAACGAACCGGGCATTCACTACCTCTATGGCGCCTACCTGGTGCAGCTGCATCCCGATGAGAGTGTGGCCGAGTTTGAGCGCGAGCTGGAAATCTCGCCCTCCCATGTGCTGGCCCGGGTGCGGCTTGCGGAGCAACTTATCTCGCAGCACGATTTCGATCGCGCTCTGGCGCTGGCTCAACAAGCCATCAAGTTAGACCCCAAACGCGCCTCGGCTCATATGCTTGCCGGAGAGGCATTGCTGGCCAAGGGCAACGCCGGCGACGGCATCAAGGAACTGGAAACCGCGCGCGACATCGATCCCACAGTCGTCAGGGCGCACTGGGATTTGCTTCGCGCCTATATCGCCGCTGGACGGAACGAAGATGCGGATCGGGAGAAGAAGACGATTGAAAAACTGAGTGACCTCAATTCGCAGAGCCGTCCGGGGGACGCGAGAGACAATGCACGCGGTCGAGCGGCGCCATGAAGATCGCCTGTGAGGCGCCGGTTTTGAAACGTGAAACGAATTGGGCGTTGCCTGTGGGGGGAGTTTCTTGCAACCTATGTCAAAAGCTACGGCGAGGATTGCTTCGGCGGATTCGTCGAGATTGACGCGGCGCGATTTTGTTTATATGTGCTCAGGCGCGTACGGAGCCTCCCTGCTATCTCGTGCCGGAGCGTATTCCCAGGGACGCTCTTCGTCCCCCATCCATTTTTCGCCGCGTCCCATCGCCTTCACCCTCGACAGCAGCGAGACCCCGCAGCGGCACGCGCCGGAGACCATGGCCGGCGGTGTGGCAGTCTTCGACTACGACCGCGACGGCAAACCCGACATCTTCTTCACCAACGGCGCCGACATCCAAACCCTCAAGAAGGATGCGCCGAAGTACTGGAATCGACTCTTCCATAACAATGGCAACGGGACGTTCACCGATGTTACAGAGAAATCCGGCCTTAAGGGAACCGGGTTCGATGTAGGCGTGGCCATCGGCGACTACGACAACGACGGTTACGGCGACATTTTCGTGGCCGGTGTCTATCGCAATACGCTCTATCACAACAACGGCGATGGCACGTTCACCGACGTGACCGAGAAGGCAGGCCTGGCACACCCCGACAAGCAATATGGGCCACTCTGGTCGGTGGCCGCCGCGTGGGTCGACATCAATAACGACGGACTGCTCGATTTGTTCGTCGTCAATTACCTGTCTTGGGACGGCACGAAGGAGCCCGATTGCCAATACAACGGGAAGCCCGAGTATTGCCATCCCAAGTTCTATAAGGCGCTGCCCAGCCAGCTCTTCCTGAATAACGGCAACGGCACGTTTACCGACATCTCGGAACAGGCCGGCATCCGCGCACATCCTGGAAAGGGTATGTCGGCCGCGATCGCCGATTACGACAACGACGGTCTGCCCGACATTTTTGTGACCAACGACAAACTCTTCAATTTTCTCTACCACAACAAGGGCCACAACAAGTTTGAAGAGGTAGGATTCGAGATGGGAGTTGCTCTGCCCGAGCATGGCAACCTGATCTCCGGTATGGGCTGCGACTTTCGCGATTTGAACAATGACGGCCATCCGGATATCGCCCTGGCGGCGCTTCACAACGAAACTTTCCCCATCTATCAAAATGTCTCGGGGACGTCGTTTGAAGAGATCACGGCGCGCAGCGGCATGACCGTGCTCAGCAACCCCATGTCAGGCTACAGCGTGAACATTGCCGATTTTGACAATGACGGTTGGAAGGATATCTTCGTCAGCCGCGGAGACGTAGCTTCTCCCAACATGGCGGATCGCACGCCCGTGGACGAGCCCAATACCGTGTTTCGCAACCTGCAGGGGAAATGGGCCGCTCTCACGGAGGAAGCCGGCTTTGCCGCGCTGCCCCCGCGCCGACATCGTGGCGCGGCGGTGGCGGATTTTAATGGCGATGGCAAGCTCGATCTTGTTGTCACTGCGCTCAGCGCTCCTGCCGAAATCTGGATCAACGACAGTCCAGGAAACAATCACTGGATCGACCTCGCCCTCGAAGGAACGAAAAGCAATCGCGATGGCATCGGCGCCCGCATCAAGTTGACGGCGGGCGGCAAGGTGCAATTCAATCACATGACAACAGCCAGCGGATATGCTTCATCGAGCGCAGTGCCGGTTCATTTCGGTCTCGGAGACGCGCGCGTTGCCGACGAGATCGAGATTCGCTGGCCTTCAGGTGCCGTGCAGACATTGAAGAGCGTCGCCGCGGATCGCGTGGTAAAAGTGAAGGAGCCGCGATGATGACCTCCAGCCCGGGCATTTTCGGAATGTCCAATCCTCCTCAACTTTCTGTCTTGATAAGATTGCGGCGGGCACCCCGGAGCGCACGACCTATGGTTTGACGCCGGTTTTTAATGGCGTTGCTGATCATCCTGGCGTCATGCTCGGCCGCGGGCCAGCCGGATAGCTCGCGTCCGGCTCTATCCGGTTCATGAACATAACAGCTGCGGCCGCCGGAGCAGCAGCAGTCACCAAGCGCGCAGTGATCGCTGGCGACACTGCACGACGTTGTGCGTGCCATCGATCTACGGGGTAGCTTCCGGCTGTGGCCCCGCGGCGCGGGCTTTTTCGTTCAACTCCACGACGATCTGCTGCTGTCGCTCGCTCTGCTGGGTTTGGTGAAGCCGCGCATAAACCAAGGCGAGCTGCAGGTGCGCCTCGACGAAATCCGGCCACTGCTTGACCATCTTCTCAAATCCGGCCCTGGCTTCCTCCAGATGCCCGGTCGCCGCTTCCAGTGCGAAGACTTGAAACTGTGCCGGAGCCGAGTCCGGACGTAGCGTGATGGCATGCCTTAAATACGGTTCCGCGCCCTCCAGGTCTCCGTCGTGCCGCAGCACTCCTCCCAGACGCAGGCAGGCATCGAAGTCATTGGGGTCGGCTGCGAGCGCGCGGCGAAATGCGGCCTTGGCTTCTTCGTTCTCGCTGTTACCGAGCAGGGCTCGCCCATAGATGGTCCACGCTCCAGGAATTTCCGGATTCTGGTCCAGAGCTTTCTTGAGCGTTGCTGCCGCAGTTATGTAGTCTCTCGCGGCAAACTGCGAGGCGCCCACCAGGACGCTCGCCACCGCGGGGTTCCCGTTGCGCATGATGCGGTCGATCACGGCCGCGCCCTTTTGCGTCTGCCCATCCTGAATCAACGCGGAGCCCAGAATGTATTCGAGCGCCGGATCGTCCGGATGCGCTTCGTAGGCGGGTCCCACCAATGCGATCGCGTCCTTCAATCTCCCCAGCCGCAATTCGCAGTCCGCCAGCAGGTAGAATGCCTGCTGATTGGCTGGCCGGAGCTTATGCAGGTCATCGAATTCGTCGCGCGCCTTACCGAATTCGCCCTGCTTGTACAACGCGAGGCCAAGATTCAGAAGCGCAGTCTCGTTCCGCGGGTCGCGCGAAAGCACTTTACGATACTGCTGCATGGCTTCCTCATAGCGCCCTTGCTCGGCGAGAGCCACGCCCAGATCGAGGCGGGCATCGATGGCATCGGGAGCCCTTTGCAGCAGCTCTTCATACAGCTTGATGGCTTCGGCCGTGTTTCCCGCGTCAAGAGCCTGACCTGCCTGATCGAAAAGCGCCTGCGGAGAAGCTTGCTGGCAGTCGAGGTTTGAAAGGCCAATGAATGCAATGGCAATTGCCGCCACGGCGAACAGCCTAACTCTACGTTCCACACGCCGCATATCGAGGCACCCGTTAAAAAAGAGCATAGTTTTGCGCCTTCGCCCGTCGCTGGCTACTTCGAAGGCGCCTGAAACGGCATCGCCTTGAGAAATCGGGATGGAGAGGACGCTGCCAGGATTGTGTGCGGAGCGGCTTGTGCCGAATCAACGGGAGGAAGAGCTGACGCGAACAAGAATGCAAACCTCCCAAGGCGTCCCGTGGCCACTTTCCTTACAGGTATCACAACGCAATTCTAGCGAAACACCCAACAGATCGCCATGCTTCCACGCACAAGAGCAGAAATAGCCGAAATGCGCCTTTCTATTCGATGGTGGCCGCTAAGATGCCAGAGTAATCAGGGCGCTTCCCGCGGCGCCATTTTCGTCAGCCGGGCAGAAATAGCTTCTCCCAACCTGTCGGACCACGCGCTCGGGGACGAGCCAAGGTAGCCGCCATGAGGTCCCCAGGCAATGACTAGCGTAGGAACAAGCACTTGACGCAATTCGAGGCGGATGACGGGAATACACCCATTGTCCTGCGCTCTCCCGCTTGGAAGCGCAGCGCAGGCTGCGACGATGAACGTCGCCATCCGTCGGTGCAACAGATGGATGGCTCGTCCGCTCAAGCTAGTCTTTCGCAGCGGATTTCCGTGCGCACGCATTGGTTTTAGAGTTCTGTGCATCATCATGCGCGCGTCGGCACAACGACAACCTTCACGACTTATCCGCAAAATAAGGTGGCGCCGGCCTCCAGGCCGCCAAGGCCAGCGAAGTCTTGGAAAAAGATCCTTGTGCTCTGGCCAACGGCAATCGGCGCCAATCTGCGGGCCGCACTTGACGGCGACTTTGGATCCGATCGATTAACGGAACAGCTTCCGGCTGCGGCCCGTTCCTCTGTTGCTCAACAGCACGTTCCAGGACTGGATGAGCCGTTTCCCTTTCATCGTCGATACCCTTTGCGTTTCGACTCGTCGGCATCTGGTACGAAAGCCGCACGGCAACGTCTTTCGCGGCTTGAATGTAACGCGAACCTTGTACTTTGTACATGCTGTGTTTTCAATGTGTAACAACGTTTCAGGTCATGCGTACGAGATTGAACTTGACGGCGGCTTCTGCTCTGTAGGGTAATCATTTCGACTTCTATCACTGTAATGACCTTCCAAGAAGAGTTCCGGCGGGAGGAAGGGAGGGCATGCCGATTTGACGGTGGCGTTGCCGTCTCTCGGTACACTGCGCAATTGCAGGAGGAGAAACCTCAATGCTGCGTTGCTGAAAAAGAGCTTGGCTTACATCGTCTGAAGTTTTGCCAGCGGTTGCCAGATGGCGGCCGCTCTTTCAGCCGAAAATACCGGGTTCTCTCATTTGTCTCCTTCGGGATCGCAGATCGTAGCCATCCCGTTTTCTTGTACCCAGGGTTCGTTCCAGGTTGTCCAAAGGATGATGAGCGGTCTCGGCGGAGACGGCACCTATGTTTCCGAACCGGACTTGGGGCTTCGTTTACGACTAATACCTCGAACACCCACAATCGGGATCGCCGGCATCCAGGCTCCTCTCAGGCCGGCATCGACTAGGAAGTGCAGCAATCATGTCCAACTCATTTGCGCGACTTGTGTCCGTCCTTATCTTGGTTTCTATTGTCTCCGGCGTGACGGCTCGATCCCAACAGCGGCCATCTCGCAAAATTGTCGCGAACATCGACAATACAACCGGTCCGGTCGATCGCTTCTTCGATCTATCCGTCGGATCCGATTATCCAGGCACGCTGATTCGTCCTGACAGCCAGGCACAACTGAAACTGGCTGTCGATGAGCTTGGCTTTCGCTACCTGCGTTTTCATGCTATCTTCCATGACACACTGGGAACAGTGAGCGTCGAGAACGGCAAGACAACCTACAACTGGTCGGGAATCGATCGGCTCTATGACGACCTGCTGGCGAGGCATATCAAACCGTTCGTCGAACTCGGTTTCACGCCCAAAGCGCTAGCCACCTCGCAAAACAGCATCTTCTATTGGAACGGCAATACTTCGCACCCCAACCCCGCAGGCTGGCAAGACCTAGTGACTGCATTCATCGGGCACATCGAAGAGCGCTACGGGAAAGACGAGGTTCGCACCTGGGACTTCGAGGTCTGGAACGAGCCTAACCTCTCCGGTTTCTGGGAGGGCGGAGATCAGAAAGCGTACTTCGAACTCTACGACCTGACCGCAAAGACGATCAAGTCCATTGATCCCGCGCTGCGGGTCGGAGGCCCTGCCACAGCTGGGGCGGCTTGGGTTCCCGAGTTCCTGGCACATGTCAAGCAAAGCGGAGCCGCGGTTGACTTCGTGTCGACGCATACCTATGGCGTACAAGGCGGCTTTCTCGATGAAGAAGGGAAATCCGACACAAAGCTCGATCCGTCGCCAGACTCAATCGTCGGGGACGTGCGCCGCGTTCGTGCGCAGATTGCGGCTTCACCGTTTCCGGAGCTTCCGCTTTATTTCTCTGAGTGGAGCACAAGCTACACGCCGCGTGACTTTGTGCACGATTCTTACATCAGCGCGCCCTATATTCTGACCAAGCTCAAAGCCAGTCGGGGATTGGTGCAGGGCATGAGCTACTGGACGTACACCGATCTCTTTGAAGAACCCGGGCCTCCGACGGCATCCTTTCAAGGAGGATTCGGTCTCTTGAACCGGGAAGGCATTCGCAAACCGGCATTCTTTGCCTATAAATACCTGCACGCGCTTCAGGGCGAAGGTCTCGCCACTAGCGATCCGCAGGCAATGCTTGCTACACAAGACGGAAACTTAACCGCCGTGATCTGGGATTACGTGCAACCCGTGCAAAACGTAAGCAATCGTCCGTTCTACGCAAAAGCGATTCCTTCTCATTCGGCCGCGCCCGTACAGCTGCAAGTGACGCACCTTGCGCCAGACACTCCGTACCGCCTGGAAGTGCATCGAACCGGTTACCAAACGAACGATGCCTATACGGCCTACCTTGAAATGGGCTCTCCCAAAGACCTGTCCGCGGAACAAATTGCGCAGCTCAATGAACGCACGCGAGATACCCCAGCAATAGACAAGGTTATCCAGAGCGGAGCCGATGGCAAAGCGAGGATAACCATACCGATGAACAGCAACGACATTGTGCTCGTCAAGCTGGAGCGCACTCGGGCCAACAAATAGAAGACACATTGCCACTGCGGCAATGAGGTCACAAGGGTTTTTGAATGGATCAATTTGCAAGGCTATTTCTCATTTTTCTCCTCTTTGTGTTTGTATTCTCAATCGGGGCATGCAACAGCGGCGGAAGCCCGTAAGGCGGGGGACAGTGCAGAATCCGACCACTTCGACGGTGACCGTTACGGCAGCATCCAGCAGCAATACGACCACCCAGCGTCTCGGCGTCACGATCGTGGTGTCTGGCATGGATGGCGCGCGCCGGCCGGATCGGTGTTCTTTCCAGCGGAAGTTATATTTTTTCCGCCACCACGCTTAGCTCCGTCTCGGCAACCATTACGATTCCGGCAGGATCGCCCGCCGCAGACAGAGAGACGCTGACTCCCTGGTACACGCCAGACTCCGCCAGTTCCGCGAACTACAACAGCGCAACCGGAATCGGTTCGGTCCAGGTCACCTTAGGCTCCTCCACCGGTCTGACCCGCGTCGCCGTGACCTTCAACATTGACGTTCTGGCCAATCGACGCACCATCAGCCAGTTCGTCTACGACGGCAACATAGGCGGCTCCCAGAAGGTCGCCGACCTGAGCCTTCCCTTGGGCTGCTGGGGCGGCAACGGCAACCCAGACCAAGGGCGGATGGATTGTTGTCGGCACCCCGCCGCCACGCTCACGCCGTCGGGCAACAACCAATTGAGAATCGCCGGAACGGCTCTGTCGCAACCCTTGACCGTCACGTTGACTCTTGGCTAGTCCGGGGTATGGCCACTGGCGCGGGTATTCTATTCACCACCTCTGCGGGCACGCTCTCCAACGGCACAACCAGCGGGACCAGCGTGATTGCTTTAACAAATTCCTCTGGGGTTGCCTCGGTCACTTTGACACAACCTTCATCCAAGGGAAGCGTGACTGTCACCCCGCACGATCAATTCGCACTTGACGGAGCTTCGGTCGCTTTTACCGAAACTGCCAACTAGCGTAGTACGTCATGCAGATCAGTCCACCGGTGTACTCTTCCAGATAGCGAACAGTCAATGCTGTCCGGCTCTGTCAGATGCGCAACCTCGGGGACCCATTTGGCGCCGCAAAACCGATGAGCACCGACGCGTCATCGGGCTCTGACCCCGCAGGCGGTTCTATTCATGAACTCGGTTCATTTCGAATTAAGGAATGTCGCTGCCTTCAAAGCTATTTCGCCTGCGAAGCGAACACAGACGGTTTGGCCGACGGAATGAATTATCTTGTTTCGCCGCTTTAAGTGTCAGGTTTTAGGGAGAATTCACCACTTCCACAACGTCTGTGTCCGGAACCGTCCATGCCGCCGCACCCGTATGAGTAAGCTTCTGTAGCGCCTGGTCCCACTTCAGTTCCGTGATGTCATGCTCGCCGTTCTCATAGGCATACGTGGTGCCGTCGTCGGAGTACAAAGTGAAGTGCCCACTCGCACCGGGGTAGATGCGGATTGTCTTGATGCTCTGCTTTTCATTCGTGCTCTGGATTGGCTCGCCTAGTGGCAGGATGGCACCCGCGCGGACAAAGATCGGAATCGTGTCGATCGGGGCTTGCACCGTGATCCGCTGACCACCCTGAATCTTCTGGTTGGTCCAGAAGTTATACCATTCGGTATTTGCCGGCAGGTATACAGAGCGGGAGGTCGCTCCCTGGTCCGTTACCGGGGCAACTAACAACGCGGGGCCAAACATGTATTCATCGCCGATATCCGCGACGTTCTCATCATTGGGGAAATCCATAAAAAGGCCGCGCATGAACGGCGCTCCGGTCTCATGCGCCTGCCACCCCAAGGAATAGATATACGGCATTAGCTGATAGCGAAGCCTCAAGTATTTCTCGAGGATTGGCTCAGCCTGTTTGCCGTAACTCCAGACTTCGTTATGCTGCCGCGTGCCGTGCGATCGAAAAGTGGGCTGGAAGGCGCCATACTCGAACCAACGTGTGTAAAGCTCGGGATAGTCGTCATAATGGTTGACGTTATCGCGCGCATCGCTCGGGTCTACTAGCGGCGGATGCGCAGGCTTATGCATATACGGAAGCGACTGCCATCCGCCAATGTCGGTCGACCAGTAGGGCATGCCCGAGGCCGTGAAGTTGATGCCGGTTGGCACCTGGCGCTTGAGCGTGTCCCAGTTCGGGCTGATGTCGGACGACCAGAAGGTCGTGCTGTTGTGTTGCGCCCCGAGGTAGCTGTCGCGGGCCAGGATGAGCGCTCGCTGGTTCATGTCGGCCCGCATACCGTTATAGAAAGCTGCGGTGTGAAAGAGGGGATACACGTTGAAGTACTCCGTGCCCGGCCCGATTGTGAAGTAGGACCCGCTTGGCGGTAGGTCGGGTTCAGTCTCGTCTGCCCAAAAGGCGTCGAATCCCTTATCAGCGTAGTTTTCCTTGATGATGCTCCAATACCACTTAGCCGCTTCAGGATTGGTGGTATCGATGTCTGAACCGGCCCGGTCGTAGGGCAGGCCGTCTGTTGGTGTTCCGTCGGCCAGGTGCTCGAACCATCCTTTCTTAAGGATGTTGTCGTAGTAGCGGCTGCCAGGCGTAAAGCGCGGCCAGACACTGATCATCACGTGGTAGTTCATGCTGTGCAGTCGCGTCAACATCTTCGCCGGATCTGGCCATGCTTTAGGATCCATGTCCATTTGGCCCATCTTTGTGTACGTAAACCAATCGATCACGAGATCGTCGATGGGCAGCTTGCGGTCGCGATAGCCCTTCGCCACCTCCATCAGGTCAGCCTGTGCAGCGTAGCGCTGCTTGCATTGAATGTAGCCGTAGGCGCTCTTGGGCAGCATGGGCACATCGCCCGTCAGCAAGCGATAGCCCTTGTAAATCGCTTCGTAGTCGCCGGCAATCACAAAGAAGCTGACGCGCCGGCCCACCTGGCTCTTGAATGTGTTCTGGTTGTTGAAGCCCAGGGACACTGTAGTCTTTGATGGGTTATCCCATATCAGCCCAAAGCCCTTGTTCGTAACCAGAAATGGCACGCAAACAGTTGGACCTGCAGGCGCATTGTAGTCGTGGGAACACTCGATGACGTGTCCGCGCCGGTCCAGAAAACCCTGCTGGTTTTGGCCCAACCCATAGTCGTGCTCGTCATCGCTTGCCGCAAAGCTCGCACTTACGGTGAAGAACGGCGGGTCCGTGGGTCGGCGGTCAAATTCAATCGCGTAGGTGCGATCCTTGTGGCTGGGAGTGTCCATTTGCCAGCCGTTCAGGCGCAGCAGTGGCTTGCCATCCGCTGTGGCGATGTCGAGTCCAACATATCCGGTAGATCCGGAGAAGAATTTCGCTGTCTCCGGTTGCGGGCCCTCTTCCTTTGGCTGTGAAGCGACACGCACAGTCAATGCTTCGGACTTTAGAGTGTCCCCCTGCTCTCCGGAAGTCAACTGCCATCCTGATGACATTGGCTTGGCTGAGATCCCGTAGCCCGGTGCGGCGAGCGCGTCGCCCCTGCGCACGCTGAGGCTCACGCGAACGATATTTGGAGCATAAGGCTCCACCAATACCGTCGCTGTTCCGCGTTGGACTTGGATATGCTGCGCGTGGGCCACGCCGAGGCCTATGTACAACACGTTCGCTGCCGTCATCCACATCGCGGTAGAGTGCCAGCCAGTGCAAACGCGAAAGACTATCCTGCAATACATGCAAGCAATCCCTGCATAGTACGGAAGCTTGACCTTCAAAGGCTTGGGCTTATCGATAGTAACGCGCATCTATATCGGTTCCTTCCCGAGATCCTGGATTTAGCTCCCAGTGAGATGTTTCCGCCTGAATGGAGGAACCCACGACAATTAGAAAGCTAACATTCACTCGTCCAACGTCCCGACCAGCGGCGTCTCCCGTGAAGATGGCCCCGCCAGCACGCGGTAGCTTCCCTTGGGCAGAATGAAGCTGTCCTTCGCCGTATCGAAGATCGACATCGTGAGCGGATCGAGCATCACCGTTAAGTTCCGGCTCTGACCGCCGCCCAGCTCCACTCTCTGCCATCCAGCAAGGCGTTTGAAATTCTCGCCGGCGGACTCGGGCAATTCCACGTAGACCTCGGCGATCTCTGTACCTGCGCGATCCCCGGTGTTCGTCACGATAAAGCTCACCGCGCACCGGCCAGAGTCTACCTGGAGGTTCGAATAAGCGAAAGTCGTGTACGACAGTCCGAACCCGAAGGGATAGAGCGGCTCCTTATGCTCCGAATCGAACCACTTGTATCCGAAGCGCACACCTTCCGTGTAGTCCACATCGAAGGGTGTGGTGATGTCGCTGGCGCCGTCCGGCGTTCCCGGCGTGGCTTTGGCCGGATCGAAACCCGTCACACCGGGATGAGGAAGATCGGCATCGCGCGCGGGAAATGTGGCCGCAAGCTTTCCTGAAGGGTTGATGTCACCGAACAGGATGTTGGCAATCGCCTGCGCTCCCCCGATCCCCGGATACCAGGCTGCAAGAATTCCCTCCACCGTGTTGTGCCATGGCATCGAAACCGGGCCGCCTGTCTCGAGTACTACGATTGTGTTCGGATTCGCTGCCACTACCGCACTCACCAGCACATCCTGGTGGTCAGGCAGCGACAGTGTCGCCGCATCACGACCTTCGCTCATATATTGATTCACAAAGACGATCGCCACATCTGCGCCTTTTGCTGTCGCAACTGCCTCTTCAACCTTGCCGCCATCCGCGTACGTCACGCTTGCCTCCGGGGCCTTCTTCCGGATCTCCTGCAGCGGGGACGACGGGAAGTACACCGGCTTGCCCCATTCGCCATTGCCCCTCTTGGGGTCAGCCACATTGCCCCCCGGCGGATCCACTTGCGCCGATCCGCCGCCCGAGAGCACTCCCACATCCGCATGCGACCCGATCAGAGCGATCGACTTTATCCCAGGCCGCAGTGGCAGCAAGCCACCGGCGTTCCGAAGTAGCACAATGCTTTCTTCCTCAATATGCTGCGCATCGATCCGCCCCTGAAAGGGGTCCATCACTGCAGCGACCGGCGGATCGTCGATCACGCCTACCGCAAACATGCTGCGCAGTATCCGGTGCGCCATGTCGTTGAGCCGCGCCGCTGGCACTTGCCCTGCGGCAATCGCCTCGCGCAGCGCCTCGCCGAAATACTTGCTTCCCGGCTGCTCCTGATCCAGCCCGCTCAGCGCGGCCTTGACCGTACTGTGCGTGCCTTCCCAGTCCGACAACACCCAACCTCTAAAACCGAAGTCCTTCTTGAGCACCCGATTCAGGGCGTAGTCGTTCTCGCATGCAAAATCGCCATTAATCTTGTTATAACTGCACATCACCGCCGCAGGATGGGCAATCGCAATCGCGATTTGGAAGGCCAGCAGATCGCTCTCTCGCATCGACTTCTTGTCGAGCACCACATTAAGGACATTCCGGCCCGTCTCCTGGTCGTTGAGCGCGTAATGCTTGATGTCGCCCATCACTCTCTGTGCCTGCAAGCCCCCGATCAGATTGCCAGTCATCGTTCCCGCCAACAGCGGATCTTCGCCGGCGTACTCGAAGTTTCGCCCGTTGCGCGGCTCGCGCATCAGGTCCACGCCTCCACCAATGGACATGTTGTAGCCTTGTGCACGCAACTCACGTCCAATCACGGCTCCATACAGATATGCCGCATCCGCGTCCCAGCTCGAGGCCGCGCCCAGCGTGGAGGGTAGCAGCGTGGAATAGCGACCATGCAAAGCCGCCATCCTTACACCTACAGCCGAGTCGGCAAGATTCACATCCGGGATGCCCAGTCGAGGGATCCCGGGGACAAACCCAGCTCCCCCGTTATCGCCCGCAGGCACGGGCGTATCCGGCCTCAGCACGCCCCAGCCTGTGCCATGCACCAGTTGTAGTTTCTCCGCCTCCGTCATCTGGGCTAATACGAGATCTGCCCGCTGATCGGGCGACAGACTTTGATCCATCCACGGCATGACCGTCTTCTTCTGCTGCGCCTTCACGCGCACCGCGCCGGCCGAAGCCCACAGCATTACAACAACGACCGCCGTCACCACCCGCCGAGCACCGCGACACCACTTCGACGCCCTCTCCCCGCTTTGCCACTGACCTTGCCGATACATTGGATCTACCTCAAACGCCACCCGCTTTGTTTGCTCGTTCCGATGGCCAACCCAGGTTGATACGGAATCTGACTGCGGTTAGGAGCATTCACCGCGGAGTTAACTTGCTGAAAAAGAAACTGAAAATTGGGGAGTCGACCTGGAGAGTTTCGTCGTGGCCGATGCGGAGGATCTCTCCGTCGCTAAAGTCATGGCTCCAGGGCGTGACTCCAGAGACGGACGCGGTTCTTCCTCCTCGGCTGCGAGTCAGCTTGACCAGCGCAATTTCGCTGCTGTTCATCTGCAGAGTCAATTCAACGGCGCCGGTTGGCCCGCTGTGCACAGTCTTGTCCGTCTCCGGCAGGTCCTGCGTTAGGTCGCTCAAGTGGGCAATCTGTTTCGCCGATAAGTTATTGGGAGAACCCATCTCAATGTATGCGTAGTCAGCATCTTTGGGGCGATACTCAGTGCGATGCACCTCAAGACGGTAAGCTTCATTCGGCGCCAAATGAGTAATCTGCACCTCAACAGGCGCAGCAGGACGATTGGGCACGAGCCTTGTGTAATAGGATCGGTTGCCCACTCTCTGCTCCGACGTTTCGAAATCCCAGACGACAGCGCGGGCATCCCAGCAATAGGCGCCGCCGATATCTGTGCGGACATAGCGAACATTGTGCGCCGTGGGGCGAAAGACCATTCCGTCGACGAAGCGCGCGTCGACAATCTGAACGTTCTTCCACAAATAGGTTGACTGCCGAAGCGATCGTGCGGAGGCCATCGCAGCGTACAGCAGAAAGAGAAGACCTAGCCATCGGAGTAGGCCAGGGATGAGTTTACTTTCCGCGATTGAATTGTCAAAGATCGGCATGATCACGGCTCATCGCAGCTTGAGTTGCTCTTCCCTTCGTCGCATGCGATGCTGGCCGTTGCCGCACCAACCGATTCTGAATAAGCGTCTGTGGAGGTTTCGTTTCTGCATGGCCGCATGGGACAAAACAGATTGAAGTTAACGTGAGATTCAATGCGAACGGAAGGTTAAGTTCGTACAATCGTGTACCATCACGTTTCTCAGAGAGTCTTAGAGCGCCTATGAGATTGAAACGCCGTGAGATACCGCCCACACCCCAACGATTCTTCAGCCACGTTTCAATCGTGTACATGAACGGCGAACAACTTTTGTCAGGGAGAAAACTTGTTGTCGACTCGACCAAATTGTGACTGGGCGCACTCCGTCCGGCGTGTTAGAGAATCAGCGTCTGGAGCTTCTGGACGCAACCGCGGGTCAGCGTTCTTCGCGACAGAATCCGTTGTGAACCACGCCGCCGTCTTACCCCTCACGGTCGATGACAGAGAAAAACCGCGAATCAGCGTCGCTTTCGGGCGGCAGGAAGCGGCGTTAGCCGCGCTACTGAGGCAACAGGCATTTCCGCTACGCCAGAGCTTCCGCTACCAGCTCCTAAATGCAACAACCTCGGAGACGGTAGGCTTGAAATCGATGACTCTAATCCGAAGCACAACCTGTAGGTTCTTCTTGGCCCAATCTTTTTGGAGTCGGTCGGTGATGATGTGGATATCCGTCGGACTACTGACCAGCTCGGCGGCGGCAGAAGTTCCGTATTGCCCTAGCCCAGCCACACTGACTACGGGCGAATCCCCATCTCGTTGGACAATTCGAGTGATGATCGCGTAGTCAGCCAATGCGCCGGCGATTTCGGGTGCGTTCAGAAACCACTTGCGATTAGGGTTCAAAGTATCGGTTATCTCATTTCCATTGCGCATCACAAACTCCAGGCGCTTACCCAATTCGAGGGTCATTGAATTGTTAAAGCCACCCACGAGCACCGCCGGCGCGCTTCGCAATTCGGCAAAGGATACATCGTCCGGGAACCGTTCCTGGTAGTCCTTTTTGTTCCGCGTGAGCATGGCCACGACATCGGAGACAGCAGCGACGTCGCCCAGCGCTACAAAGCTGTTTCGTGCCGGAAAAAACTGGTTCGCCGCCAAAATCCCATTTTCATCAGGCGGTATGAAGATTTCCTGTCCCTGATTCTCTAACCCGTGATCTTTGGAATATCGCCAGACGTAGTCGAATTGGAGTCGATAAACGGCATTGCTTCCCACCGAGATAATTACCGGCTTCGGACTATTCATCCATGGAGCCCAAAAGGCTTTGAATCCCTTCTCCGAAGATGAGACGCGGATTGCGGCGAAAAATCCAGTTACGACGAGTATAAGCAGCGCAATTGCTGCGATCGTAGCGGCGCTTTGCCGCCCGCTGGAGATTCGTTTCCCGACGTGCGAATCATCATCCGGTCGGGTCGCGCGGTCTTCAATATCAACCGCTTGGCCGTGCAGAAGGAAGGAATCCGGTATCGAGGAGAATTCCGCCGTTGGACCCGGGGAGTGCTTCCTAACTTCGTCTACCGGCGCTTCCGAGTTCCAACGAAAGGTTGCACGATAACTTCCCGGCGGGATATCGATTCGTACGATTCGCGGGTCACGGTCAGATAGATAGTATTGAGCCAGTCGTTTTCGGACCTCCGAAGCCCGCAGCCGGACCACGGGGTCTTCGCTGGTTTCGTAGTCGGCCGGACGCCCAAACAGTTCAGTGCCGATTACCCGCTCTCGCAACAGGTTCTCTTCCCGAGTGAGAGTGTGTTCAACGATGTAACGTAGCAGGCTACTGCACTGATTTGAGCTCCGGAAGGGACGGCTGACCAAGACTCTCTTCAACGCAAGGTGTACTTCGTCTCCGTTTATCTCACCAGACCTAGGCTCGGTTAGGTCTTCGTGGATCACAGCTCACCAGCCTCACACCAGAATCCCCGCACGTAGAAGTATAGTACGGGCAAGTTCGCCATCGTCAAGCCGCTTATTATCGGTGAAATTTGAGAACTGTACTGTACTGCACATTGGATGTCGTCCGATCGAGGGAGTTGAATTGCACGCTGTAGAAAACTTCATGGTGAGGCTGCGATCAGAGATTTCACGCCGCCAGCCGATGGAACCTTTTGCACCACTTTCAAGGAGACTACGACGATCTTCGATTGCAAACAGCGACCCAAACCGAAGATCGAACTCCTCGGTTGCGTCCTCGCCAGCGGCCTATTGCTGCAGAATGGTTGCGCCGTCCTCTGGGCGCTCTTATTTCATGTTTTTGGGTTCGTTAGACGTACCATTTTGCCTTCCGGACCCTGGAGCTTTAAGTTGCGTTCGACTTCGTATCGTTGCAGGCTCCTTGTTTCCTATCTGCGTGCTTTTCGTGGCCTTCCTTTCCATGAAAAGGCGCGGCACTCCTCTACACGTAAAATCGTCACCGGCACGCCACAGGCTGGACGGCCGGTCGACCATCTCTCAGTCTGTTCCAAGATCCGGGCACTCTCACGCGTACTGGCACCCAGGCACAACCTAAGATCGCTCTGGGCGAACTCGCCTTTCGCTCCATACGCTTCCATGCAGATTCGCAAGATGTGCGAGGGATGGTTCGCGTCGGCGGCGGAAAGACTGTCTGTGGCTGGATCAAAACCAGTTAACTCCACAACCAACAGCCCATGCTCCGCGGCAATAAGATTGGCGAAATCTCTGTGGACGACCAATACGGAGCAATGCTATCGCCTTGTCGTGTTGACACATATGCTAGAGAGAAATTGATCGAAATGGCCATAATTGCTTTCGGTTTCAAGCGGCGCAATCTTCCTCGCGCAAGCTGCGGGACAAGGAGCTTCGCAAATTGCAGGAAGTCCACTCGCATGCGTAACATCTCTAGCCTTCTTGCTTTGGTTGTT